>Ga0070741_10005162_pt1 | contig 29331 bp, 30 predicted proteins | sample Coa_R1_4_FD_66440 | JGI IMG/M metagenome (GOLD analysis project Ga0070741, IMG submission 66440) | Surface soil microbial communities from Centralia Pennsylvania, which are recovering from an underground coalmine fire - Coalmine... | ecosystem: Environmental > Terrestrial > Soil > Unclassified ... | reverse complement strand
TTTTGAGGACATCTGTTGCCCACCCCCCGCACCAAGCGTCCCGAGCATGAGGAGGAGGACCTCGTCCGCCTCTACCTCAACGACATCGGGAAGCACGCCCTCCTGACCAAGGACGATGAGGCGCGCCTCGGCGCCGTGATCGAGGGCGGCGCCGCCGCGCGCGCCCGCCTGACCGAGGCCGAGGCCACCGGCGCCCACATCCCGGCTGGCGAGCGGCGTGAGCTGAAGCGGGCGGTCCGGGACGCGGACGAGGCGACCGACGTCTTCGTCAAGGCCAACCTGCGCCTCGTCGTGTCCGTCGCCAAGAAGTACCAGTCCTCTGGCCTGCCCCTCCTCGACCTCGTCCAGGAGGGCAACCTCGGGCTGATCCACGCCGTCGAGAAGTTCGACTACAAGAAGGGCTTCAAGTTCTCGACCTACGCCACGTGGTGGATCCGTCAGGCCATCACCCGCGGCATCGCCAACACGGGCCGGACCATCCGGCTCCCCGTGCACACCGGCGACATGGTCCTGCGCCTGCGCAAGACCGTCGTCCAGCTCGAGAACGACCTCGGCCGCCGGCCCACGACCACCGAGCTGGCGACGGCCCTCGACTGGAGCGAGGCCCAGGTCGTCGACATGCAGCGGGTCTCGACCGATCCCGCCAGCCTGGACGCGCCGTTGGCGGAGGACTCCGAGGACGAGTTCGGCGACATCGTGGCCGACATGGGCGCCCAGAGCCCCTTCGACGCCGTCGCCGAGGCGATGATGCCCGGCGATATCGACAAGCTGCTCGCCTCCCTCGACGAGCGGGAGCGCACGGTGATCCGGCTGCGCTACGGCCTCGACCGGGGCGAGCCGCGCACGCTCGACGAAGTGGGGACCCACTTCAACCTCACGCGTGAGCGGATCCGCCAGATCGAGTCGCGGGCAATGTCGAAGCTACGCCACCCCTCCGCCGATCTCGGCGGGGCTCACGACCTGCTCGCCGGCTGACGGCTGAGACGGGTGCGCGCCGCGACCGGCGCGCGGTCAGGTTCTCCGCAGTAGCGTCCGGCGCATGCCCGATCGTCCTGTCGCGTTCGTCACCGGGGCCAGCCGAGGCATCGGCAAGGCCATCGCCGTCCACCTGGCGCAGAGCGGCCACGACGTCGCCCTCACCGCCCGCACCGTCGCCGAGGGGGAGTCGCGGGAGCACTCCTCCACGCTGCACAAGTCCAACACCAAGCCGCTCCCCGGTTCGCTGACGTCGACGGCCGAGTTGGTCGAGGCCGCCGGCGCGCGCTCGCTGACCGTGCCGGCTGACCTCACGGTGCGGGCGAGCGTGATCAAAGCCGCCGAATCCGTCCTCGACCAGTGGGGCCGCGTCGACGTCCTCGTCAACAACGGGCGCTACATCGGGCCGGGGCACATGGACCAGATCCTCGAGACGCCCCTCGAGCTGCTCGACCTGCACCTCGAGGCCAACGTGATGGCGCCGCTGGCGCTCATCAAGACGCTGGTGCCCGGGATGCTCGAGCGCGGCGAAGGCTGGGTGGTCAACATCACTTCGGGCGCCGGGTACCACGACCCGCCCGCTGCGGCCGGTAACGGCGGCTGGGGCCTCGGCTACGGGATGAGCAAGGGGGCGATGCACCGCATCGCCGGGATCCTCCACCTCGAGCTCGGCGACCGGGGGATCCACGCGTACAACGTGCAGCCGGGGTTCATCGCGACGGAGCGGATGTTCCAGGACATGGCCGAGTTCGGGTTCGACGCGTCGTCGGGCGCACCGCCCGACGTCATCGGCGCGGTCGTCGCGTGGATCGTCAGGGACACGGCCGCGGCCGATGCAAAGGTCGAGCCCGACGGGCGCAACTTCGAAGCCCAGGACATCTGTCGGGAGCTCGGCCTGCTCCCCGGGTGGCCCGCCTAGTTGTCCGTCCAGCAGCCCATCACGGTGACGGCGACGCGCATGGCTGCCTCGCCGCGATCGATGGGCGGCGACCCGAAGTGGTCGGGCAGGGCGTTCACGTCGACGTCGAGGACCTTGAAGTCCTTGCGTACCACCACCGACCCGGTGTCGCCCTGGAACGCGCCCTGGCCGACGCCCGCGACGTCGGTCCCATGGCCGAAGTTGGACTCCACGGACGCGAAGTAGGCGGTCGTCGACGCGGCGTCGTTGAGCTCCTTCACGGACAGGGCGATGCGCCCGTCGGCGTAGGTATACGTGCACGAGTAGAGGTGGTCGGCCCACGTGGGCGTGACCGGTGCAGTCGTTGTCGCCCCGAGCGCCTCGGCGATGTCCTTTTGCCCCTCGGCCCCGCACACCATCTGCGCGGCCTTCGAGGGCGCGCCGCCGGCTTTCGCGGGCGCGGACGCGCCACCGGCATTCGCCGGCACGCCACGGGCGGACGCGCCGCATGCGGCCACGACGACGAGCAACGTGGCCAACGTGATGGATAGGCCGGGCGGGCGACCGGTCGGGCGGGGCATCGGCTCCTCCTCGCGCGAACGGTACGCAGCATCGGCGTGGCGCGACGCCCACATGACGAGATTGTCCCCGAATTGTCACCACCGGGCGGCGGACGGCGTGCCGCTGCCGCCCGGTGGCACAACGGGCGCCCCGAGCGCCCGGGACGGCCGGTTAAAGGCGGCGACGGGGTGGTCGGGAGCTACGACGTGGCGTCGTGGCGGACCTGGCGGGCGGCGTCGCCCGTCTCGGCCCCGAGCTGGCGGCCGTGCTCGGTCGCCTCGGCCTGGACCTGCTGCGCCGCGTCGCGGGCGTGGTCCTTCACCTCTGCCGCGGCCTGCTGGGCGTGGTCCTGGACGGCGCTCGCCACCTCGTGGGCCGCGTGCTTGGCGTGCTCCACGATCGGCCGGACCGAGCCGCTCACCGCGCTCGCCGCTTGGCGCTCCCGGTCAGTCTCCGGGAGGACCGTGGCGAGCAACAGGCCGCCGCCGAACGCGATCAGCCCGGCGGCCAGCGGGTTGCCGCGGACCTGGCGGCGCGCCATCTCCGGCGCCTGCTGGGCCTGCTCCACGAGCGTGCCGCCCGCGTCGCCCACGGTCGAGCCGATGCTCGACGTCGCGTCGCGCACGGCGCCCCCGACGCGGTCGGTGACGCCTGGCTGGTACGGGCTGCCCATGACCGCCTCGCGGACCGTTGCGAAACGCCCGCGCATGCGGCCGGTGCGGCGCTCCACCATGCGGCGCGGGCTCACGCGGTCTCCCATGGCGTCGAGCGTCTCCGACAGATCGCCGCGCGTGCGGGCGATCTCGCTCCTCAGTGCTTCTGCGCGCGTGCCCACGACACGTCCTCCTTCAGGGTCTCAATGGTCTGTTCTGGGGGGCGGACCTGCTCCAGTTCGCGACGCCCACGGGCGAAGAGCAGTGCGGCGACGGCCGCGTAGATCACGCCCACGATCACGAACCCCACGGCGGTCGGCATGACCTCGGCGAGCCCCCACGCGGCGGCGAACGAGAGCAACAGGAGGGCGAGGAGCGCGGCGACCGCAGTCCCGCTCAGCATCCCCACTCCCCTGCCAGCGCGCCTGGCCTCCTCCTTCATCTCCACCTTGGCGAGCTCGAGCTCTTGGCGGAACAGCTGCGACAGCTCCGACGTCATCTCCGAGAACAGGTCGCCGAGACTGGCGTCGCTGCGGCGCACGGTCCTGGTCTCGCCTCCCGGCCCGAGGGGGCCCGAGACGCTCACGGCAGCTCCTCTTCCGCGGTCTTGCCCGTCACCGGGGCGCCGAGCGGCTGGCTGACCGCTGCGGTGCCGGCGACGCGCTCAGTCGGCGTGCCCGCCGGTCCACCGGAGGGAGCCCCCGCGGGAGCCGGGAGGGGCGCCCCCGCGGGAGCCGCCAGCGGAGCCCCGGCCAGCGCCGCGGATGGCGTGCCGGTCAGCGCGGGGGACGGCGTGCCGGTCAGTGCGGCGGACGGCGTGCCGGTCAGTGCGGCGGGCGGCGTGCCCTGCAGCCCGGGCTGCGTGCCCTGCAAACCGGGCTGCGTGCCCTGCAGACCGGCGGGCGCCTGCGCACCCTCGGCGACGGAGGGCCCGGACGACCCCGAAAGGGCGCCGCCGCGCACGAGCCGCCCCACGCCAAACCCCATCACCGCGGCGCCGAGCAGGAACGCGCCCGGGCGACGGCGTGCGAACTGCTCGACGTCGTCGACCACGCCATCGAACCCGCGCTCACGGACACGATGGGCCAACGCGCCGAGGCGGTCCGTCGCCTGGTGGGCCATGTCGCCGATCGGGCCGCTGTCTTGCGGCCGCCCCTCCGCGAGGGCGCGCGCCTGGTCGCGCCAACGCTCGAGCGCGTCAGCGAGCTGGTCGACCTGGCGCCCGGCTTGCTCGCGTGCCTGCACCTTGGCGTCGCCGATGACGTTGCGCGCCTGTTCGGTGGCGTGCTGCGCGACCGCCGACGCCTGGTCCGAGGCCGTGCTCATGACCTCCTGCGCGTGGCCGGCCGCACTCGACGCGACCTGCGCCGTCTGGTCCTTCGCCGACTCGGTCGCACTCGTAGGCCCGGGCGGGGTCGTCCCGTATCCCGTCGTCGCCATCTCCCCTCCAGTCACTCGTGCGCGACGCGGGCCTTCGCGTCGCGGAACTCGCAGCCGCCTACCCGCCCTCTTGGACCGGGCAACGTGCAGTCCCGGTGGGCGGCGGCGCGCGCGGCGCGCACGCGTCAATGGCGGGGCATCGTCGATGGCGGGGCACAACGGACTGCGTCGACTGCGGGCCTAATGTGCGACCGTGCCCGACGAACCCGTGCACCCCGGGCTGTTCACCGACGCCGGCCTCATCGGCGGCGCGTGCGGCGCGTGCGGGCGCCGCCACTTCCCGATGGCGGTGCCGTGCCCGTGGTGCCGGTCCGACGACGTCACGACCGTCACGCTCTCCACGGAGGGCAGGCTGTGGGGGTGGACAGCCGTCACTGCGGCGCCGCCCGGCTACGACGGGCCGGTGCCGTACGGGTTCGGCATCGTCTCGCTGCCCGCCGACGGCCTCCAGGTCGTGACCCGGCTGACGGAGGCCGACCCCTCGGCGCTGCACGAGGGTGACGCCATGCGGTTCACCGTCGTGCCGCTCGCGCCCGGCACCGTCACGTGGGCGTTCGGCCGGGCATGACGGTTTCCATCACCGGCGTGGGGATGCACCCGTTCGGGCGACACGCCCTCGACGCGACATCGATGGGCGTGCTCGCGGTGCGCGCCGCGCTGCGCGAGGCCGGGACCGAGCGCTTCGACGCCGCGTTCTGCGGCACGGCCTACGGCGGCGTGGCGTCGGGGCACCGGGTGCTCGGCGCGCTCGGCCTCACCGGCGGCCCGATCGTCGACATCGAAGCCGGCTGCGCGAGCGGCGCCGCTGCACTGTCGATCGCCGCGGGCGCGATCGCCGCCGGGCAGTACGAGGCCGTGCTGGTGTTCGGCGTGGAGAAGATGCCGAAGGGCATCATCCGTTCGAGCTTCTTCGCGCCGTGGCAGGAGGCGGCGGGGTTCTCACCCGCGCCCGGTTACTTCGCCCTGCGCGCCCAACAGCTGATGCGCCACAGCGGCGCCACCAAAGACGACCTCGCCGCGGTCGTCGTCAAGAACCGGCGGCATGGCGCGTCCAACGCCGACGCCATGTTCCAGTCGTGCGTGACGGCGCCCGAGGTCCTCGCGTCGCGTGTGGTCTGCGAGCCGCTGCACCTGTGGATGCTGTGCTCGCCCAACGAAGGCGCGGCCGCAGTCGTGCTCTCGTCGCGGCCGGGCGGCCCAGGGCCGGTGGAGCTCAAGGCGGCGGTCCTGCGCAGCCACGTCCCGGGCTACGTGCTCAACGAGGGCACGCCGATGTGCGGCCTCATCGGCGCCGATCCCCCGACCCCGTCGCAGATGGCCGCCGAGGCCGCCTACGCGTCGGCAGGCGTGGGACCAGGGGACCTCGATGTCGTCGAGTGCCAGGACACCGACGCGGCGCGTGAACTGCTCGCGTACGAGGAGCTCCAGCTGTGCCCCGCGGGAGGGGCCGCGGACCTGCTGCGCAGCGGGGCCACGGCCATCGGCGGGCGGCTCCCGGTGAACCCGAGCGGCGGCCTGCTCTCCAAAGGCGAGCCCCTCGGCGCGTCGGCGCTCGGCCAGGTCGTCGAGCTCGTACGCCAGCTGCGCGGCGAGTGCGGGGCGCGCCAGGTCGACGGGGCGCGCGTGGCGCTGGCGCACACGGTTGGCCGCGGCGCCAACGCCAGCGCCGTCATCCTCACCCGCTGAACACGGCGTACGACGGGTCCTCGCGGCTGCGCCGCGCCAACCCGTCGGTCGTGCCACTGGTGCGCACCTCCGTCACGCTCTCGATGTCGTGAACGACTCTGCGGTGGTCGACCGCCCACGTCCCGTCGCGGCACGACCAGCGGTCGAGGTACCGGCCGCGGACGACGCGGTCAAGGAGCCGCCCCGACGGGGTGTCGAGGCGCAGCACGGCGGTGAAGTAGGCCTCGCTGGCCGCCCGGTCGCCGTCGAGCTCGATCAGCACGTTGTGGACCTGGTGCACGTGCCCGGCGACGGTCGCGTGCGCCTCCCACAACCAGTCCATGAGGCCTTCGGCATCACCCGTGTACCAGGGCGCATAGTCGGCCCCTCCCCCGGGGTGCCAGAGCGACAACGCGACGGCGCGGTCCATGCGGTCGACTCCCCGGCAGTAGCGGTAGAGCGCGTCGGTGATCGCGGCACGAGCGGCGAGGTCCATCGCGTGCAGGGTAGAACGGGCGGGTGAAGGTGGGGATCCCGATCGGCGACCTGTCCCCCACGGTCGCGCTCGCGGTGGCGGTGGAAGCCGACCGGCTCGGGTACGACTCGCTGTGGCTGCCCGAGCACCTCGCCATGCCCGTGGGCGCCGGCGGCTCCCCGTTCGCGGACAGTGGGCCCCCCGTCGCGGGGCACGGCACGGCCCACCCTGCCATCCCGCCAGACACGCCGTTCCCGGACCAGTTCGTGTTCCTCGCCTCGCTGGCGGCGCGCACGACGCGCATCCGCCTGGCCACGCACGTGTTCAACATCGGGCTGCGGCACCCGTTCACCACCGCGCGCGCGGTGGCGACACTCGACATCGTCTCCGGTGGCCGCCTCGACTTCGGCGTCGGCGCGTCGTGGCAGGCAGAGGAGTGGCGCGCCGTGGGGTTGGAGTTCGCGTCGCGTGGCCGCCGCGTCGACGAGGCGATCGCCGTGTGCCAACGGCTGTGGTCCGAGCGGGTGGTCGAGCACCACGGCGAGTGCTTCGACTTCGGGCCCGTCATGTTCGAACCCAAGCCCGTGCAGCGCCCGTGGCCGCCCGTGCACATCGGCGGTGACGGGCCCGCGGCCCTGCGGCGCGCCGCCACGGTCGGCGACGGGTGGGTGCCGATGAACCACCGCCTCGAGGAGCTGGCGGGCCCGATCGCGCACATCGCGCGCCTCCGCGAGGCGGCGGGGCGCAGCGGGCGGACCGAGGTCACCTTCTGGGGCCCGGTCCGGTCGCCCGCCGACTTCGGCCGCTACGCCGAGGCGGGCGTCGACCGCGTGCTGGCGCGCCCGTGGCGGCGCGACGAGGGGCCCGTCGAGGGCGTGCGCCGGTTCGCACACGAGCTACTTGGCGTACGATCCCCTGGGTGACGACCATCACTGCCACCGGCCGTGCGCTCAACCACGTCGAGCTGGTGTACCGCCCCGGGGAGCGCGAACTCGCCGCCCGGGTGTTCGAGCTGCTGGGGTGCCGCCCGAAGGACACGGGCGGGACGTTCCTCACGTCGTTCGTCGAGCCGTCGGAGGGCGACTTCTGCAACAACGCCGTCTACTGCTCAGAGGTCACGCCCGAGCAGTGGCGGCTGGAGTGCGCGCTGTCGGACGCGCTCCAGAGCGGCGGCCCCGTGGCCGACGCGGCCCACGGCTACCTCGACCGCCTCCGCGACGAGCCGCAACGCTCGACCCATTTCGGGATCCGCATCCCCGACCGCGACCGCTTCGACGCGGTCATTGCCGGGCTCCGCGACGCGGGGGAACATGACCCCGAGCTGAAGGGGCGCGTCCGGGTCTCTGCCGTCTTCGCCCCTGGCGAGCCGGGCTCGCTCACCGACGTCATGATCCAGGCGTTCGTCCACACCGATGTGGTCGCCGCCGGCCTGCTGACCCTCGGCCAGCACTTCGAGCTGCAGTACCAGTTCTGAGCCGCTCGGCCCGTTAGGCGAACGCCGGGGCCACGTCGCGGGCGAAGCGCTCCAGGGGCGCCGGCCCTGTGGTCCCGAACCGGAGCACCACGTGCTCGACGCCCGCGGCCTCGAGCAGCCGGAGGTCGCCGATCATCTGTTCGGGCGTGCCGACCATGCGCGGCCTCCCGTTGGGCGCCACCCACGCCGCCGGCGCATAGCGGAACTCCGACCCGACGGGTGCCCGATCGGGCGGGGGCGGCCAGTCGTCGGGGTCGGCGTCGAGCAGGCCCGTCGCCCCGCAGCTGTAGGAGAACGTGAACGGCCCGGTGAGCCCTCGCTCAGCGCGCAGCGCCTCGATGGCGGTGCGCGCCTCGCGGTAGTCGGGATCGGGCATCCACAACGGGTGCCAGCCGTCCCCGTAGAGCGCCGCCCGCCGCCATGCGGCCTTCGCGTTGCCCCCGACCCACACGGGCACGGGCGCGGGCGCCGTCGGCACGTAGTAGCCCTCGGGCACCGTGCGCACGGCCTCGAGGAACGCGTCCGTGACCGCGCCCCGCTCGTCGTAGTTGTCGAGCCCGAGCACGTCGAACTCGCCGCGCAGGTAGCCCACCCCGACGCCGAGCACGATCCGGTCGCCGGCCAGGCGGGCGAGCGTCCCGAGCATTGACTCGACGAGCAACGGGTGGCGGTAGGGGGCCACGAGCACGTCGGTCCCGAACCGTAGGCGCGACGTGGCGCCGAGCCCCCAGCCCATGAGGGCGAGGGGTTCGAGGAACGGCGGCTGCAGGTTGACCGTCGTGGCGTAGTGCGGGATGGCGATGTGGTCGGGCAGCCACGCCGACTCGAACCCCAGCTCCTCGAGCGCCGCGACCAGTTCCCGCACCGCGCCGCCGTCGGCGCCGGGACCGTACGCGGCGATCGCCGCCCCGAACCTCATGCGTGCCCGAGGAAGTGGCGTGACTGGTCGCCCTCGAGCTGGGCGGTGAACACCCGCTCGGCGAACCGCCACCCGGCCGGGCCGCGCTCGTAGCGGTCGTCATAGCGCCCGGCGACCACCACCTGCACGGGCTCGCCGGTCACGATGCCCTGCAGCACCGTGAAGTAGCAGCTCCCGGTGGCCGAACGGCCGTCCGGCGCGACGTCGACCTTCAGGTTGGTGATCACGTGCTTGGTCCGGGGCGTGCCGTCGTCGTACAGCACGATGCGGTCGTAGACCGCCCTGACCGCCGCGGGGTCGCGCAGCGCCTCGCCTGTCGCCGAGGACCGCCAGACGGCGTCGTCGAACAGCGCCACGACGCCGGTGATGTCGCCGGTGTCGATCAGCTCCCCGTAGCCGTAGACGAGCGCCTCGATCTCATCGATGTCGCCCACGGGAGCGGCACCCTATCGTTCTGCCGATGGCACGTCACCCGCTCGAGATGCTCACCCAGGAAGAGGTCACCACGGCGGTCGCGGCCGCCCGTGCCACCGGGCGGCTTGGCGAGGGGGCGCGGTTCGCGTCGGTCTCGCTCGAGGAGCCCCCGAAGGAGGCGGTGCTCGCCGGGGCGCCCGTCGACCGCCGCGTGCACCTCACGATCGTCCCCGGGCCGGAGGCCACGCTGATCGAGGCCGCCGTGGACATGGCGACCGGGGCGGTCGTGCAGTGGGCCGAGGTCGACGGGATGCGGCCGGCATCGCTCTTCGAGGACGCCATCCGGGCGATCGGCGCCCTCAAGGAGGACCCGTCGTGGCAGGCGGCGATGAAGGCGCGCGACATCACCGACTTCGACCAGGTGCAGATCGACCCCTGGCCGAGCGGCAACTTCGGCATCGCCCTGGAGGAGGGCCGGCGCACCTTCCGGTGCATCTCCTACTACCGCGAGCAGCCGGGGTCGAACGGCTACGCGCGGCCGATCGAGGGCGTGCTCGCGTTCGTCGACGGTGGGCGGGGCGAAGTGCTCGACGTCATCGACGAGGGCGTCGTCCCCCTGCCACCTGAGCTCGGCAGCTACTGGCCGGAGGACAACCAGCCGCCACGGGAGGGCCTCAAGCCGCTGGCGATCACCCAGCCCGAGGGGCCGAGCTTCACGGTCGACGGCAACCTCGTGCAGTGGCAGCGGTGGTCGTTGCGCGTGTCGATGGACCCGCTTGAGGGGCTCGTGCTGCACACCGTGGCCTATGACGGCCGGCCCGTGCTGTACCGGGCGTCGATCTGCGAGATGGTGGTCCCCTACGGCGACCCCGGGCCCATGCACGGGTGGAAGAACGCCTTCGACGCCGGCGAGTGGGGTCTCGGCCGCATGGCCAACTCGCTGGTACTCGGGTGCGACTGCCTCGGCGAGATCCACTACTTCGACGCGGTGTTCGCGTCGGAAGGCGGCATCGCGTACACGCTGCAGAACGCCATCTGCATGCACGAGGAGGACTACGGGATCCTCTGGAAGCACCAGGACCTCAACAGCGGCCGCACCGAGGTGCGCCGCTCGCGGCGCCTCGTCGTGTCGTTCATCGCCACCGTCGGCAACTACGAGTACGGGTTCTACTGGTACTTCTACCTCGACGGCACCGTGCAGCTCGAGGTGAAGCTCACGGGCGTCATGCAGACACAGGCGCTCCCGCCCGGCGAGCGCTCGCCGTACGCGGCGCCGATCGCCCCAGGGCTCCACGCGCCCGTGCACCAGCACCTGTTCTGCGCCCGCCTCGACTTCGACATCGACGGCACCGACAACGAGGTCTACGAGGTGGAGGCCGAGCCGGTCGCGCTCGGCGACGGCAACCCCTTGTCGAACGCCTTCGTCGCCCGGGCCACGCTGCTCGAGACCGAACAGGCGGCCCAGCGTTGCATCGACCCGTCGCGGAGCCGCCACTGGCGCATCGTCAACCCGCACTCGCGCAACCGCCTCGGCGAGCCGGTGGCGTACAAGCTCGTGCCCGGGGCGGCGCCGACGTTGCTCGCGTCGCCGTCGTCGAGCGTCGGGAAGCGGGCCACGTTCGCCACGCGCAACCTGTGGGTCACGCCCTACCGCGCCGACGAGCGCCGCGCCGCCGGCGACTACCCCAACCAGCACGCGGGCGGCGACGGCCTGCCGCGGTGGACGGCGGCCGACCGGCCCATTGCGGGGACCGACGTCGTGGTGTGGCACACCTTCGGCGTGACCCACCTGCCGCGGCCCGAGGACTGGCCCGTGATGCCGGTCGAGTACTGCGGGTTCCACCTCATCCCGGTCGGGTTCTTCGAGCGCAACCCCGCACTCGACGTGCCTGCCGTCGACCACTGCCACTGAGGCGCCCGCCAGTACCATCGCCGGCGTGACTGCGACCCGCCGCACGACGTTCTGCCGGCTCTGCCCTGCCTTCTGCGGCCTCACCGTCACCGTGGACGGCGACCGCGTGCTCGAGGTCGGCGGCGACCCGGACAACCCCGTCTCCGCGGGGTACACGTGCTCGAAGGGGCGGGCATCGGGCGACCTGCACCACCACCCGGAACGGCTCGACGCGCCGCTCGTCCGCGATGCATCGGGGCTGCTGTCGCCGGCCACGTGGCCGGCGGTGCTCGACCTCGTCGCCGGCACGCTCCGGCGGATCATCGACGAGTCCGGCCCCAACGCGGTCGCCGCCTACCGGGCGTCGGGCTGGGGGCTCGACATGGCTGGCGTGCTCGTGTCGGACCCCTTCTTCCGCGCCCTCGGCAGCGACCAGATCTATAGCGCCATCACGATCGACGGTCCCAATAAGGTCTTCGTGCCCGAGCTCATCGCCGGGTGCACCATGCCGTGGTCGACGCCCGACCTGGCGCATACCGACACTCTCCTGCTCGTGGGCCAGAACCCGCCGGTCTCGCACGGGCACGCCAACATCGTCCCCAACCCTGTCGTCGCCATGCGGACCATCAAGCAGCGGGGCCGCGTCGTGGTGGCCGACCCGCGCGTGACCGAGTCGGCGCGGCTCGCCGACGTGCACGTACGGCTACGCCCGGGCAGTGACCCGGCGTTCCTCGCCTTCCTCGTGCGCGCCGCCATCGAGCGCGGGGCGGACGAGCCCTATCTCGCGCAGTGCGCCGATCCCGCGTCGGTCGATGCGCTGGCGCGTGCCGTCGCGCCCTACACCGCACCGCACGCGGCAGAACTCTGCGACGTCCCCATCGATGTCCTCGAGGCGGCGCGCGACGCGGTCCTGCGCGGGACGCGCATCGGCTACGCGAGCGGCACCGGCGCGTCGATGAACAAGGCGGCGAACATCACCGAATGGCTCGGTTGGGGGCTGCTCGCTGTCACGGGGAGCCTCGACCGCCCGGGCGGGACCATCTTCAACCCCGGCGTCCTGCGCCCTCGCGAGGGCAAGCCGTTCCCACCGCTCGTGGACACGGGGGCGCGTGCGAAGACGATGCCGAACGTGCGCGCCGTGTACGGGGGCCTCCCCACCGCGGCGATCGCCGACGAGGTGTTCGCCGGCAACATCCGCGCCCTGTTCATCATGGGCGGTAACCCCGCCCTGGTGTTCCCGGAGTCTGCCAAGGTGCGGCGCGCCCTCGAGGCCGTCGAGCTCCTCGTCGTGTGCGACATCCGCCGCACCGAGACGACGGAGCTGGCGACGGTCGTGCTCCCGGTGACCAGCCAGCTGGAGCGGGCCGACCTCAACACCGGCATGTTCTTCCCGGAGCCGTTCATCCAGTACACGGCACCCGTCGTCGCGCCGGTCGCCGATCGCAAGCCCACGTCGTGGGTGTTCGGCGAGCTCAGCCGGCGCATGGGCGTGCCGGTCATGGGCGACGCAGAGCTGGCGGCCAAGCTGCCCGAGCGGTTCACCGACGACGACGTCCTCGAGGCGGTCGCAGCGGAGTCCCGCGTCCCATGGGGCGAGGTGCGCGCTGCCGAGCACGGCATGATGGTCCCGTCGGCCCCCGCGCCCGGTTGGCTCGTCCCCGACTTGCTGCCGCGCCAGCTCGACCTGGCGCCGGCGCCGCTCATGGCCCAGTTCGCCGAGTGGTCCCCCGAGCGGGGCGAGGGGCTCGTGCTCATCAACCGCCGGCTCCCGCGCCAGATGAACTCCACGCTTCGCGACGTCGGTGCCCAGGCCGCGCTCGGGCCCCTCCCCAACCTCCTGGTCCACCCCGACGACGCCCGCCGGTACGGCCTGTCCGCCGGCGAGGAGGTCGTCGTCGAGAGCCGCTACGGCTCGGCGCCCGCCAGCGTCGAGGTCAGCGACAGCGTGCGCCCGGGGGCGGTGTCGATCCCGCACGGGTGGGCGGCGCCGAACGTCAATGACCTCACGTCGTCGAGCGAGGAGCTCGACCCGCTCACGGCCATGCCCCGCTACTCGGGGTTCCCCGTCACCGTGCGGCCGCGCCGGGGCTGACCCGGCGCCGCCGGGGGCCGTCCCTCAGCGGCCGTGTCTCAGGGGCCGTCCCTCAGGGGCCGTCCCTCAGCGGCCGTCCCTCAGCGGCCGTGTCTCAGGGGCCGCGTCTCAGGGGCCGTCTCTCAGGGGCCGTCGGGCGCCGGGACACGCACGCTCTCCCCACCGGCCATGGCCGAGGCCCGGGCGGCGTCGAGCACCAGCATCCCGGCGTAGCCGTCCTGGAAGGTGGCCGGCGGGGCGGGGTGGCGCGGCGGACGCCCGGCCATGAGGTCGCCGAGCACCTCGCACAGCCGCGTGAACGGCGACAGCTCGATGTGGGTGAACCGGTGCCGGGGGTCGTCGCTCTCCTCTGGCGGCGCCGGCAGGCGCAGTGCCTCGGGCACCTCGAGGCGGCGGTGCCCGTCCGCCGTGGCGAGCCACACCTCGCCGTCCTCGAGCCACAGCGAGCCCGCGGGCCCTGAGACGCGAGTGACGTTCACCGCCGGGCCCCAGGCGCCCGCGGACTGGTGCAGGACGCCCTGTGCCCCCGACTTCAGCGAGAACCGCAGCGTGAAGGTGTCGTCGGCGACGCCCTTGCGGTCGGAGACCACCGACAACCCGGCCGATACCTCGTCGAACTCCCCGAGCCAGCTGCGCACCTGGTCGACGACGTGCGACCCGGACGCACCGAGCCAGCCACCGCCGCGCGCCGGGTCGAACCACCAGGGCGGCGTCGGCGCGGCCGGGTCGGCGAGCAGCGGGGTGAACGAGACGTGGCTGACGAGCCGGACCTCGCCGACGGCGCCCGAGGCGAGGGCGTCGCGTGCCGTGGCCCGGTCCTCGGCGAACCGGAACTCGTGGCCGACGAGGGCGACCACCCCGGCCTTCGCCGCGGCGTCGCGCATGCGGCGCGCCTCGACGGCATCAATGGCGAAGGGCTTCTCGCAGATCACGTGGCGGCCCGCCTCGACCGCCTCGATGGCGAGGGCGGCGTGCTCGGCGGGCGGCGTGGCGATGGAGACGACCTCGACGCCGGGGATGGCGAGGGCCTCCGCCAACGACGTGCACGCCTGTGGGACACCGAGACGCTGGGCCCGCCGCGCCGTCTTCTCGGCGTCACGCCCGACCATGGCGGCCACGTCGAACCCGGCGTTGCGCAGGGCGGGCACGTGCACACGCCCACCGAAACCCGTCCCGACGACGACCGCCCGTACCGCCATCTTTGGAACGCTACGCCGCGCGCGCCATCGGGACAGCGACCGGGCCGCGGAGGACGAAGTTGATGCCGTAGTCGATCTCGCCGCCGAGGTCCCAGGCGGGCAGGCGGTCGAAGAGGTGGTCGAGCCAGATCGCGGTCTCGAGCCGGGCCAGGTTGATCCCCAGGCAGTAGTGGAGCCCGAAGCCGAAGCCGAAATGGTTCTTCGCCGGGCGGCGCGTGTCGAACTCCGCCGGGCGCGCCCACCGGGCGGGGTCGCGGTCGGCCGCGCCGAGCAGGCAGGTGACGGTGTCGCCGAGCGGGATGGGCACGCCGCCCACCTCGGCGCCCTCGGCCCGGACCGTGCGCTTGCCGATCTGGGCCACCGTTTCGTACCGCAGGACCTCTTCGAGGGCGGCGGGGATGCGGGCGCGCTCGGCGACCAGCGCCCGGCGCTGGTCGGGGTGGCGGGCCAGGGTGACGAGCGTGTGCGCCATCCACTTGGCGGTCGTTTCGTTGCCGGCGAACACCAGCTGGGTGTTGTTGGCCACGATCTCGGCCTCGCTCATGGTGCCGGCGACGGGCGACGTGACCATCTTGCTGATCAGGTCGTCGCCCGGGCGGTCCCTGCGCTTGGCCACCTCATCGGCGATGTAGGCGTTGAGCTGCTTGGTGGCCTCGAGCCCGGCGCGGAGGATCTCGCGGCCCCGCTCGGACGGGTCGAACAGCGCGCCGGCGACGGCACCCATGGCGTCGCTCCAGTCGCTGAACTGGCGCTGGTCCCCCTCGTCAATCCCAAGCAGCACGGCGATGACCCGGGTGGGGATGGCGCGCGTGAGGTGCTCGATGGCATCGAGGGTCTCGCCGTCGAGGAGCCGCGGCACGAACTCATCGAGCGCGTCGTCGACGATGCGCTCGATGGACGGGCGGTGCCGCTCGAGCCGCTGGCGCTGGAAGTCGGCGGCCCAGACACCCCGGATCTCGTCGTGGCGCGGGCTGTCGATGACCTCGAACACGCGGCCCCCGAACACGCCCGGGCCGGTGCCCTCGGGTTGCTCGGAGGTGAAGGTGTCGACGTTGCCGAGGACCCGGGTGCACTCGTCGTAGCCGGTCACCAGCCAGGCGCCCGTGACGTCGTCGCGGACGGCCGGTCCCTCGGCGCGGAGCGCTTCGAGCGCCGGGTACGGGTCGCGGTTGAAGCCGGCGTCGGAGAGGTCGAGGTGCATAGCGGGAGGCGGGGGCAGCTTCGCGCCGCCGGGGCACCGCCGTCACCCGGCACGTCGTCACCGGACAGGGCCGCGCCGGGGCGGCGCAGCCGGTGCTACGCGGCCAGACGGGGCTCGGGGGCAGCCGCCGGCGCGACCAGCGCGGCGGGCGGGTGCGTCTCCAACCACAGCAGCACGAGCCCGATCGCCGCCATCACGTGGGGCAGCTCCGCGGCCGGGGCGACCCTCCCGCCCGCCACGTCGGCGAGGGTGAGCGCTGACATCGTGACCACGAACACGCCGAGGAACGGCAGCAGCGCGGCAGCCCGGGCGGGGCGCCATGCGGCCAGGGCGAGGGCCGCGGCGAGGGCGAGCCCCCACGCCCCCTGCTCGTGGGCGATGTGCAACGTGGCGCCAGAGTCGTTGCCGACGAGCGCCGGGATGGCACCGACCGCCTGTGCGGCCGCGACCAGCGCCAGGGTCAGGCGCACGACCGACGGCGTCGGGGCCAGCCGGCGTGACGCCGTGATGCTGGCGAGGATCGGCCCGGTGAGGTCGGGCACCGCTTCCGCGGCCCGCAGGCGGGCGCGGCGGGTCGCCGCCAACGCCGCCGTCTCGAACGCCCGGCAGGCGTGGCAGTCGGCGATGTGGCGGGCAAGGGCCTCCTCGGCCATGCCCGGGTCCTCCCCGTCGATGCGCGCCGAAATCGCTTCGCGGTACTCCTCGCAGCCGGCCATGGAGGGGTAGTCGTCGCCCGGGCTGCGCTGGTTCCAGCCGCCTACTGGGCGTCGGCGATGCGGAGCCCGGCGATGAGCTCCTCGCGCGCCCGCGCCACGCGGGAACGGATGGTGCCGATGGGGCACCCGCACACGGCGGCGGCTTCGTCGTAGGACAAGCCGAGCTCCTGGGTGAGGTAGATGGCCAGGCGCCGGTCGGCGTCGAGGCCGTCGATCAGCATGCGCACCTCGACTGCGCCCTGTTCGGGGCGTTGCACGCCGTCGGCAACGGGCTGCTCGGCGGACAGCCGCGGCCGGCGGCGGCTGCTGCGGATCGCGTCGGCGGAGACCCGACGGGCGATGCACAGCAGCCACGTGCGCGCCGACGCATCGGCGCGGAACTGCGGGAGCGCGCGCCAGGCCCGCAGGTAGGTCTCCTGCGTGAGGTCGTCGGCGTCCTCGCGGCTCCCGAGGTGGGCGCACAGCCGCCACACATCAGCCTGCGTGGCGCGGACGAACCGGGCCAGCGCGGCGTCGTCGCCGCGGCCGGCGAGCAGCGCGTCGGCGGTAGCAGGGTCCATGGCACGGGCCACGAGGCCAGGGTAACGCTGCCCCGCGCGCGCGTCAGGCACGTGACAACACTGTCACCCGGCCGTCAGGAACCCCGCCACGCCCTGCGGCCGCTGGCCCTCCCCCGCCGCTCGCCGTCCGGCCGCTGCCCCTCGCCCGCTCGCCCTCCGGCCGCTGGCCCTCCCCCGCCGCTCGCCCGCCGCCGCACGCCTACGTGGCGCGAAATTCGCGCCGCACGGTCAAAAAATCGCGAAAACAGGCGGCAAAGCGCGAACTTTTTGCCACGTGGCGCGAATTTCGCGCCGTGCTCCCCGTCGACGGGGCGCGACCGTGGACGAGCCTCGGCGAACGATCAGCGACGCAGGAGGGTGCCGGTCCCGAGCCCGCCCCCGCAGCACATGGTGACGAGGGCATGTTCCCCGCCCGTGCGGATCAGTTCGTGCAACGCCTTTGCGATCAATGCCGCGCCGGTGGCGCCGAGCGGGTGACCGAGGGCGATCGCCCCACCGTTGGGGTTGACCTTCTCCATGTCGGGCTTGAGCTCGCGCTCCCACGCGAGGACGACTGATGCGAACGCCTCATTGATCTCCACCACGTCGATGTCGTCCATCGTGAGGTGGTTGTCGTCGAGCAGCTTCTTCGTCGCGGGGATCGGCCCGGTGAGCATCAGGGCCGGGTCGGACCCGACGAGACATGTCTCAACGATCGTCGCCAGCGGCGTGACCCCCAACGCCTCCGCCTTGGCGCGCGTCATCAGCAGCACCGCCGATGCGCCGTCGGAGATCTGCGACGACGTCCCGGCGGTGTGCACGCCGTCGGGCCTGCCGGTCGGCTTCAACGCCGCCAGTCCCTCGAGCGTGGTCTCCCGGATGCCCTCGTCCCGGTCCACGCGGCGCGTGTCGCCCGTCGCCTTCCCCTCGGCGTCGAGCACCGGGGCGTCGATCGGCACGAGCTGTGTGGCGAACCGGTCCTCGCGTTGGGCGCGGGCGGCGCGGTCCTGCGACTGCTTGCCGAAGGCGTCGCAATCGCCCCGCGTGATGCCCCATGCGTCGGCGATGCGCTCGGCGCCCTCGAACTGCGACGTGTACTCGTGGTGCGCCCAGTACTTCCGGGTCACCGGCTTGCCCGGGCCGTCCTTCGGCACCGTCGAACCCATCGGCACCCGGCTCATCAGCTCGATGCCGCAGCCGATGGCGACGTCGACGACGCCGCCCGCCACCAACGCGTACGCCAGGTTGGTCGCCTGCTGCGACGACCCGCACTGCGCGTCGACCGTCGTCGCCGCCACCTCGATCGGAAGACCCTGGGTGAGCCAGGCATTGCGCGTGATGTTCATGGCCTGCATGCCGACCTGCCCGACGCAGCCGCCGACCACCTGCCCCACTTCGAGGGGGTCGATGCCAGCGCGCTCGAGCAGGGCACCCTGCACGGCGCCGAGCACCTCGACGGAGTGAGCAGTGGACAGGCCGCCGCCGCGCTTGCCAAAAGGCGAGCGGACGGCGTCGACGATCACGACCTCGGGCATGGCCCGAGCCTACCCAACAGGGTCAGTGGGCGATCTCGAGGAGCCCCCGGATGTTGCGGCCCGCGATCAGGTCGGCGTAGCCGTCGTTGATGCCCTCGAGCGGGTACCGGGCGGAGATCAGCTCGTCGAGCTTGAGCTTGCCCTCCCGCCACAGCTCGAGCAGCGCCGGCATGTCGTAGCGGGGGTTGCACAGCCCGTAGATGACGCCGACCAGCCGTTTCGCCCACATGCTGAGCGCGGTGCCGCTGAGCTTGACCGTGAGCCGGTCGACGGTGCCGTCCGACATGCCCGTGAGCGCGAGCGTCCCGCCCTTCCGGGTCGCGTCGAACGCCTGCTGGACGATCGTGTCGTCCACCACGCCCGCGGTCACGATGACCTTGTCGGCCAGCACGCCCCGCGTGCGGTCGATGAGGAACGGCATCATCTCCTCGTGTGACGTGAACCCCTCGTCGGCACCGAGCGATTGGGCGAACTTGAGCTTCGTCTCCAGAGGGTCGACGGCGATCACGAGGCCCGCCCCCGCGTGCACGGCGCCCTGCACGGCGTTGACGCCGATGCCGCCCACCCCGTAGATCACCACCACCTCGTGGGCGCGGACACCGGCCGCGTACACGGCCGAACCCCACCCGGTGGGCACGCCGCAGCTCACCAGGCAGGCGATGTCGAGCGGGATGTCGGGCGCGATCCGCACGACCGAGTGCTGGCTCACGGTCGCCCACTGGGAGAACGTCCCCAGGCAGCAGATGGCGCCGACCCCCTTGCCGTCGCGCGAGAAGCGATAGGTCCCGTCTGCCATCAGCCCCGTCATGGCGTTCGCGCCGGCGTCGCACAGGTACGACTGGCCGCCCACGCACCACCGGCAGCGCCCGCACGCGGGGAGGAACGAGGTGAGGACGTGGTCGCCCGGCGCCAGGTCGGTGACCCCAGGGCCGACGGCCTCGACCACGCCCGCGCCCTCGTGGCCGGCGATGACCGGCAGCGGCCCGATGCCGTGCTTCAGGTGGTGGTCGGAATGGCACAGCCCGGCGTACTCCATCCGCACGAGGACTTCGCCGGCGTGGGGCCCCTCGAGGTCGAACTCGCGGACCTGGAAATCCGCCCCCGTCTGTTCCATGCACGCAGCAAGCGTCTTCATGGCCGAACCCTACGCCACCGGGCATAAGGTTGGTCCGGTGCGCCTCCAGGTCCTGCTCGCCGCGAGGGGCGGCTGTCGCGAGGCCCTGGGTGCGCGCCTGGCCGAGGCGGCACGGGCCACCAGCGCGCCAGGCGCGCGGGTGATCGCGCTCGTGGAGATGGAGGACGACCCGTTCCCGCCCGCCAACCCCCGCACGCGCCCGTTCGAGGCCGTGCTCGAGCTGCAGGCACCCGGTGAGGCCCCGCTCGTGCGGTGGGCGGCCCCAGCGGTCGACGCCGTCCGCGACCTGGTGCACACCGACCTCTCGGCGGCGATCGTCGGGGAGCCCAAGGAGATCATCGCCTGCAGCCCGGCGCCGCTGCGCTACCTGTACGCCATGCGGCGCAAGGCCGGCACCACGCACGCCGAGTACCTCGACTACTACTTCCACCAGCACTCGCGGTTCGGCCCGCGGACGCCGGGGATCGTCGGCTACACCCAGTTCCACTGCGACCCGGCCGTGTCGGCCGCGGCGGCGGCCGAGCTCGGTGTCGGTGTGCACACCATCGACAGCGTCAGCGAACTGCACTTCGACGCGCTCGACGACTTCTTCTCGGGCGTCGCCGACGGACGGCTCGGCGCGGAGGCGGCGGCGGACGAGGAGCGGTTCGTCGACCGCGCCAACTCCGTGTCGTTCTGCACGGTGACGCACCTCTGCTGAGGGCGGCTACAGCCCGAGGATGCGGACGGCGTTCTCGCGCAGGTACTTGGGCCACACCTCGTCGCGGAGCGGGAGCTGCGCCAGCTCGGTCATGATCCGCTCCAACGACAACCCGAAGGGGAAGTAACCCGCGTACACGAACTTGTCGGCGCCGCGGGTGTTGGCGAAGTCGATGACCGCCTTGGGGTAGTAGCGGGGGGCGAACCCGCTGGTCGAGTAGTGCAGCCCGGGCCACTTGAGCATCAACTTCACGGCCAGGTCGGCCCACGGCTCGGCGCCGTGGCGGATCACGAAGACGAGGTCAGGGAAGTCGTACATGACCTCGTCGATCAGCTCGACGTGCTGGGTCGCGAAGGGAAGGCGAGGGCCGGGCACACCCGCAGTCGAGAACAGCGGGAGGCCGAGCTCCACGCACGCTGCGTACACCGTGTACATGCGGGGATCGTTGATGGCGACGGGCGGCGACGTGCCCGCCGGGAAGACGGTTGCGGCGCGCACGCCCCACCGCTCGACCGCCTCCCGGAGCACAGCACCGGCGCGGGGATCGTTGGCGTCGACGTTGGCGCACGGCACGAAGCGGTCCGGGAACCGGCGCAGTGCGACATCGCCGTCGTCACCGGCAGACGCCACGCTCACCATCCCCTTCTCGATCCCCCACCGGTCCATCTCGTCGACGGTCGCGCCGATGCGGTCAGCCACGTCGCGCATCCGCTTGTCCGGCACATCCTTGAACAGGAACTCGATCGGTGACTCGAGGCGCTCGGGGTCGCGCGTCTCACGTTGCACCAAGGCGTAGGCGCCCTCGGCCGATGGGTGGGCGAAGCCGATGAGCGTGTCGACGATCCCGATCCCGGAGGGCATCGTCATGCCGCTGCCCCCCCTGCCGGCCGTTGGTAGACCGACGCCGACGCCGTCCCCATGAACAGCTGTGCCACCACCGTCGCGATCATGCCCGGCACGACGAACCCGGGGCGACCGCTTGCCTCCGCGGCGAACACCACGCCGGCGAGCGGCACCCGGTAGCCCGCGCCGAGGAACGCCGACACGCCGATCAGCGGGAAGAAGTGGCTGCCGTTGCCCGCGGTCCGGAACAGGCCGCTCACCGCCCGCCCGAGCAGCGCCCCTTCGATGACGAGGGGGATGAAGAGGCCGCCCGCTCCCCCGCCGCCGACCGTGAACAGCGCCGCTGCCGCGCGCATGGCGACCAGGGCCAGCACCAGCGCGACGGCCCGACGGGGGTCGAGGGCCCAGACCAGGTTGTCGTAGCCGGCGCCGAGGGTCAGGCCCTGGGAGAACAGCGCGAAGCTGAGGCCGGCCAGGCCGCCGAGCACGAGGCCGCCGATGACGGCGCGCACCCACGGGTCGACCATCGCCGACACCCGTTTGGCACCGGTCAACGCCACCGCGAACACGCGGGCTGACACGCCGCACAGGACCCCGAGCAGGGCCGCGCCGCCGAGGTCGCGCAGATCGAACGGCGGCGCCCCCGCCACGGCGAACAACGGCGCCGTCCCCGTGAAGGCGACGAACACCAGGTAGCTCGCCACGGCGGCCACGCTGGCGGGGACCAGCATGCGACGGGCGAAGTCGTCGCGGTAGGGCACCTCGAGGGCGAACACCACCCCGGTGAGCGGCGCCTTGAAGATGGCGGCCACGCCGGCGGCGGCGCCGGCGACGAGGAGCAGCTTCGGGTCCTCACCGGTCAGCCACCGGCGGAACCGGACGTGCAACGCGCTGCCGATGACGGCACCCATGTACAACGACGGCCCCTCGTAGCCCAGGGCCCCGCCCAACCCGAGGGTCGCCACGCTGGCGAGCACGCGCGCCGGTGCCGGGCGCGGGTCGAGCGGCCCGGGCGCGTGGAAGTTGTGGATGTACTCGTCCGCGGTCGACGGCGACGCCCCACCGCCTGCCCACCGCAGCACCGCGGCGGCGGCGAGCAGCCCGACGAGCGGCGCCGCGGCCTGCGCGGCGCGGGGCAGGTCGTGGAGGTGCTCGAACAGGGCGCGGCGGGTCAGCTGCTCGAACCCCGTGACGGCGAGCCCGGTGAGGCCCCCGGTGAGCGCCCCGAGGACGATGCCGTTCCACCGGCGGCGGGGCACGGCGTGCGGCGCGTCCTGACGGCTCGATCAGGCGTCCGGCACGTTGGGGTCGGCCTGCGCCCACACGTGCCACAGACAGGCAGCCGACGCGAGCACGTCGATGACCACGCTGCCCATCTGCCGCACCGACAGCGTGGGGGTGGCGCCCGCGTCGTAGCCGTGGTCCTGCCAGAACTGGATCATCTCGCCCGCCAGCTGCGGGTCCCACGCGTCGGCGAACTCCGTCGGCATGGTCGGGCCCACGACCACGCAGGAGAAGCACAGGTCGGGGTTCTCGGCCCTCCAGCCGCGGACCTGCTCTTCGAGCGCGGCCTTGCTCGCCGCGTACATCGACAACCCGGGGTACGGGCGCCCCACCGATGACGAAGACAGGAACACGGCGCGCCCACCGCTCGCCCGCAGGTGGGGGACGGCTGCGGCGCACACGATGCCGGGCCCGACGAGATTGGTCCGGACCACGCGCTCCCACTCGGCGCTGCCCGCGTCGGCGAGGCGGGTGAGCGGGGAGATCCCGGCGGAGTACACGAGGGCGTCGATCCCGCCGAAGGTGGACACCACCTCGTCCACCACGGCGCGGCACGACCCCTCGTCGGTGACGTCGCACGCTACGCCGATGGCACCGCCGCCGGCCGCGTCCGCTGCCTCTTTGACGCGGTCGCCCCGGCGCGCCGCGAACGCCACCCTCGCGCCGGCGGCCGCGGCCTGCTGCCCGACCTCCCGGCCGATGCCCGACGAGGCGCCGACCACCAAGATCCGCTTGCCCTGGAGCGCCCCCATCACGGCGCCACGCTAGCTGTGGGCCGTACCCGCATCGAAGAAGAACGGTGGGACGCCGGGGGCCGAGTGGGCGAACAGTTGGTCTCGTGCGGCGTCGATCGACGTAATGGTCCACGTCGCGTCCGATGTGGCCGCCGAGATCGGGCGCCACCCCTGCACGATCTGGCAGAGCCCGCCCTGCACCTTGAGCACCTGCCCGCTGACGCCATTGGCGAGGTCCGACGCCAGCCACGCGGCGGCAGCCGCCACGTTGGCGGGGTCGAGGGCCTGGCGGCGGTCGTCGGGGATCTCCGGCATCAGGTCCGCCGTGAGCCGGGTCAGGGCGACGGGTGCCAGCGCGTTGACGCGCACGCCCATGCGCTCGAGCTCACGCGCGAGAACGATGGTAAGTGACGCGATCCCCGCCTTGGCGGCTGCATAGTTGGACTGCCCGGCGTTGCCGTACAAGCCCGACTCCGACGCCGTGTTGACGATCGCGGCGCCGACGGGCTGGCCAGTGGACTTGAACACCGAACGCCAGTGCGCGGCGGCGAACCGAGCCATCGCGAAGTGGCCCTTCAGGTGCACGTTGATCACTGCGTCCCAGTCCGCCTCGTCCATGTTGAACGACATGCGGTCGCGCAGGATGCCGGCGTTGTTGACCAGGACGTCGAGGCGGCCCCATGTGCTGACGGCCTGGCCCACCAGGGCCTCCGCACCCGCCCAGCTCGAGATGTCGTCGGTGTTGGCCACCGCCTCGCCGCCCGTGGCAGTGATCTCGTCGACCACCTGGGCCGCGGGGCCGGCGTCGCGTCCCTCGCCCGTGGGTGCGCCGCCGAGGTCGTTGACGACGACGCGCGCGCCTTCGGCCGCGAGGAGCATGGCCTCCGCCCGCCCGATACCGCGGCCTGCGCCGGTCACGATCGCCACCTTGCCGTCGAACAGCCCCATCGCTCCTCCTGTCCCGTCCTTGCGCGGCCGACGACGTTAGAGCCCGCCGATCAGGGCCGCATAAACGCTCCGCCGTCGACCATGATCGTCTGCCCGGTGACATAGCGGCAGGCATCCGACAGGAGGAAGGTCATCACCGGCGCGATGTCGGCCTCGGGGTCACCGTCGCGCGCGATCGGCTGGTCCTTGAAGACAGCATCGAACGCCGCGGCGCGCCGGGAGTCGCCGGCGGGAGGGAGGCGGTGGGCGATGGACACCGCGCAGATGCAGTTGACCGTGACGCCGTACGGGCCCCACTCGCGCGCCGCGGTGCGGGTGAGTGACCGGATCGCCTCCTTGGAGGCGGCGTACGGGCCGTAGCCGGGCGCGCCTGTGAGCCCGACGGTGGAGCCCATCGTGACGATGCGGCCCCACTCCTGCGCCCGCATGTGCGGTAGCACCGCCTGCATCGCCCATAGCGTGCCCTTCGGCCCCGTGCCGAACAGCAGGTCCATATCGGCCACGGTGACGTCCTCGAGGGCCATGACGGGGCGGAACGTCTGGGCGTTGGCGACCAGCCCGTCGACGCGCCCGAACTGCCCGACGGTGTCCTCGACGAGGGAGAACATGCCGTCCCGGTCGGCGACGTCGACGGCGCGCGCGAGCGGATCGCACCCGAGCTCGCGCAGCTCGTCGGCCACCGCCTCCAGCCGCTCGGGCTTCCGGCCGGTCACCGCCAGCCGGACCCCGGACGCGGCCAGGTGGCGGGCCACGCCGCGACCGATGCCACGCGACGCCCCCGTCACGATGATCACCTTGCCGTCGACCGGTGTGGTCACGTGCGGTACCGCCAACCGACATGGGTGGCGCGCGCCGCGAGCTCGGCAACGCGCTCCCCGGGTGCGACCCGGTCGAGGGCGCCCGGCAGCGCGGCGCCCGGCAGCGCGGCGATCGGCACCACGGACGACCGCAGCAGGGGCTGCCCGCTCGGCCTCCACCACCGCACGGTGGCGAGCACCTCGTCTCGACCTTCCGTGTCGAGCCAGTTCGCCACGCCCGGGTCACGCCCGGCGAGCACGACGGTCACCGGGCCGTCGGCGCCCGGCGAGACCTGCCGCTGGTTGCGGCTCGCCGCCCTGTGGGCGAAGTCGAGCGGCTCGTACCACGACCGGTTGTACAGCTGCACGCCCCACCACGCGGCGTCGCGCCCGTCGAGCTCGACCACCATGGCGTCCTCGGGCGCGAGGGCGACGAAGGCATGGCTGTACACGATGTCCTGCACGCCGCGCGCCGCCCCCGCCGGCGGGCTGAACGTGTTGAGCGGGTGCGCGGCACGCATCCGGCGCTGGTAGTCGTTCCAGAACACGATCGAGTGCTCCACCTGGGCGGCCGCGTCGTCGAGGAGCTCCGCCACGTGGTCGGGCGAGAGTGGGGGCGGCGGCCCCTTCGCGTCGAGGCGCTCGATCACGAACGTCGCCGGCTGGAGAGGCCGCCAGTCGAAGTAGTAGTCGCGGATGTGCACGAACGTCGCTCCCGGGCCGAGCTCGACCCAGTGGCCGTCGCGCCGGTCGCCCCCGAGGACGATTTGGAACGCGTCGCCCGGCCCGATCCCGAGGTCCGAGGCGGAGACCTCGCAGTCGACGTCCGCGCCGCCGGACTGCACGTTCCCGGACTTCACCTGCAGGACGAACTCCTCGCACGACCCCATCTCGCCCGACACCCGGTACACGCCGTCGCCCGACACGCGCGCCCGGCGCGCCACCTGGTCGACGTTCGGGCCGCCCCAGAGGAACACCGGGTCGCTGCTGCGGAAGAAGAACGGGCGCTCGGGGTCCCCCGACCCGAGGGCGTACGTGAGCCAGCAGGCCACCTGGCTGGCCAGGTGGCGCACGCCTTCGGCCCGGTCCAGCGGCGACGACGGGAAGTCGTCTTCGAGGATGCGGTCGCCCACCGCGGCGAGCCGGTCGCAGAACCGGCGCCACGCCTCACCGCTCACGACGGGATGGTCGGCCACGGCGGCCCACCCTTGCACAGCGCGGTCTCAGCGTGCGCCGGTCACCGGCACCGCGGCGATGAGGGCGTCGTAGCGCCGGCGGACGTCGGCGCGGTCCGGCTCGGCGGGCACCGATTGCACGGAGGACTCGAGCACCATCCCCGCCTGCTCCAGTAGCGCGGCGCGCTGCTCCTCCCCCGTCGTGTAGCGCATCACCTTGGCGAGCGCGTCGAGCTGGCGGATCATTACGGCGGGCATCCCCCGTCCCGCCTGGCGCACCTTGTCGAAGGAGCGCTCGACGAAGCGGGTGTAGCTGGCCTCGGCGGTGAGGAGGCGGACGTAGCCGTCACCATCGCGGTGGACGGGACGGGGCGCCCAACGTGCCGTGAGCTTGCAGAGGCCGTCACCGAGCCAGTCGATGCAGGTCAGGGCCGTGAACGTGTCGTTGACGGCGGGCGACAGGGCGCGGATGGCGATCTCGACGAGCTGGTCGATGGCGAATGCCCGGTCCTGCGTCAACGTGCGGTTCGGGCCGGTCACGTGCGAGCGCTCGAGGCGCCGGGCGACGTCACCTGCGGCCGCGCCCGGCCAGACCATCGCCAACGGGAGCCCTTCGACCACGAAGTGCCCGGGTCGGTAGAGCACTTCGATCACCGCGTCGTGGCGCGCCGCGATCGCCACGAGCGTTTCGTAAGCGACGAACTGCAGGTAGCCGCTCTTGGGCGCCAGCACGGGCACGCCGGCCTCCTCAAGCCGCCGGCGCACCTCGAGCACCCCCGGCCCGGCCTCGGCCGGCGCCACCGCGCCCCCATCGGCCACCTCCGCATCGATCGCGAGGGAGAGGTCCCGGGCGATCGACGCGATGACGTTCGGCAACTGGATGGTCGTGGCGATGTGGTGGATGAAGTAGATCAGGACGCCGAGCGAGGCGAGCACCATCCCCAGGGCCACGGTGACCGACAGGTGCGGGAAGAAGTCGCCCCGTGCGCCGTGGCCCACCGAGCCGAGGACGAGGATGGCGTACACGAAGGTCGCCACAAACGTGCCGAGCGTGAGCTGCGTCCCCCGGTCCCGGACGAAGTTCCGCAGCATGCGGGGGCCGAACTGCGTCGACGCCAGGGTGAGCGCGACAATCGTGATCGAGAACACGAGGCCCACCACGGTGATCACCGCGGCGGCGATGGCGGTGAGGATCTGGCGGGCGGCGTCCACGGTGCCGTACTCGACCCACGACGGCAGCATGAGCCGCCCGTCGTACGCGGCACGGTCGATGCCGTACGTGACGGCGAACAGCCCGACGGCGAGGAGGACCTGGGCGGTCGGGAGGAGCCACAGCGTGGTCCGCAGTTCCTCGCGGCGCCATTCAGAGAGCCAGGTGAGGCGAGCGCGGGTGGTCGTGTGCACGTTGGCCCTCGGGGTCGGCGGAGTGAGCGCCGACCAGGCTTCCCGGCTCACCCCGTGCGCATCGTAGCGATGCCGATCGCGGGCGCCCGGCAACTACCTTCGGCGCGCATGTGGCGCCCGCTGGCGTGGACGGCCGCGCTCGCCATCGCCGCGAGCGCCATCGTCGGGTGCTCGTCGGGGTCGACGCCCGCAGACGCCCCTTCGGCGGCGCCATCGTCATCACCCGTGACGACGGCAGGTGCGGCAACGGCACGGCCGGCCACGACGGCCCCGTCGGGCTCGAGCACGACGGCGCCCGGCACCGGCGCGCGGTGGCCGACCTACAACGGCACGAACGCCCGCTCCGGCGTCGGCGCCGCGGTCCCCCACCCCACTTCCCTCGCCACGGCATGGTCGGCGCCCGTCGACGGGGCGGTCTACGGGCAGCCGGTCGTCGTGGGGGCCACGGTCATCGCCGGCACCGAGCACGACAGCGTCTACGCCTTCGACCTCGCAAGCGGGGCGGTGCGGTGGCACGCCAACGTGGGGACGCCTGTGGCGGGGCACGACCTCCCGTGCGGCGACATCAGCCCGCTCGGGATCACCGGCACCCCGGCGTACGACGCGGCGACAGGGTCGATCTTCGTGGTCGCCGAAACGACAGGCGGTGTGCACGACCTCGTGGCGCTCGACGCCGCGACCGGGCAGGTGCGCTGGCGCACGAACCTGGACGTCAGCGGGCGCAATCGCATCGCCGAGCAGCAACGGGGTGCGCTCGCGGTGGCCAACGGCCGGGTTTACGTGCCCTTCGGGGGCCTGTACGGCGACTGTGGCAACTACGTCGGGTACGTGACGGCGACGCCAACGACGGGCACCGGCGCGACGACCTGGTACGCGGTGCCGACGCCGCGCGAGGGAGGCATCTGGGCGACGTCCGGCCCCGCCATCGCGGCAGACGGGACGGTCTACGTCGCGGTGGGGAACGGGGCGTCCACGGGCGGGGCCTACGACGGGAGCGATGCGGTGCTACGCCTCGCGCCGGACCTGTCGTCGCGCGTCGATTTCTTCGCCCCGGCCGCGTGGGCCGAGCAGAACGCCGGCGACACTGACCTCGGCTCGACCGGGCCGGTCCTCCTCGGGAGCGGGCTCGTCGTCCAGTCCGGCAAAGACGGCCATGTCTACGTCCTCGACGCGTCCCACCTCGGCGGGATCGGGCACCCGAGGGCCGAGGCAGGCGGGTGCAGCGGGTTCGGCGGCATGGCTGCCGACGGCTCCGCCGTCTTCGTCCCGTGCACGAGCGGGGTGCGCCGCTTCGATGTGACGGCGACGTCGGTGAGGCTGCGATGGAGCGCACCCTCCACCGGGCCACCGACAATCGGCGGCGGGGCGGTGTGGTCGCTCGACACGGGGTCGGGGGTGCTGCATGCGTACGACGAGGAGACCGGCCGCGCCCTGGCGAGCACGCACGTCGGCGCCGTGACCCGCTTCACCGCGCCCGTCCCGATCGGGCCGGCGGTCGTGGTGGGCACCAGGACGGCCGTCGTGGCCGTCCGGGTCCGCGGCACCTGAGGGCGTGCCGGCTGCCTCCCGTGGGTACCACTTCTCCCGATGGGGCGCCTGCTCCTCCGCCTTCCGCCTGTGCCGACGTCGGTCCCACAGTCGCGCCACCGCGTCAGTGCATGGCT
>Ga0070741_10005161_pt1 | contig 29335 bp, 23 predicted proteins | sample Coa_R1_4_FD_66440 | JGI IMG/M metagenome (GOLD analysis project Ga0070741, IMG submission 66440) | Surface soil microbial communities from Centralia Pennsylvania, which are recovering from an underground coalmine fire - Coalmine... | ecosystem: Environmental > Terrestrial > Soil > Unclassified ... | reverse complement strand
AGCATCACCTTGGCCATGTTCTGGAGGTGGCGCATCGTGATGAAGTCCTCCAGCCCGTAGACCGCCCGAATGGGGATCGCGAGCGTGAGCACCATCGCGAACCCGGAGTAGATGGCGCCGGCGACGAAGTACGGCGGAAAGATCGTCGTGTGCCAGCCGGGCACGATCGCGATGGCGAAGTCGAAGCTCACCACCGTATGCACCGAGACGACGAGCGGCGTCGCGAGGCCGGCGAGCAGCAGGTACGCCGTCTCGTAGCGGTGCCAGTGGCGGGCCGACCCGCGCCAGCCCATCGCGAGCATTCCGTAGATGATGCGGCCGGCGCGCGACTCGGAGCGATCGCGCAAGGTTGCGAGGTCGGGGATCAGGCCGACGAACCAGAAGAGCAGCGACACGGTGCCGTAGGTCGACACCGCGAACACGTCCCAGATGAGCGGGCTGCGGAACTGCGGCCAGACGCCCATAGTGTTCGGGTACGGGAACAGCCAGTATGCGCCGAGCCAGGGGCGGCCCATGTGGAAGACCGGGAAGATCGCTGCGCAGGCCACGGCAAACAGCGTCATCGCCTCGGCAAAGCGGTTGATCGAGGTGCGCCACGTCTGCTTGAGCAGGAGCAGGATCGCCGAGATGAGCGTGCCGGCGTGGCCGATGCCGATCCACCAGACGAAGTTCACGATCGCGAAGCCCCAGGCGACCGGCACGTTCACGCCCCAGATGCCGACCCCCTTCACCAGCAGGTACACGAGCGCGGCGAAGAGGCCGTTGGCCACGGCGAACGCCGCCAGAAAGCCCAGCCACCAGCCGAGCGGCGTACGCCGCGTGAGCACGATCGAGCTGATCTTGTCGGTGACCGATCCGAAGGTGTGGCCCGGCGCGATCACGGGCGGCACGCCGGTGCCGACGACCGCCTGGTTCGGATCATCCATCCGTGCGAGAGAGTCAGCCACCGTGGTTCCCCAGCTCCGGGTTGACGTTGCGCACCGCGGCCAGATACTGCGTGCGCGGGCGCGTGTTGAGATCGGCGAGCACCGAGTACGCGCGCGCCTCGGCCTGCAGGCGCGCCACGCGGCTGGCCGGATCGTTCAGATCGCCGAAGACGATCGCCTCGGCCGGGCACGTCTGCTGGCAGGCCGTCTTGATCTCCCCGTCCGCCACGCGGCGGTCGGCCTTCTCGGCCTCGATCTTCGCCGCGTTGATCCGCTGCACGCAGTACGTGCACTTCTCCATGACGCCGCGGCTGCGCACCGTGACGTCCGGATTCCGCATGAGCTTCAGGCTCGGCGTGTTCCAGTCCTGATAGAGTAGGTAGTTGAACCGCCGCACCTTGTACGGGCAGTTGTTTGAGCAGTAGCGCGTCCCGACGCACCGGTTATAGACCATGTCGTTCAGCCCCTCGGCGCTGTGCACCGTCGCGCCGACCGGGCAGACGACCTCGCACGGAGCGTTCTCGCACTGCATGCACGGCATCGGCTGGAAGAAGGTCTCCGGCCGATCCGCGGGGCCGCGGTGGTACGTGTCGATCCGCAGCCAGTGCATCTCACGCCCCCGCAGCACCTGATCCTTGCCGACGACCGGAATGTTGTTCTCCGCCTGGCACGCGACGACGCACGCGTTGCAGCCGATGCACGCGTTGAGGTCGATGGCCATGCCCCACTTGTAGCCCTCGTAGGCGACCTCGGGATAGAGCGTGATCGTGCGCGGCGGCTGCTCGAAGCCTTCGTGAACGACGCCCGGGTCGCGCTCGTACTCCTCGCGCGACACCGCGCGCACCTGCCCACGGCCCTCGAGCAGGTGGTGGTACTGCGTGCAGGCGATGGCGTAGGTGTCGCCGGTCGCCTGGATCTCGGCGCCGGCCGCGATCCACGGCGCCGCCATCGTGCGGATCACATTGGCATTGAAGCCGGCGCCCGTCCCCACGCGGCCCGCGCGCCAGCGGCCGTAGCCGAGGTGCAGCGTCGCGCAGTCGTCGGGATGCCCGGCGATGGGAAACAGCGGCGCGCGCACCGAGCGGCCGCCGAGCCGGACCTCCACGACCGGCGCGTTGATCTGGCCGTGCTCGCCGCCGGTCCAGGCCGGCGCGGCCGCCGCCCCGAGCCGGCGCGCCGTCTCCGGGCTGACCAGGACCGCGTTGTCCCACGTGAGCTTCGTGATCGGCCGGGGGAGCTCCTGCAGCCATCCGTTGTTGGCAAAGCGGCCGTCGACCACCGAGGGATCCGGCCGGAACGTGAGCTCGAAGCCGGGCGCCGCCGCGCGCGGCGAGGGCAGCCGGGCCGCTTCGACGCGCAGCGTCACGGACCGCGGCTGGAAGGCGGTGCCCGCGATGACGCCGTCGTGCAGCCAGCGCCGCCACATCCGCTCGAATGCCTCGTCGGGGGCCTGGGCTGCCGCGCCGCCCGCGGCGGAGCCCCCTCGAGACGCCGGCCGCGCTCCCTTTGCCGCCCGCGGTCCGGCCGCCGGTCCCAGCGTCCGCCGCCAGTACTCGCGGACGATGTCGTGGCCGGAGCGCTCGGGCTGATCGCTCAAGGCGGCGAGCAGCTCGTGAGCCGACTTGCCGCCGTAGAGCGGCATGATCAACGGCTGCACAATCGCCGCCGTCCCATCGTCGGCGCGGCTGTCGCTCCAGGCCTCGAGGAAGTGGGCCTGCGGGATGTGCCACTGGCACAGCTCCGAGGTCTCGTCCTCGTAGAGGCTCAGGTGGATGCGCGTCGTCACCCGCGTCATGGCGCGGGCGAAGTCGAGATCGGCCGGGGCCGTGTAGACCGGGTTGCCGCCGAGGATGAGGAGCAGATCGACGCGGCCGGCCTGCATGTCGGCGACGAGCTCCTCGAGCGACTGGAGCTGGTCGGTGGGCTCGGCCTCCGGGCACTCCGTGTAGGCGACGGTGCGGCCGGCGTTGCCGAGCGCGTCGTTCATGGCGTGCGCCAGCGCGTGCACGACGGGCGGCTGCGTGTCGCCGGCGATGACGAGGCTCGCGCCGCGGTGGCGGAGCAGATCGCGCGCGATCGCGGCGACATCGACGTCGGCCGGCGCCGGGGCGGCCGGCAGGCCCGGGACGCCGACAGCGGCAGCCAGCGCCCGCGCGATCGGCTCGATCAGGGTCGGACGGACGCCGAAGCGGTGATCGGCGCGCGCGCCGGTCGGCGACGTCGTGCTCTCGATGGCATAGAGGCGGTTCATGCCGGCGTCGTGATCGGGCCGGCGACGCGCGCTGAACTCGCGCGCGTAGCGGAGCGCGCCGTGCCCGCACGCGAGGAAGTCGGCGTCGAGCGCCACGATGACGTCGGCGCGATCGAGGCGATAGAGCGGCGCCACGTACTCGCCGAAGGCCAGGCGGGCGCCGGCGCGCGCATTGTGCCGGGCGGCCGGGTCCCACTGGTGCCAGCGGGCGGCAGGGAATCGGGCGAGCAGCTCGCGAATCTGCGCCGCGAGCGTCGGCGAATCGACTGTCTCGGTGAGGATCCTCAAGCCGGCGCCCTGCGTCGCCTGCTGGGCCGCCGCGAGCGCGCGGATGGTGCCGAGGAAGGCGGACCACGGCTTGATCTCGCCGAGCTCGGTCAGGATTTGCGAGCGGTCCGGATCGTAGAGGCCGAGGATGGCCCCCTGCGCGAACACGTCGGCGCCGCCCAGACTGCCCGGATGGAGCGGGTTGCCCTCGATCTTGGTGGGGCGCCCTTCGTGGCTCTCGACCAGCAGGCCGGTCGCCGCGCCGCCGATCGACATCGCCGTCGCGTAGAAGAGCGGCCGGCCGGGGACGATCTCCTCCGGCTGACGGACGTAGGGCACGATCGTTTCGGGCGGCTGGCGGGTGCAGGCGGTGGCCCCGGCCAGGGCAAGCGACGCCCCCATCAGCTTCAGGAACGTCCGGCGCGCCACGGGATCGGTCACGGGCTCGATCGCCGACGGGAACTCGTTGCGCAGCCGCTCGAGGAACGCCGGATCGCCGGCCAGCTCGTCGAGCGTGCGCCACCAGACGTCCGCGTGGGGGGCGTGTCCTGGTCCTGACGTTCGCATGGTCCGGCTCATCGATGGCACGTGGAGCAGCTGGTCAGCCGCTGGATGTGGTATTCGGCGACCAGGCGCGTGCCGAGCGCCACCTGGTCGGGGGGCGGCGTGTAGTCGACGCGGAACACCGCCTCGCGGGGGCGGACGTAGCGTTCGGGATGGCGGTGGCAGTCGAGGCACCACTCCATCTGGAGCGACTGCTCCTGCCACATGAGCGGCATGCGATCCACCTGGCCGTGGCACGTCGTGCAGCCGACGCCCTTGTTCACGTGGATGCTGTGGTTGAAGTAGACGAAGTCGGGCAGGTCGTGGACGCGGGTCCACTCGATCGACCGGTCCGAGCGGAAGCTCTGGCGAACGGGCTCGAGGTAGGGGCTCGCGGCGAAGATCTGGGCGTGGCAGTTCATGCAGGTCTTGGTCGGCGGGATGCCGGCGAAGGCCGAGGTCTCGACCGACGTGTGGCAGTAGCGGCAGTCCAGGCCGTTGCCGGCGACGTGGCGCTCATGGCTGAACTGGATCGGCTGCTCGCGCGGGACATCGGCCAGCGTCACCCACGACGATCGGTTGATTTCGGCGGCGAGGAACAGGAGCCCCACGACGACGAACAGCGCGCCGAAGAGGGTGACGCGCGAGATCGTGTTGGTGCTCGGGTGAAAGATCTGGGACATCGACGAACCGTCGCTGACGACGCGCGCGGCTGACCGAGCTCCGCGCGACGCTGCAAACATCCGGCCGGGGACGTGCCGAGGGTCGGGACCGTAGGAGCCGAAACCGTGCGGGTTCGAGCTTAACGCGTCGGGAGCTCGACGGCAGCCCGCCGTCTTGTGAAATATTTCACAGATTCGGCGTCATTGCAACAGGGATCCCGCGCGGCTCCCGCCACCTCGACCGATCCGCCCGCTTCTGCGCCCGCCCGGGCGGCCGGCCCGCGCCGCCGAAACGAGTATGATCGAGGCGTGAACGGGCGGCGGCGACGCGAACCGGCCCGGCGTGCCTCGCCGGTCCGAGGATCCGGCGCTCCGCGGCGCACAGCCCATGAGCGAACGCAAGTACCGTCAGCGAGGCTATCAGGACGACCCGCGAGATCGCCAGCCCGCGGCGCGCGCGCCTCGGCCGCGCGCACCCCGCGAGCGGCCCGACGGGCCGCGGACGCCGAACCTGATGGCGTCCCACGAGGTGTTCCGCTGCGCCCGCTGCGGCAATCGCCTGGCCCTTCCCGTCGCTGCCGAGGCGCGCTGCTCGCGATGTGGCGCCGACCTGCACGCCTGCCTCCAGTGCGCCTGGTTCGACACGAGTGCGCGCTTCGAGTGCACGCAGCCCATTCCGGCGCGCGTGTCGCCGAAGGACGCGCGCAACGCGTGCACGTTCTTCACGCCGCGGACGACCGTGGAGCGCGAAACCGGAACGCCCGGCCCGACCGGCGCGCGCCAGGCCTTCGACGATCTGTTCAAGGTGTAGGACGGGCGATAATGAGTCGATGGCCCTGATTGGTCCCGCCGATCAGCAACGGCTCCGGGACGCCTTCGCCGCGATGACCCGGCCCGTCCACCTGCTGTTCTTCACCCAGACGCTCGATTGCGACCTGTGCCCCGAGACGCGGCAGATCCTGGACGAGCTGCCGCCGCTCTCGGACCAGATCAGCGTCGAGGAAGTCAACCTCATTCTTGAGCGCGAGCGTGCCCAAGCTTTCGGCATCGACCGCGCACCTGCCGTGGCCGTCACCTACGCGAACGGGACGGCGCCCGGCAGCGCCCCGCCGGAGGGCGGCGGGCTGCACTGGACCGACTCGCGGATCCGCTTCGTCGGTGCGCCCGCCGGCTACGAGTTCATCTCGCTTGTGCAGGCCGTGCTCATCGCGGGCGGCCGGCCGCTCAGCCTCTCGGAGGAAAGCCGCCGGCTGATTGCCGCCGTCGATCGGCCCGTCACGCTGCAGGTCTTCACGACGCCGACTTGACCGCATTGCCCGCGGGCGGTCAGCCTGGCACACGAGATGGCGCTTGCCAGCCCTCACATCACGGCGATCGCGATTGAGGCGACGGAGTTCCCCGATCTCGCGCGGAAGTACCATGTGACCGGCGTTCCCAAGACCGTCGTCAACGACGAGGTGGAAATTCTGGGCGCGCTGCCGGAGCGCGCGTTCGTGGAGCAGGCGCTCGCCGGCCTCAGGAACAGGGAACGGGAAACAGAAGGCGGGGAACCGGGAACAGGGCACAGGGAGTAGCCACGAGGCGCGAGCCGCCCGCGCGCGGCACGCGAGTTCCTGAGGGCGATGGAGCACCTCGACATGTCCCCGCCGCGCACGGCGGCCGGGCTGCGGCCGATTCGCGCGCCCCGCCGCCTCCTCCTCGCCCTTCTGGTCCTCCTCGCCTCTGCCCGCGTGATCGGGGCGGCGGCTCCCGTCGAGTATCGCTTCACGTTTCCCGAGCCGCAGCATCACTGGATGCAGGTCGAAGCCGTCTTTCCCGACCTGCCCGAGGCGCCGCTCGAGCTCAGGATGAGCCGATCGTCGCCGGGCCGCTACTCGCTGCACGAGTTCGCGAAGAACGTCTACGACGTGCACGCCTACGGGCGCGACGGGCGCGAGCTGGCGGCCGTCCGACCGGATCCGTCCGGCTGGACCGTCGCCGGCCACGGCGGCCGCGTCACGGTCCGCTACAAGGTCTACGGCGACGTCGTCGACGGCACCTACCTCGGCATCGACCGGACGCACGCGCACATCAACATGCCGGCGGCGGTCATGTGGGCGCGCGGTCTCGAGGATCGGCCCGCGGCGCTGACCGTCACGCCGCCGGCCGGCCTCTCCTGGCAGGCGGCGACGCAGCTCCATCCGGGGGCGCGCGCGCTCGAGTTCACTGCGCCCAACCTGTCGTACCTGATGGACAGCCCCGTCGAATTCGGGGCGATCGTCGTCCGCGACTTCAGCGTGGGCGGGGCCCGGTTCCGCTTCGCGGTGCACCATCTCGGGTCGGAGGCCGACGTCGACGGCCTGCTTCCGGACGTCGAGAAGATCGTCCGCCAGGAGCGCGCCGTCTTCGGGGAGTTCCCGGCGTTCGAGCCGGGCGCCTACACCTTCCTCGCCGACTATCTCCCCTACGCGGCGGCGGACGGAATGGAGCACCGCAACAGCACCGTCATGACCGAGCCCGGCTCGATCCGCGCCACCCGCGGTCTGCTGCTCGCGACCATCGCCCACGAGTTCTTCCACGCATGGAACGTCGAGCGGATCAGGCCGCGATCGCTCGAGCCGTTCGATCTCGAGCGTGCGAACATGTCGGCCGAGCTCTGGCTGGCCGAGGGCTTCACCGAATACTACGCATCGCTGATCCTGCACCGGGCCGGCCTGGCCGATCTCCGCTCCACGCTGTCGGTCTGGACCGACTTCGTCGAGGCCGCAGCCGTCGCGCCCGGCCGCGCGTTTCGATCGACGGAGGACATGAGCCGCATGGCGCCGTTCACCGACGGGGGCGCGCCCGTCGATCGGACGAACTGGGCGATCACCTACACCTCCTACTACCCGCTGGGCGGCGCCGTGGCCCTCGCCCTCGATCTCGCGCTGCGCGACCGGTCGGCCGGGGCGGTCGGGCTCGACGACTTCATGCGAGCGATGTGGCGGGTCCACGGCCGGCCGGGGGGCGCGCATGAGGGCGTCGTCGATCGCCCCTACACTGCCGACGATGCGGAGGCGCGGCTGGCCGAGGTCAGCGGCGATACCGCGTTTGCGCGCGACTTCTTCCGCCGCTACGTTCACGGGCGCGAGGTGCCCGACTTCGCCTCACTGCTCGCGCGCGGCGGGTTCAGGCTTCGAACGCGCAATCCCGGCCGTCCCTGGTGGGGCGATCTGCGCCTCGAGGCGCGCGGCGGGCGGGTGGCGATCCGCAGCCTGGCGGCGCCCGGGTCGCCGGCCTACGCGGCGGGCCTCGATCAGGACGACGAGCTCCGATCGGTCGGATCGACCGACGTCCGATCGCCCGACGAGGTGTCGGCCGCGCTACGGCGCTTCAGGCCAGGCGACACGGTGCCGGTCGTCTATGTCGATCGCGCCGGCACCGAGCACACGACGACAGTGACTCTGGCCGAGGATCCGCACCTCGAGATCGAGCCCGTCGAAGCCTCCGGCGGCCGGCTGTCGGCGGCGCAGCGGGCGTTTCGGGATCGCTGGCTGTCGGCGGTAGAGTGAAGCGAGGCGCATGGCGGTTCCCTGGCTGAGGATCCTCGATACGCTCATCGGCGTGGCCGATCTGGCTGCGTCCCGCCGGAGCCGGCGCGAGGCGGAGCCGGAGGCGCGGCGCGAGCTGGCGGGCGCGGCCGGCGGCGCGCCGGGCCTCGGCGGCCTCGAGGCGCGGCTGGCCGGCGTGATGGTCGCCGCGCTCAAGGAGGTCTTCGAGCGCGATACGCGGCGGCTCGAGTTCGAGCGGGAACAGGTCGAGGCCGAGCGGGCGCGCGCCGAGCGGGCGCTGCGGCTCGAGCTGCGGCGCCAGGCCGTGGACCGCGAGATCGGCCGGCTCCGCCTCACCGCGGGGATCGCGGTGGCGAGCTGGCTCGGGACGCTGCTCCTTGCCGGCCGGCTCGCTGGGGGCGGCGTCGGACCGCGGGTCCTCGTCGGGTGCGGCTGGGCGCTCCTCATCGCGGCGCTCTCGGCTGCGTTCCTCGGCCAGTCGGCGCTCTCGCGCGCGGCGAACGAGCCGGATCGCGGAGACGGGGCGCCTTCCGCGGGCCCCGCCGGGCGGCTCGCCTCCTGGCTGATTGTCGGCGGGCTCGCGCTCATCGCCGCGGCCGTCTTGATCCTGCCTTGAACGCGCGGATACTTCGCCTGTGTCCTTCGCTCCCGAGTACATCCGGTCGGTCCTCGATCAGAACTTCGAAGACGCGAAGCGCCTCTTCGCCGGGCGGCTGCTCGCCATCCATCGAGCGCACCTGGTCATGCTCGCGGCTCAGGGCATCGTCGCGCGCGACGACGCCCATGCGATTCGCGTGGCGCTCGACCGGCTGCGCGATCTCGACCTGACGGCCGCCCGGTACGACGGCAGCTGCGAAGATCTGTTCTTCTACGTCGATCGCCTGATCGCGGCCGAGTGCGGCGAGGTCGCCGCAGGCCGGCTGCACACGGCCCGCAGCCGGAACGACATCGACATGACGATGTACCGGATGCAGCAGCGCGATCTGATCCTGGCGCTGGCCGAGGTCGCCTGCGAGCTGCGCGGCGCGCTGCTGGACGTGGCCGACCGCCATCAGCGGACCGTCCTGGCCGTGCACACCCACACCCAGCGGGCCCAGCCCACGACGCTCGCCCACTACCTGCTGGGCGTCGTCGAGCAGCTCGAGCGGGATGCCGCCCGCCTGCGCGCCGCCTATGGGCGCACCAACTGCTGTCCGCTCGGCGCCTGCGCCGTCGCGGGCACAGGATTCGCGATCGACCGCCGCCTGACGGCGGAGCTCCTCGGGTTCGACGGCCCGACCGGGAACACGTACGGGAGCATTGCCGCCGTCGACTACCAGCTCGAGGCCGTCGCGGCAGCGGCCGTGCTCGCCGCCGGCTTGGGCCGCTTCGTGCAGGACCTGCTCCTTTGGTGCACGTCGGAGGTGGGCTACGTCCGGCTCGCGGATGGGTTCGTGCAGTCGAGCAGTATCATGCCGCAGAAGCGCAATCCTGTGGCGCTCGAGCACGTCCGGGCGATTGCGAGCCGCGCGCTCGGCCAGGCGCAGGCGGTCTTCGCCGTCGTCCACAACACGCCGTTCGGCGACATCGTCGATACGGAGGACGATCTGCAGCCGCTCGTTGCGACGGTGTTCCGGGATGCGGGCCGGGCGGTGTCGCTGACCGCTGCGGCGCTCTCCACGGCCGAGTTCTCGGCCGGCCGCATGGAGGCGTCGGCGTGCGAGGGATGGACCGCCTTGACCGAGCTGGCGGATCGGCTCGTCCGCGATCACGGTGTGCCGCTCCGCACGGCGCACGCGATTGCGGCGCGGCTGATGGAGGACCGGTCGCGGGAGCCGCAGCGGCCGCTCGGCGACATCCTGCGGCGCGCGTCGATCGAGGTCGGCGGCGCGCCGCTCGACTACGCCGATGAGGAGGTTGCGCGGCTGCTCGACCCGCGCCATTTCGTGGAGGTCCGGGCGACGTTCGGCGGGCCCGCCCCTGAGGAGATCCGGCGGGCGCTCGTCGCCTCCCGCGCGGCGCTGGGGGCCGACCGCGAGTGGCGGGGCGCGGCCGCCGGCGCGCTCCGCGAGGCGGAGCGGCGGCTGATGGCCAGGAGCGCCGAGCTGTGACCCGCCGGTACATCGAGGTGCTGCTGCTCGAGGCGGCGATCCTCGTCTTCCTCTACCTCTTCGGGAAGGCGTTCTCGTGAGGCGGGCGCCGGGCGATCGCTGATGCGTGCGCTCGACTGGGCGGTCGTCGTCGGCTACCTGACGTGGATCGTCTACGACGGCCTGCGCCGATCGAAGGGCACGGACCGCGTCGACGGCTACTTCCTGGCGGACCGGTCGCTGCCGTGGTGGGCCGTGGGGCTCTCGGTGATGGCCACCCAGATGAGCGCGGTGACGCTCGTCGGAACCACCGGCCAGGCCTACGCCACGGGCCTGCGCTTCGTCCAGCTGTACTTCGGCCTGCCGCTCGCGATGGTGATCCTGTCGCTGACGGTCGTGCCGTTCTTCACGCGCGCGCGCGTCTACACCGCCTACGAGTATCTCGAGCGGCGGTTCGACGCCCGGACGCGCGCGCTCGCCGCGCTGCTCTTCCTGATCGGCCGGGCGCTCTCGCTGGGCGTGACGCTCGCCGCCCCCTCCGTCGTGATGTCGGCGATTCTCGGCTGGACACTGCCGGCGACGGTGCTGGTCATCTGCGTGCCGATGATCCTCTACACGACGCTCGGCGGCGTGCAGGCGGTGGCGTGGACCGACGTGAAGCAGATGTTCGTCGTCGTGGGCAGCATGTGCGCGGCGGTGGGCGTCCTCCTCGCGGGAATCCTCCACAACGTGCCGCTCGGCCGGGCGCTCCATCTCGCGGGCGCGACGGGGCGGCTGCAGGCGATCGACTTCACGTTCGATCCGCGGGAGACGTACACGTTCTGGTCGGGGATGATCGGCGGATTGTTCCTCATGCTGTCGTACTTCGGGTGCGACCAGAGCCAAGTGCAGCGGTACCTCACGGCGCGGTCGGTCGACGAGGCGCGGCAGTCGCTGCTGATGAGCGGCTTCGTGAAGATCCCGCTGCAGCTGCTCATTCTGATGAGCGGCGTGCTCGTGTTCGTGTTCTACGTCTTCGAGCCGCCGCCGATGCTGTTCAACCACTCGCACGACGCGCGCGTCGCCTCCAGCCCGGCCGCCGCCGAGTACGCCTCGCTGCAGCGGGAGTTCGACGAGGCCGCCGCGGCGCGGCGCGAGGCGGCCCTACACGGCGGCCGCGAGGCCTTCCTCGCCGCCGATGCGCGGGCGCGCGCCATCCGGTCGCGGGCAGCCGACCTCGTGCGCCGCGTCGGCGGCGACAGCCGCTACAACGACATCAACTACGTCTTTCCCACCTTCGTGACGACCCGCATGCCGGTGGGCCTGGTCGGCCTGATGATTGCGGCGATCTTCGCGGCGGCGATGTCCTCGAGCGGCGGGGAGCTGAACGCGCTTGCCACCGCCACGGTCATCGATTTCTACAGGCGCCATTTCGTCAGAGGCGCGCGCGACGCGCACTACCTCGTCGCCTCGAAGGCGGCAACGCTCGGCTGGGGGCTCTTCGCGTGCGTCGTGGCGATGTACGCGGCCAACCAGGGATCGCTCGTCGAGGTCGTCAATCGGTACGGATCGCTCTTCTACGGCTCGCTCCTGGGCGTCTTCATGCTTGCCATCCTGACCCGGCGGGCCACGGCGCGGGGCGCCTTCTGGGGGATGATCGCCGGGATGATTGTCGTCCTCGGCGTCGCGTTCTCCCCCGCGACCCGCGACATCGCGTTCCTCTGGCACAATCTCATCGGCGCCGTCGTCGTCTTCGTCGTCGGCCTTGTGATCAGCGCGCTCGAGCCCAGGCGCGCCGATGTCGGCGCCCCGATCGCCTGACGACCGGCCGGCGCCGCGGCGCAGGCGGCTCCCCGCCGGTTCGTCGCGTGTCGCGACGCGCGGCGCGCACCCCCTGTCGCGAACAGAAGGGCCCCGTCCGCGGCGTTCCGGAAGGCATTCCGGGCGCGGCCGCGCTGTGCGGCGACGCAGTCCGGAACTTCGATCGGCGGATCAGGGCGGGGCGAGGAGGAGGTTCAGGGCGCCGGCGGCGGGCCGAACACCTCGTCGATCGCCAGCGATCGAATCGGGCCGAGGCCGAGCGCCGCGACGCCTGGCTCGATGGCCTTGCGGTCGCCCACGAGCACCACGGCCGCCTGCGACGGCTCGATGTACTTGCGCGCGACGCGCTGGACGTCGGCAGCCGACACCGCCTCGATGCGCTGCACGTAGGTCGCGAAGTAGTCGTCGGGCAGCTGGTGGACGACGGTGTCTTCGAGCTGCCGCGAGATGTCGGCCGTCGTCTCGAAGGCCGCCGGGAAGCGCAGCGAGATGTAGTTCTTGGCGCGCGACAGCTCGGGCGCGGGCACCGGCTGCAGGATGCCGTTCAGCTCGTTGAAGAACTCCTTGAGCGCGTCGGCCGTCTTGTCGGTCTGCACGCCGGCGCCCGCGGCGAACGGGCCCGGCCATTTCCGCAGGTCGAACGCCGAGCTCGCGCCGTAGGTGTAGCCGTGCTTCTCGCGCAGGTTCAGGTTCAGCCGCGAGGTGAACGATCCGCCCAGGATCGTGTTCATCACCTGGATGGCGAAGTAGTCCGGCGTCGATCGCGCGGCGCCGATCGATCCGATGCGGATCTGCGTCTGCGGCGCGTCCGGCTTGTCGACGATGTACACGGCGCGGCGCGCAGGCCGGCCGGCCGGCGGGAGCGCGGCGGCCGCCGGCGCGGGGCCCTCGGCGGTCCATCGGCCGAAGCTGCTCTCGAGAAGGGGCATCACCCGATCGGGCGACACGTCGCCGACCACGAGCAGCGTGCACGCGGCGGGCCGGAAGACGGCCGCATACCGGGCGCGCAGATCGGCGGGGGTGAACGCCTTGATCGTTTCAGCCGTCCCCATGAGCGGCGCCCCGTAGCGATGCGCCGGGCCGTAGACCACGTGCGCAAACGCCTGCGCCGCGATCGTCGGCGGATCGTCTCTCGCCTGGAGCAGCGTCGTCAGCCGCTCCCGGCGCAGCCGCTCCAGCTCCTCGGGCGGGAACGTCGGCCTGAGCGCGACATCGCTCATGATCGGCAGCGCATCGGCCAGCCGCGCGACGGGCACGTGAAGGTGCAGGGCAGTGGCGTCGAACGTCGCGCCGGCGCCGAGATCGGCGCCGAGGTAGTCGATGGCGTCCGCGATCTCGAGCGCCGACCGCGAGCCGGCGCCCTGCGGCAGCATCGCCGCCATCATGCTCGTCGCCCCGAACCGCCCGGGTGGGTCGGCGTCCGCGCCGGTCGGCGACACGAGCGTCACCTGGGCGACCGGGACCTCGTGCTCCTCGACGATCCAGACGGCCAGCCCGTTGGCGAGCCGGCGTTTCTGGACGGCCGGCAGATGGAGGGCGGGCGTCGGCCCGAGGGCCGGCGGCCGGCTCCTGTCCGGGGCTTGAGCGGCGGGAGGGCGGTCGAGGAGGACGGAGCCCAGCAGGACGGCAGCCAGCGCGAGGCCGGCGCGGAGCCTCGCCGTGGCGGGAGTGGTGCGGCGCATCAGGACATCCTCTCCTCCGGGTCGCCCCGGGCTCGTGGTGCCGCTCAATGGGCGGCCGCCTCCGGCACCACGGTCAGCTCGACCCGGCGATCGCGCGGCAGGAAGGCCGATGCCGCGGCCTGGACGTCGGCCGGCGAGAGCGCCCGATAGCGGCTCAAATCCTCGTTGAACCAGTCAGGGTCGCCCGTCTCGGTGTAGTACGCGTTCAGCTGGTTGGCCTTGCCGAAAAATCCGCCGACGCGCTCCATGCGGGTGAAGAACGACGCCTCGATCTGGTTGAGCGAGCGCTCGAGCTCGTGCGCCGTCGGCGGCTCGCGCTGGAGCTTCTCGATCTCCTCGTCGATGACGCGCTGCAGCTCGTCGACGGAGTGGCCGGGCCGCGGGGTCGCCACGATCTGGAACGAGGAGGCGAGCGCGGCGGAGAGCTGCTGCGCCGAGACGTCCTGCGCGGCCTGCATGTCGTAGACGAGCCGCTTGTAGAGCCGCGAGTTCTTGCCGCCCGCGAGGATCTCCGCCACCATGTCGAGCGCCGCGTCACCCGGCTCGAGGTGCCGGGGCGTGATCCAGGCCAGGTACAGCCGCGGCAGCTGGACGCGATCCGTGATGGTCCGCTTCTGCACCGACTCGAGGGCCACGCCAGGGATCGTCGGCGGCTCGACACGGGCGCCGGGCTTGACGTCGCTGAACCACTTCTCGACCAGGCGCCGCGCGGCCGCCGTCTCGACGTCGCCCGCAATGACCAGGCTCGCGTTGGCGGGGGCGTAGTACTTCTTGAAGAAGTTGACGACGTCGTCGTACCCCGCCGCGGTGAGGTCCGGCATGTACCCGATCACGGGCCAGTGGTACGGGTGCCCCTCGGGGAAGAGCATCTCGGTCAGCGTGATCTCGGCCATTCCGTACGGGCGGTTCTCGTAGCTCTGCCGCCGCTCGTTCTTGACGACGTCGCGCTGCGCGTCGACGGTCTGCGGGGTCATCGCGTCGAGCAGGTAGCCCATGCGATCCGACTCGAGGAAGAGCGCGAGCTCGAGCGCGTTGGAGGGCACGTCGATCCAGTAGTTGGTCCGATCCGTCTCCGTCGATCCGTTGTTCGTGCCGCCGGCGGCTTCGAGGAGATCGTCGAACTCGCCGGGCTTCACGTGGCCCGAGCCCATGAACATGAGATGCTCGAAGAGGTGCGCGAACCCCGTGCGGCCGGGCCGTTCCCGGCTCGATCCCACGTGATACCAGGTGTTGACGCTGACGATCGGCACGCGGTGATCCTCGTGGATGATGACGTGCAGGCCGTTCGGCAGCGTGAACTGCGTGTAGGGCACCTCGAGCCTGGTCTGGGCGGCAGCCGGCGCCGCCGGGACGACGGCCGACAAGAGCGAGGCGAGAACGAACGGCGCGGCGGTTCGCATAGGCCGATTCTACCGCCGGAAGCGTGCGCCCCGGCCGGAGCGTCGGCGCCTGCCTTGAGCCTGCGCCGGGCCGGCGCCCCCGTGAGCGGGGCGTTTCAGTCGGCCGGCGCTTTTGTGGTCAAATTGACGGCCGATGGCTGAGGGCGCGCCGCTCGTCGGCATCATCATGGGCAGCATCTCCGACTGGGACACGCTGCGGCACGCCGCGGAGGTGCTCGCCCGCTTCGAGGTGCCGCACGAACGGCGCGTCGTGTCGGCCCATCGCACGCCGGTGCTCATGGCCGAGTACGCCGCGACGGCCGAAGGGCGCGGGCTCGAGGTGATCATCGCGGGCGCCGGCGGCGCGGCCCACCTGCCCGGCATGGTGGCGGCGCATACGCTGCTGCCCGTCATCGGCGTGCCCGTGCAGAGCGCCGCGTTGAACGGCCTCGACTCGCTCCTCTCGATCGTCCAGATGCCGCGCGGCGTGCCGGTCGCGACGGTCGCCATCGGGCCGGCCGGCGCGGCCAACGCAGGGCTCCTCGCCGTCGCGATCCTCGCGGTCTCCCGGCCCGATCTCCGGGCGAAGCTCCAGGCGCATCGCGACCGGATGGCGGCGGAAGTCAGAGAGATGCGAATCGATGATTGACCGCCGTACGATGCTCGAGATCGGATCAGCAGGTCGCCGGGTGACGGGGATCGGACCTCTGCGTGCGGCGCCCCTCGTCGCTCGTCGGTTTCGAAGCTCACGGCCGAGTCGCCGCGCGCGGCTCGTCGCTCCTCGATGATTCTCCCCGGCTCGATGATCGGCATCCTGGGCGGCGGGCAGCTGGGGCGGATGCTCGGCTTGGCCGCGCGCCGGATGGGCTACCGCGTGCTGACGCTCGCGCCCGAGGAGGGCGCTCCGGCCGCCCAGATCGCGGATGCCGCCATCATCGGCGCGTACGACGATCTCGACGCGGTCGGCCGGCTCGCGCGCGCGGCCGACGTCGTCACCTTCGAGTTCGAGAATGTGAGCGCGGAGGCGGTCGCCGCCGCCGCCCGCCACGCGCCGGTGCGCCCCAGCGGCGACGCGCTCTATATCGCGCAGCACCGGATCCGCGAGAAGACGTTCCTCGCCGACCAGGGATTTCCGGTCACGCCGTTCGCGCCCGTGCGGAGCCATGTCGAGCTCGCCTCCGCGCTCGAGCGGATCGGCTGCCCCGCCGTGCTCAAGACGGCCTCGTTCGGCTACGACGGCAAGGGGCAGGCCGTCGTGCGCGACGCGGGTGGCGCCGAGGGGGCCTGGAGCCGCCTGGGCCGGCAGGACTGCGTGCTCGAACGGCTCGTCGATCTCGAACGGGAGATCTCGATGATTGGCGCGCGCGCGCCGGACGGCAGCCGGTCCCGGTTCGGTCCGTTCGACAACACGCACCGGCACCATATCCTCGACGTCACCACCATGCCCTCGCGGGTCGATCCCCGGATTGCCGCGCAGGCAGTCGAGATCACCGACGCCGTGCTCGCCGCGCTCGAATTCGTCGGCGTGCTGTGCATCGAGTTCTTCGTCGCGCGGAGCGGCGAGCTGTTCATCAACGAGCTCGCGCCGCGGCCGCACAACTCCGGGCACTTGACGATCGAGGCGTGCCGGACGAGCCAGTTCGAGCAGCAGCTCCGCGCGATCTGCGGCCTCCCGCTGGGCTCGCCCGAGCTGCTGCAACCGGCCGCGATGGCCAACCTGCTCGGCGACCTCTGGAGCGCCGGCGAGCCGGACTGGAGAGCCGCCTTGTCGGTTCCCGGCGTGAACCTGCACTTGTACGGAAAGGCGACGGCGCGGCCCGGCAGGAAGATGGGCCACTTGACGATGCTGGCGCCCACGCCTGAAGAAGCGAGAAGCGTGGTCACTGCGGCCCGCAAGGCGCTGGCTCGCGTGCCTGCGCCGCGCTGAGACCGACAGCCCAGCCCCCGCGCCCTGGGCGGCGCGAAGCTTGCTACAGCGTGGGTATGGCCCGTTGGGTCGGCTTCGCGCTCGTTGCCCTGTCCGGCGCTGCGGCCGCCGCATCCCTCCGTGCGTCCACCGGCGCCGAGATCCCGGCGCTTCCTGTTCTGGAACGGTTTCTCGCCGAGACGCCGACCGAGGACGTGCCCTATCGGGCGCTCCGGCACCTGGAGGCGTCGGCGCCGCATCTCGTCTCCCGTGCGTGGATGGACGTCTGGACCGAGCTGGACGCCGGCGGCATGCGCTACGAGGTGATCGCCGAGGACGGATCCGACTCCGTGCGGACGAGAGTCTTCCGCGCCGTCCTCGACGCCGAGCGGGAGGCCGTCAGGCGCGGCGCCGCGAAGTCGGCCGCCCTCACGCCGGCCAATTACACGTTCGAGCGCCGGCCCTCGGACTCCGATCTTGCCTCGATCGCCATCAAGCCGCGGCGGAGGGACATGCTGCTCGTCGACGGATCGCTGTTCCTGCGGCCGCCGGACGGGGAGCTGGTGCGGATCGAAGGCCGCCTCGCCCGGACACCGTCGTTCTTCATCCGCCGCGTGGACATCGTCCGGCGCTACCGGCGGCTCGGCGGGATCAGCATGCCCGTGGCGCTCGAGTCGGTGGCGCATCTGCTGCTGGCCGGGCGGGCGACCTTCGAGATGACCTACGACTACGAGTCAGTGAACGGCCAGCGGGTAGGCCATCCGCAGCCGAGGGCCGCAGCGGAGGGAGACTCGTCAAGCCGCCGGTCGCGATAGCGAGGACTTCCGCGTGTGGGGCAGCGCGCGCGGAGCTGACAGACCCGGCGCGATCGGTTTCACGCCCCGCGAGGACGCTCGCTGTAGAATAGCGCCGTTGTCCCGCCGCGCGTTGTACATTCCGTTTCTCGTGACCGGCTTCGTCTGCGTGGCAGCCGCGCAGATCGGCGTCGGCCTGCGGCCGTCCCCCCTCCTCGAGCGCTTCCTCGCCCGCAGCGACGACGGGCCGGTGTCGTACCGGGCGCTGCGCCGTATGGAGGCGCGGAATCAGCATTTCGGCGCGAGCGCCTGGATGGACGTCTGGACTGAAGTCGATCCGGCCGGCGGCTTCCGGTACCAGGTGGCCGCCGAAGGCGGATCGGGCTACATCCGGCGGCGCGTGTTCCTCGCTGCTCTCGAGGCGGAGGCGAAGATGTGGCGCGAGGGCGAGCCCGGGCGTGCGAGGCTCGACGACTCGAACTACACCTTTCGAGAGAACGACGGGCTCGAGGACGGCCTGGCCTCGCTCGCGATCACGCCCCGACGGAAGGACATTCTGCTCGTGGAAGGCGCGGTGTTCATCAAGCAGGATGATGGAGACCTCGTCAGAATCGAGGGGCGGCTCTCGAAGAACCCCTCGTTCTGGACCCGCCGCGTCGACATCGTCCGGCGGTACGGGCGCGTGGCCGGCGCGCACGTGCCGCTCGAGACCGAGTCGATCGCGCAGGTGCTCGTCGCCGGCCGATCGACGTTTCGCATGGTCTACGAATACGAGATGGTAAACGGCGTGCACGTCGGCGATCCCCGGCCCCGGACCGGCCCCTGATCCAGCGCGGCCCTCGAAGGGACGCAGGGAGGCGCATCGCGCCGAGCGGGGTGCGGGTCGACCGCTCGGCCGAAGCCGCTCCATCCTCAGGCTGAAGCCCTCGCGCCCCGCGCGGCTCAAGCCCCCGCGTGGCGGTCGAGCCGGCGCGTGCGGCAGTGCTACCATGCGGCCATGAGCGGGGTGTGGAGGATCGGGGCGACTGCGACGCTGATGCTCGTCTGGGCGGCTGCGCGGATGCCGGCGCAGCAGCTGCCGGCGATTCCGCCGCTCGCCCGCGTGAGGCCGATTGCGCCGCCCCCGACGCCGCTGCCCGACGAGCGGGCTTCAGCGGGCGTCAGCCGGTTTTCCTTCATCGCGTACGGCGATACGCGCTGCGACTGCCGGACGGCGCCGGTCAATCTGCAGACGCTCGAGGGAGCTCCTCGCGAGGTCCAGACCGAGCACGCCCGCGTCGTGGACGCGATCGTGAGCCGGGTGCGGGCGCTCGCGTCCACCCCCTTCCCCGTGCGGTTCGTCGTCTCGTCGGGGGATGCGGTGTGGAGCGGCCTCGAGGCGGCGCGGTGGAACGACGTCTTCACGCCGATCGTGGAGAAGATCACGGTGGGCGCCGGCCTGCCGTACTTTTTCGCGCTCGGCAATCACGACGTCACGGCGTCGCCGGCCGGGACGTTCAACCACTCGCTCGGCCTGCACAACGCGCTCTCGGCCGTGTCGCGGCTGATTCCACCCGAGGGGTCACTGCGCCGCCTGAACGGGTACCTGACCTATGCGTTCGGGTACGGCAACGCGTTCTTCCTCGTGCTCGACTCGAACATCGCCGGCGACGATCTGCAGCTCGCGTGGACGGCGGATCAGCTCGAGCACCTCGACCGCGGGCGTTACCGGCACGTGATCGTGGTGTTGCATCACCCGCCGTTCACGTCGGGGCGGTACAGCGGCGTTCCGGCGCCCGCCGCGCCGCTGACCAACGGCCAGAGCGCCGGATCGCCCGGCCTCGGCGCTGCGGCTCCCGTCCTGCGGCAGCGCTACATGCCGCTTTTTCGGGCGCATCACGTCCGCATGGTCATTGCCGGCCACGATCACCTCTACGACCACTGGATCGAGCGCTACGTGGACGGCGGCCGCCGGTACCGGCTCGACGCCATCGTCAGCGGCGGCGGCGGCGCGCCGTCCTACGTGTACACCGGGGAGCCGGATCTGAGCGCCTATCTCGCCGCCGGCGCCGGCCAGCAGGTGACGATGGAGCACGCGGCGCGGCCTGCTCCGACGCAGGCCGACAACCCACATCACTTCGTGGTGATTCGCGTGGACGGCGATCGCCTGTCGCTGGAGGTCGTGTCGGTCGGACCCGCTCCGCTCGCGCCGTACCACGGCTCGCCCCGCGCCGACCTGAACGACTGATCGCCCCGGCGCACTCGCGGAAACCCGCCTGGTGCACGGCGTGCCGCACTAGGCGCGCGAGCTCGGACCGATCGGGCGCTCGGTCGCCCATCGAGCGGTGGACCGGGCGAGCAGGTCGTCAGTCCGGGGCGGAGCGACCCTGCCACCACCTGCCCGTCTGCGTCAATTCAAGTGCCGCGCGGGATTAAGATACTTCCGCACGCACGGCGTGAAGCCCTTCGGGCTCGAGGTGCGGAATCTCCCCGGCGTTCTCGCCGAGCTGAAGGCGAAGGGCGTCAAGATGGCCTTCGACTTGCGGGACAGCCCGACGCGGCGTTTGCGTTCATCAGCGACAAGGCCGGCAACGCCATCGAGCTGATCGAGCACAAGGCCCCGCGGTAAAGTGCAAGCCGGGGCCTGCGCCCGCCGCGCGGGCCGACGGGGCTCAGGAGCACTCACGATGAGGCTGCATGCGTGGCACTGGCTTGGGCCGGCCGTCGTCGCCGCCGCCCGGCTGATGGCGCAGGCGCCGGCGCCCCCCGCCGCGCCCTGTGCCTCGGTGACCGAGGTGACCCTCGTCTGCGGGCAGCAGGGGCCCGAGGATCTCTACCTGCTGCCGGGCGGCCAGTGGGTCGTCGCGTCGGCCATGGCCGGAAGCGGCGGCCTCAACGCGGTCAGGGTGGCCGACCGCGTGTCGGCGCGGATCTATCCGTCGCCGTCGGCGAAGATCGCGTACGGCACGAACCAGTATCCCGGCTGCCCCGGGCCGCCGGGCGCGAACGAGGCAGAGTTCCGCACGCACGGCCTGTGGCTCGAGCCTCGAGGCGCGACGCGCCGCCTCTATGTGGTCGGCCACGGCGCGCGCGAGTCGATCGAGATCTTCACCGTGGACGCCAGGTCCGCCCCTCCCGCGCTCACGTGGATCGGCTGTGTGATTGCCCCTGATCCCATCGGCCTCAACTCCGTCGTGGGCCTCCCCGACGGCGGCTTCATCGCCAGCAACTTCCTGCCGCGCGGCGGCCTGTCGCAGGCAGTCGAGCGCCTGCGCGCCGGCGAGAAGAACGGCGAGCTCTGGGAGTGGCACGCCGCGAGCGGCTGGCAGAAGGTGCCGGGCAGCGAGGCATCCGGGGCGAACGGGATCGATCTCTCCGACGACGGGCGGTGGATCTACATGGCGGCCTGGGGCAGCCAGTCGTTCGTGCGGCTGTCGCGCGGCAGAACGCCGGTCGAGCGGCGGGAGATTCCGGTCGGCTTTCGCGTCGACAACCTGCACCGCGCCCGGGACGGGACGATCCTGGCCGCAGGTCAAGGCGAGGGGTCGTCGGACGTCGTGAAGATCGACCCAAGGACGCTCGTGGTCGCCAGGGTGCTCCATCGCCCCGACGACGCGTCGTTTCGCGGCGGCACGGTGGCCGTCGAGGTTGGCGATCGCCTGTGGGTGGGATCGTACGGCGGCGATCGCATCGCCGTGCTGAGGCGGTGATCCCTCGGTGGAGGGCGCGTCGAGGACCCGAATGACGCTTCGCTGCGACCCGCCGGCCGCGTGCGTTCAGGTGCCGCGCCCGGCGGCGTACGCCGTGCGCCAGCCGGCGCCGGCATGCAGACGCTCATGCCGCCCCTCGGCAACGTGCTGCGGTTCGACGGACGCCTGGGTCGTCACGCCCGGGCCGCCGCTGCGGCTTCGCTCGCGGCGATAGGTCGCCGTGGATCGATGGCCAGCCACGCCGCGGCGCCCGATGCGTAGACGGCGACGGCGACGTAGAACGGCGCCGTCCACGAGTGGAGGCGATCGACGGACCAGCCCACGACCCACGGTGTGACGAGCCCGCCGAGATTCCCGAACGTGTTCATGAGCCCTGTGACCACGCCGGCGTGCGCCCGCGCGAGGTCGATCGGCGCGGCCCACGCCGCGCTGAGCGCGAGGTCGGCGGACCCGAGCGCAGCCGCCAGCAGGGCGGCCTTGACGGCCGGCTGCGGCGCGAGCGTCGACGCGAGGAGCAGCAGCGCGCTCAGGGTGAAGGCGGCGCAGCCCAGGCCCGAGCGCCCGGCCCGCAGCCCTCGCGTCCGCGCGAGCCAGTCGGTGAGCCAGCCGCCGAGCACATCGGCCGCTCCGGCCAGCAGGAACGGCAGCGACGCGAAGAGCCCGCTGCCGAAGGCCGACAGGCCGAGCGCCGTCGCGAGGTAGGTCGGCAGCCACGTCAGGTAGAAGTACAACCCGTACCCGTAAGCGGCGTACATCGCGCAGAGGGCCCGGATGCTGCGGCTGCCGGCGAGCGCGCGCCACGGCGTCGGTCCGGCGTCCGGCTCCGGGAGGCCGGCGCCCTGCTTGATCCAGGCCAGCTCGTCGGCGGTCACGGTGGGGTGATCGGCCGGGTCGTCCCGATACCACCACGCCCACGCCGTCGCCCAGACGAGGCCGATGGCGCCGAAGGCGACGAAGCTGGCGCGCCACCCGAGCCGCGCAATGAGCAGGAGCGCGATGGGCGCCGACAGCATCCCGCCCAGCCGCGACCCGAGGAACATGATGCCGCTCGCGCGCCCGCGCTCCGGAGGCGGGAACCAGCGCGCGAAGCTGCGGATGATGCAGGGAAAGGCGCCCGCTTCGCCCGCCCCGAACAGAAACCGGATGGCCACGAGCGACGGCAGCCCTCGAGCGGCGCCGGTCAGCATCGTGAAGGCGGACCACCAGACGACGATTCGCGTGAGGACGCGGCGCGGGCCCCGCACGTCCGCCAGCCACCCCGACGGGATCTCGAAGAGCGAGTACGCGACGGTGAACGCGCTGAACACGGCGCTCATCTGGAGCACCGAGAGGTGCAGCTCCGCCATGATGGCCGGCGCCGCGGCCGAGATGCACACGCGATCGAGGTACGTGATGACGGTGAGGACGAACGCGAAGGCGAGGACGCGGAAGCGGATCGCTCGGCCGGGCACCCACGCACATTACGCGAAGAGGCCCAAGGGTGTGAAGCGTGGACCGGGCGCGCCGCTGCCCGGAAATGAGGGCGAGACCGCGCGGGTCACGGGCCGGTTCGGGTATGCTCTCGGGCATGTCGGCCGACGTGAAGACGCGCGTTGGGGATCTACAGGCGGTGCCTGCGGTGGGCGGCGAGGCCTGCCTCGTGCGCATCTACCCGCCCGACGCCGAGCTCGGGCGGAAGTTCGAGCTCGCCGGCGGCGCGACCATCGGCCGCGATCCGTCGAATACCATCGCCGTCGAGAGCGATCTCGTCTCGCGGCGGCACGCCGAGATTGCCGCGCGCGCCGAGGCCCGGATCATCAGGGATCTCGGCTCGACCAACGGGACCTACGTCAACGGCGCGCCGATCACCGAGACCGAGCTCCGCAGCGGCGACCTCGTGAAGGTCGGCGACGTCATCTTCAAGTTCCTCCACGGCGGCAGCATCGAGGCGCTCTATCACGAAGAAATCTACCGGATGACGATCATCGACGGCCTGACCGAGGCGTACAACAAGCGGTATCTGCTCGAGCATCTCGAGCGCGAGATCTCGCGATGCCGTCGGTACGGCCGCCGTGTGGCCCTGCTTCTGTTTGATGTCGACCGCTTCAAGCAGGTCAACGACGCGCACGGGCACCTCGCCGGCGACGCCGTGCTGCGCGAGCTGGCGGGGCTGGTCCGTCGGCGCATCCGCCGCGAGGAGCTGTTCGCCCGCTACGGCGGGGAGGAGTTCGTCGTCGTGATTCCCGAGGCGACGCGCGAGGCGGCGGCCCAGGCCGCCGAGTCGATCCGGCGGCTGGCGGCGGAGCACAGGTTTGTCTTCGACGGGACGGCGATTCCGGTCACCATCAGCGTCGGCGTCGGCCTGTTCGACGAGCGCGTGAGCGGCCCGCTCGATCTCCTTCGCGCCGCCGACGAGAACCTCTACAAGGCCAAGCACGCCGGCCGCAACTGCGTGGTCGCCTGATGGCGCTGCGGATCTGGGACCGGCGCGGGCGGCGGCGTCGGTGCCCGGCAGGGGCATGGGCGGGCCTCGCCGCCTTGCTGATGGGCCTTGGCGCGGCCGTCCCCGCCCGCGCGGACGAGGGCTGGATCATCGAGCGGTTCCATTCGGCGATCGACGTGGATCCGTCCGGCCTGCTGCGCGTCGTCGAGGCCATCGACGTCGACTTTCGCGGGCTGCGCCGCCACGGCCTCTTCCGCGACGTTCCCTTCCTCCTCGAGTTCGATCGCGGCCACCTCCGCCGCTACCCGATCAAGCTTGTTGGAGCGGCGACGGGAGAGGGCGGCCGTTTGCCCGTCAAGGTCTCCGAGGAGGGGGCGCTGGAGCGGTTCCGAATCGGCGATCCGGACCGGACCGTGACCGGCCGGAACCGCTATCGCCTCGCCTACACCGTCAGGGACGCGCTCAACGGGTTCAGCGACCACGACGAGCTGTACTGGAACGCCACCGGCGCCTGGCCGGTGCCGGTGGAGGCGGCCTCGGTCGTCGTGACGGTGCCGGCCGGCTCGCTGCAGCGCGTCGGCTGCTTCGAGGGGCCGAAGGGGTCGGACGCGCCCTGTCGCGCGGAATTCGACGGGAACCGCGCCCGCTTCAGCGCCACGAGGCCGCTGGCCGCCGGCGATCAGGTCACGATCGTTGCGGCCATGCGCAAGGGCGCGGTCGCGGCGCCGGCGCCGCGGCTCGAGCGAAAGCCCAGAACGGGACTCCTCGAGCTCTTCGACCTCACGCCGGCGCTCGTCTCGGTGGCGGCGCTGGGGCTGGCGGCGGCCGTCGGCGGCGTGGGCGCGCTCTGGTGGCGTGCCGGCCGCGACCGGCGGTTCGTGTCGCTGCACACTCTCAGCCAGACCAGCGCCGAGGAAACGGTTCCGCTGTTCGCCTCGGATCCGATTGTCGTGGAGTTCGAACCGCCCGATCGGCTCCGCCCCGCCGAGGTCGGCCTCCTGCTCGACGAGCGCGCCGACAGGCTCGACGTCACGGCGACGATCATCGATCTGGCGGTTCGCGGCTATCTGACGATCCACGAGGTGCCGAAGACGTGGTGGCTCGGGGCCGCAGACTGGCGGCTGGAGCGGCTCAAGCCGGCCGACTCGAACCTGCTCGACTACGAGCGGATCATTCTCGACGGCCTGTTCGAGGGGCAGGCGTCGCGCACCGTCTCCGCGCTGAAGAACCGCTTCTACAAGGACCTCGCGCGCGCCAACACCGCGCTCTACGACGATGCGGTGGCGCGAGGGTGGTTTGGGCGGAGCCCGGAGCGCGTGCGGACCGCGTACCGCGTGGGCGGGGTGGTGGCGCTGGCGGCCGGGATCGCGCTGGCTGTCTGGCTCGGCCGACACTGGGGCGCCGGCCTGCTGGGGCTTCCGCTGGCGGCCGGCGGCGCCCTGCTGGCCGCGGTGGCGCGCGCGATGCCGCGGCGCACGGCGCTCGGCCGCGAGATGCTGCGGCGCAGCCTCGGCTTCGCGAGGTACATCCGGACGGCCGAGCAGCGCCAGCAGGAGTTCGCCGAGCGCGCGACGATTTTCTCCGAGTATCTCCCCTACGCCATCGTGTTCAAGTGCGTGGGGCGATGGGCGCGCGCGTTCAAGGACCTCGACGCACAGGGCGCGGCGGCGTGGTACCGGGGCGGATCCGGCTTCGACGCGCCCGGGTTCTCGTCGCGGCTGGGATCGTTCTCGTCGGCCGTCTCGACGGCCATCGCGTCGACGCCGGGCGGTTCGGGCGGCAGCGGCTTGAGCGGCGGGTCGGCGGGCGGCGGCGGGGGCGGCGGCGGCGGAGGCAGCTGGTGACCGCGCTCGCCGCCGCGGCTGCGGCGGCCGTCCTGGCCATCGGCGCAATCCTCGTCTACAACGGGCTGGTTCGGGCGCGGCTGCAGGTGCGGGAGGCCTGGGCCGCAGTCGACGTGCAGCTGCAGCGCCGGGCGTCGCTCGTGCCCAGCCTTGTCGCGACGGTGAAGGGCTACGCGGCGTACGAGCGCGACACCCTGACCCGGGTGGCGGCGGCAAGGAGCGCCCTCGCGGCGGCCGCCGGACCGCGGGAGGCTGCGCGGGCGGACCTCGATCTCAGCGGGTCGCTGCACGCGTTGCTCGCCGTGGCCGAAGCGTATCCCGATCTCGAGGCCAACGAGGTGTTCCTGCAGCTCCAGCGCGACTTGCAGGACACCGAGAACAAGATTGCGTACGCGCGCAGCTACTACAACGGCGCGGTGGAGACCTACAACATCCGGATCGAGCGCTTTCCGGCCGTGCTGATCGCGGCCGCCCTCGGGTTCCGCCCCGCCGAATTCTTCAGCGCGGAGGAGTCCGCGCGGCAGCCGGTTGCCGTCGACTCGCCGGCGCCCTGAGGCCGTGGTGGCGCAGGATCGCACGCAGGCGCCAGCCCCTCTCGAGGCTGCCGTGTCCGCCGCGCGCCGGCGGCTCGTTCCCTTCCTGTTCCTCCTGTACATCGTCGCCTATCTGGACCGGGTGAACGTAGGATTCGCCTCGCTGCAGATGAACCGGGCGCTCGGCCTGTCGCCGCGCGCGTACGCCTGGGGCGCGGGCATCTTCTTCGCCAGCTACACGCTGTTTGAGCTGCCGAGCAATCTGCTTTTGGCGCGCCTCGGCGCGCGGATCTGGATTGCGCGGATCATGGTGACCTGGGGGCTCGTGTCGGCCGGAATGATGTTCGTCCGCGGCGCCGCGGGCTTCGCCGCCATGCGGTTCGCGCTCGGCGCCGCCGAGGCGGGCTTCTTTCCCGGGATCGTTTACTACCTGACGCGCTGGTTCCCCGAGCGCGAGCGCGCGCGCACGATCGCCTCGTTCATGACGGCCGTGCTCGGCGCCGGCATCGTGGGTGGACCGATCTCGGGCGCGTGCCTGTCGCTCGACGGTGTCGGAGGGCTCGCGGGCTGGCAGTGGCTCTTTCTCCTGGAGGGCCTGCCCGCGGCGGCGCTCGGCGCGCTCGTGCTGCGGGTCCTGCCCGATCAGCCTGAAGAGGCGCGGTGGCTGTCCCCGGCCGAGCGCGGCGCCCTGGCCGCCCGCTTGGCCCAGGAGGCGCACGCCGGCCGCGAGGCGCACACGAGTCCCGCCGCAGCGCTGACGAGCGGCCGCACCTGGCTGCTGGCCGCGGTCTACTTCACCATTCCCGTCGCGCTCTACGCCGCGAGCTTCTGGCTGCCGCAGATCATCAAGCGCGCCTCGGGGTGGAGCGATGTCGCGGTCGGCGGCATGAGCGCGATCCCCTACATCTTCGGCGCCTTCGGGATGGTGGCCTCGGCGCACCACTCGGATCGGACCGGCGAGCGCCGCTGGCACGTGGCGGGCGCGGCGCTCCTCGGTGCCGCCGGATTCGCGGCGACTGCGCGCGCCGGCTCCGCCGCCGGCGCGCTCGTTGCGCTGTCGGTCGCGATGGCGGGCCTGGCGTCGATGTTCGGCCCGTTCTGGACGCTGGCCACCGCCCACCTTCGCGGCACGGGGGCAGCCGCCGGCATCGCGCTGATCAACTCGATTGGCAATGTCGGCGGCTTCGTCGGCCCCTACCTGCTCGGCTACGCCGTCGATCGCACAGGCCGCTTCTCGGCCGGTCTGCTGCTGGTCGCCGCGACCCTCGCGGCCGGCGGCGCGCTTGTGCTCGCGGTTCGCCAGCCGCCGCGCGGGGCGCCAGCCGCCTCGCCGCCGCCGGCGGCCGGCGGCCGGTCGAATGCATGGACGGAGGCCGCCATCCGCGGCGACACTCGGTAAAGCGTCGCGTCCGCGGGCGCCGCCCGGCGCGGCCCTCGCGCCCGTCGGGAGCTAAGGTCTGCGATCAGGAGGCGTCCGGTCGCCCGCCGACGAACGGGTGCAGCACACTGGCGATGAACCGGTGCGTGGGCGTGGCCACGCCGACCTCTTCCCCCAGGCGCACGACGGCGCCGCTCAGCCACGGCAGCTCGAGCCGGCGGCCGCGTTCGAGATCCTCGAGCATCGACGACCTGGCGTGCGGCGGCAGCGACTGGAGCATCGGGAGGAAGCTGTCGAAGACCTCGGCGGGCAGCGGGACGCGCTTGCGCAGCCCGACGGCGACGGCCTCCATTGCGGCGGCCTGACACAGGGCCACGAGCTCGGGGTCCTCGCGGACGACCCCCACCGGCAGCCTCGTCACCGCCGTGACGCCGCTGAACACCGACAGCCAGACGAACTTCGTCCAGATGTCCACCTCGATGCGATCGCTCAGCCGGCCGTCGATGCCGGCCGCGGCGCAGGCCGAGGCCAGATGCTCGAGGCGCAGAGATCGCGATCCGTCCAGCTCGCCGAAGATGAGCCGATTGTTCGCGGTATGCCAAATCATCCCGGGCCGCTCGACCACCGCCGCCACATAGGCCGTGCCGCCGCCCGTATGTTCCCGTCCGACCGCCTCCGCGATCCGCTCTACGCTCTCGACGCCGTTCTGGAACGGAATCACGATCGTGTCGGCCCCGATGAGCGGCGGCAGCAGCCGGAGCGCGGCTTCCGTGTCGTACAGCTTCACCGTGAAGAAGACGACGTCCGCCGGCCCGATCGACGACGGATCGTCGGTGGCCGTCACCCGCGGCAGGTGGACGTCGCCGAGCGGGCTCGAAAGCCGGAGGCCGTCCCGGCGCAGCGCGTCGAGGTGGGCTCCCCGGGCAATGAACGAGACGGTCGATCCCGAGGCGGCGAGCCGTCCGCCGAAATAGCCCCCGACCGCGCCGCTTCCGACAATCGCGATGTGCATCGACGCGCGATGCTATCACCGGATGCGGGTAGAATGTCGCACGCGTGACGATTTACGGACGATCCCCGTGGATCGACGGCGTTCCGACATCCCGAGTGCCTTCGTATCCGACCTACCGCGGTCAGACGACCGCCGAGGTCGTCGTCATCGGCGGGGGGCTGACCGGGTGCGCGACGGCCTACGCCCTCGGGGCGTCCGGCATTGCGGCGGTCGTGCTCGAGGCGGCGCGGATCGGGCGCGGGGCGTCCGGGTCGAGCAGCGGCTGGCTGAGCGACGATCCCGGCGTCGGCTTTGCTGACCTTCAGGAGGCGATCGGGCGGCGGGCTGCGCGGCGGGCCTGGTCGGCGTGGCATCGGGCGGGCCTGGATTTCGCCGCCCTCCTGCGGCGGCTTGGCGTGCAGTGCCGGATCGAGCCGCGCGAGACGGTGACGATCGCCGTCACACCGGAGCAGGCGCGGCGGCTCGAGCGCGAGCGCCGGGCCCGGCGCGACGCCGGATTCGAGGCACCGTGGCTCCGAGCGCGCGCGGCGACCCGCGCGGCGGCGCTGCCGGCCGCGGCGGCCATCCGCACCCGCGAGGGCGCCACGGTGGATCCGTACCGCGCGGCGATCGGGCTCGCGGCGGCGGCGTCGGCGCGCGGGGTGCGAA
>Ga0070741_10005160_pt1 | contig 29337 bp, 28 predicted proteins | sample Coa_R1_4_FD_66440 | JGI IMG/M metagenome (GOLD analysis project Ga0070741, IMG submission 66440) | Surface soil microbial communities from Centralia Pennsylvania, which are recovering from an underground coalmine fire - Coalmine... | ecosystem: Environmental > Terrestrial > Soil > Unclassified ... | reverse complement strand
GTGACTAGTGACTAGTGATCAGTGGCATGTGGTGCAGCTGTTCTCTAGTCACGAGCCACTAACCGGCAACGGATTTCGTTCGAGGATGGAGAGTATGAATGTCACTGGTTGATGGTTTGTTCGTGTTCATGCTGGCGGGGTTTATTGGTTTCGAGGTTATCAAGCGAATCTCGCCACTCCTTCACACGCCGCTGATGTCGATTACGAATGCACTTGACGCCATCGCGGTTGTCGGTGCGATTGTGCTGGTTGGGCGGCATGAAAGCCAGCTCTCGTTTATTTTGGGTATTCTCGCCGTGGTCGCCGCGACCAGCAATATCGTCGGTGGATTCCTTATCACGGATCGCATGCTCAAGATGTTCAAGACCAGCCGGCCGACAAAATCATGATCGATTTCCTAGGCAGTCAACAATTCATTGAATTGATTTACTTGATTGCGAGCGCGCTGTTCATCCTGGCGCTCAAGTGGATGAACACGCCCGCAACCGCGCGTCGCGGCATTGTCGCTGGCGAGACCGGCATGGTGCTGGCGATCGGCGGGACGTTGCTGCAGCTCGGAATCGATGGCCGAATGCAGCACCTGGTGATCGACTACAAATGGGTGCTGATTGCGCTGGTCATCGGCTCGGGTGTCGGAGTTCCGCTTGGTCTCGTACAGATGACTGCCGTCCCGCAGCGAACGGCACTGAGCCATGCCTTCGGCGCGTTCTGCGTGACGCTTGTTGGCACGGCGGAATTCTACTTGCGAAGCCCGAACGTGCCCGCATTCACCATGTCGGTGCTGTGCTGTGAAGTGATCCTCGGTGGGTTGACGGTGACGGGTAGCTTGATGGCTGCCGGCAAGCTGCAGGAGGTCCTGCCACAACGGCCAATCACATATAAGGGACAGAACATCGTCAATCTCGGACTGCTTGCCATTGCTTTTGTCATCGCGATCTATCTGGTGCATGACCCGAGCGCGAAGCACTTGTATCCGGTGATGGTTGGAATCGCGTTGGTATTCGGCGTCATGCTGGTCATCCCCATCGGCGGCGCCGATATGCCGACAGTGATCTCACTTTTGAACTCTTACGCCGGATTATCGGCGGCAGCGATGGGCTTTGTTCTGAACAACAAGCTGCTCATCATCGCGGGCGCCCTCGACGGATCGTCCGGCTTCATTCTCTCCGTAATCATGTCGAAGGCGATGAACCGTTCGTTCACCAATGTCTTATTCGGAGCGTTCGGGCAGGTTGCCGCCACTGCGGCTGCAGAGCAAGAGGCGAGGCCGGTGAAAAGCGCGTCGCCGGAAGAAGCCGCGGGAATCTTAGCCGCAGCCAGTAAGGTTGTCATCATTCCGGGATACGGAATGGCGGTGGCTCAGGCCCAGCACAAAGTCCGTGAGCTGTTCGACGCGCTCACAAAGCGCGGTGTCGACGTGCAGTTCGCAATCCATCCCGTGGCAGGCCGCATGCCGGGACACATGAATGTGCTGCTCGCGGAGGCCGACGTCCCTTACGACCATCTGAAAGAAATGGACGAGATCAATGGAGATTTTCCGCAGACGGATGTGGCGTTGGTTATCGGGGCAAACGACGTGACAAATCCTGCGGCGAAGACCGACAAGTCGAGCCCGATCTATGGAATGCCCGTGCTTGACGTTGAAAAGGCGCACACGGCAATGGTCATCAAACGCAGTATGAATCCAGGATTCGCCGGCATCGACAATCCTCTTTATTACATGGACAACACGCTGATGCTGTTCGGCGACGCCAAAGCGTTCGTAACGAATATTGTCAAGGAGCTGTCGAACAGCCACGGATAATATTGTTTCCGGTGACCGAAACCCGTCTGCATGTTCGCCATAACGTGGCCCTGAATGGTCTCACTTCCGCTTAGCAGATCTGCAATGATTAATTTTCTCTCCATCATCGCTCTGGGTTTCTTTCTCGGAATGCGGCACGCCACCGATCCCGATCACGTAATTGCCGTCACAACGATCGTGAGCCGCGAAAAGCAGATTTCGAAATCCGCCTGGATTGGCGCTTTCTGGGGCATCGGCCACACGCTGACCATTTTTGTGGTGGGCGCAGCAATTATTCTCTTCGATCTGGTCATTCCGCCACGCATTGGGCTCAGCATGGAGTTGGCGGTTGGAGTGATGCTGATCCTGCTGGGCGTAATGAATGTGGTCAGCTTCTTTCGCAGTGTGTCCAGTCAGTCAGAAACGTCTGCATCGGAAAGCTCCAGCGCCGTGGTTGTCCATTCTCACGCGCACAGCCATGGTGACTTCATCCACACTCACCCGCATGCGCACGGGACCGGTAGGCACATGCACGATCCAGAGCAAACGCCCTTGGCGTGGCTTGATCGGATGTTCCTGCGTTTCAAACCGTACCGACCGGTGCGGCCGCTCATCATTGGTCTTGTACACGGTCTTGCGGGATCCGCGGCGGTAGCGTTATTAGTGCTTGCTACCATCCGCGATCCGCGCTGGGCTGTGGCTTACCTGTTGGTATTTGGAATAGGCACCATCGCCGGCATGATGATCATCACCATGAGCATTGCCTCTACGTTCCATATTGCGAAGGGAAGAGAAACGTTTCTTCGCGGGCTCGCGATGGCATCCGGTGTACTCAGTTTAGGATTCGGGATTTTTGTTGCGTATCACATCATTGCAGTGAATGGCTTGCTCGGCGCCAATCCGCAATGGGTGCCGCGCTGATTCGAGGGAGTAACATTTCACGGCGCTACTGAAATCCGTCGTAAAAAGTCACCGATGGATCATTGTTCGCAACGTTGGCGCACGATCCGTCTGTTGTGTCGCAAACTTTGACGAACTTCGTCGTCAGAGTGGCAGGTAATTTGGAGTTTACCGGAGTTCCTCCCACGCCACCCGTCTGTGTTTGAATCAGCATGAACAGATTGGATTGCGGAATTCCGCTCGTAATGTTGCAGATTTGCGTTCCGTCCCGTGACAGCGTGATTGCCGAAGAGGTCCAAATCCACATCCACATGTGAGGATTAGAATCCCAGTTGGCGCCTGGGAAGAAGCAATCATTCGATGAACCGTTGTGATAGACGTTCATTCTGCAGCTGCCGCTGTAACACTCAATAATGTCGACTTCGTCATAACCCGTCGCGCCAAAATTCGGGCAGCCGGCCATGCCGGTATCTCCCGTGTATTTGTTGCTGGTTTGGCATTTTGTGGTCAGCATCCAGTGCGAAGGCCACAGGCCTGTCGAAGCCGAGGGATACGTTGCCTGAAATACGATAGTGCCGAACTTAAGATTGAAGGTGTTCCATTGCAAGTCACCAGTTGAATAAGGATACGAATCGGGACATGGCGAGCCCGCGGCTGCTGAGCACGGCGTTCCCGTCGTCGGATCGAAATCACCGCATGTGTACGAGCTCGCGGTTGTGGTGATAACCAGGCCATTCGATCCAGTTGAAATCGCGCCTGGAACATTGCACTCGGTTTCGCTCTGCGAGTATTCACCGTGGCGCGAAATTACAGTCCAGGCATTTGGATCATTGACGCCATTCACTATGGCGGTGTTTAACGGACCTGATGCGGTCTGCTGGCAAGTCGGGCTCGTCCAATTCAGTGTGTCACCACAATTGCCCTGAGCCACTCCAACCGTCACGCTGGCCGTCGCGCTCTTGGTTGGATCTGCAGCTGAACTCACAGTTACAGTGTCACTCTCAGCGGCATTTGGCGCGGCGTACAAGCCTGAAGAACTGACCGACCCGTTCCCGGACTCGGTCCAGCTGACGTTTTGATTCACCGTGCCGGTCACGGTAGCCGAGAATTGCTTGGTTCCGTTCGGCTGGACTGTGGCAGAGGTTGGAGATATCGAAATCGCAACGGCGGGCACGGTCACAGTGGCTGTCGCAATCTTCGTGGTATCGGCCTGGCTCTGTGCTTGGACTGTATCCGTTTCCTGTAGATTAGGCGCTGTGAACAGGCCTGACGGAGTGATAGTGCCTGTGCCGTTTGGTACTGACCAGTTCACGCCGGTGTCAGAGCTGCCAGAGACGATGGCAGAGAATTGCTTCTGAGCGCCCTGATTAACCGTGGCGGTGGCGGCGTTGAGCGAAATACTTACACCACCGCCCTGGCTTGGACCCGAGGAATTGCCGCAAGCCGTGGAGCAGATCAGGGCAAATGCCAGTATCGGTGGAGCAAGACGGTTCACGATTCCCAACGTGATAAGAGTGTACATCAAGGTTTGTTCCTCACCGCACAGAACCAGCAGCGGCCGCAGCAGGCATCTTCACAGCGTGATAGATTAAGTTGTAACTTCCACGGTAGTGGGCGCGTAGCTCAGTTGGTAGAGCAATGCCCTTTTAAGGCATGGGTCGCAGGTTCGAATCCTGCCGCGCTCACCATGATTCCAAAGCACTTACGTAATTTTGGCAGGTCTGGTTTCGGGCACCCCCGGACACCCTGAGCCAGTGCGTTGCGATTTGTTACGCAGTGGAACTGGCGCTCCTCGCCTTCAATTTCTCCGAAAAACTCATCGGAAGCACCATTTGGACGACTTTGCTGCTAGCGGCCGCTAACGCGGATTCACCTTTGCCTCGATTTTCAACTTGTTAGCGATTGCTAGCAACCGCTAGCGAACGTCAGCCCTTTCAAGGATGGAGTGTCGTAGCACCAACAGCGGGGCGTAAGCACCGTAGAACCGATGGCAGTGGCAATCCAAGAGAAGTGCCAAGTACCACAAAAAACGCAAGTCGGGCACGTGCGATCATTCATAACAGTGCGAGCTTCGCAGGCAGGACACTGATTCACAAAATATTCTGCGCCGCCCGATTTACAATTTGTGAGAATTTGGGCCATCGCAGTCATCTAGGCGTATGATTTCCACGAGCAAAGGGCTCGAGCTTAGGTATGCAGTCGCATGCTGTGTCGAATACTGAAGTCGAGGACAATAGGTCTAAGTCCTCGGCCACGCGATATTTCTTTCCAGATAAGCCGTGGCGCGCCGTTTTATTAGCCCTACTCGTTTTTGCGACGATTGCGGTTTCGACCCTCTTCTTGTTTCGACACTTCGGCAATAAGAACACGCGGCAGTCCGCGACGTCATTGCCCCCCAGTCGCGAGCCGGGGACAATTCGTCTGAAAGGCACGACCGAAGCAGTTCGCATGCGCGCCATTTCGGTTCCAAGACTTGAGGGCGAGCGTATGAGTACGCTCACGCTGACCAAGCTACTGGCTAGTGGAACACGTGTGAAACAGGGACAGCTGCTGGCCGAATTTGACCGCCAGGCTGAGCTGCGTCTCGCTTTGGATAAGCAAGCCGAATACGAGAAGCTAGCCAACCAATTGCTCGAGGAGCAGGCAAAAGAAGACGCAGCTCGCGCGAAGGATGAGACTGAAATCCGGCAAGCCGAAAGCGCTCTCAGTAAGGCGGAACTTGAAATGCAAAAGGTTGAACTGCTTTCGCATATTGATGGCGAAAAAGCGCAGCAGACGCTCGACGAAGCCAAAGCCACTCTGCAACAATTGCGTGAAACCTTCTAGCTCAAACGTCAGGCAGCTCGCGCTGGCATTCGTCTGATTGAGATACAACGCGACCGCGCACAGCAGGTCATGCAGCACGCGCAAGCGAATGCCGAGCTCATGCAGGTCAAGTCCCCCCTCGATGGCGTGGTTGTTCTGAACAATACCTGGAAGCAGGAAAAAATGGTGGAGGTACAGGAAGGAGACCAGCTACGCTCTGGAGTGAGCTTTATGCAAGTCGTCGACCCGTCCCTCATGCAGGTCCGCGCGTCGGTAAATCAGGAGGATTTCTTCGACTTACAAGTCGGCGAGACTGCCCGAATCCATCTCGATGCATACCCTGAACTGGATTTTCCGGGAAAGCTGGAAGAGATGGCGCCAATTGCCACGCCCGGTAGTTTCTCTTCTAAGTTGCGCAGCTTTGCAGTGGTTTTCTCCGTTTCGGGAAACGATCCACGCCTCATGCCCGACCTTTCGGCGGCTATTGATGTGGATCGAACAGTGCAAGCCGGCGACACAAGCGCGTTCCACTAGACACAGCGCACCATGATCGGTCTTGCCAACTGCTGGAGTCGCCATAAGCCTCTGACGGCGTCGCTGGTCCTGATTGCTGGCAGCGGGCTCCTGTTCGGTGCGGTTCACTATCGTCACCGGACTCCGCCGGTTCCGGTTCTTGAAATTAAATCCAGCGAATTTCTGGACACTGTTCAGCTACGCGGCGAAATCACCGCGCTCAAATCCATCACTATTAGCGCCCCTGCCAGAGTAGGCGATCTGCAAATTTTGAGGATCGCAGCAGACGGCGTTCAGGTGAAGCAGGGAGATGCAGTCGTCGAATTCGATAAGACAAAAACCGAGCAGCAGTTGGCTCAGTACCGTTCTTCGCTGAAGTATGCAACTGCCGATATCGAGCAGGAGCGCGCAAAAGCGCGCCTGACTGAAGAACAGTTCGATCCCAGTGAGCAGCGCTACAAACTTGAGCAGAGCCGTTCGGAACTGCAGGAAGCCGAACAGGACATCATCAAAGCGAAAGCCGATGCGGCGGTGCAGGCCGCGAAAGACAAAGTTGATCTTCTCAAGACCCGCTATGCCGTGCGACGCGCCGAGCTGGACGTACAGAAGAAGGAGCTGGTTAGCACGATCGACGCCGAAAAGAATCAACTCACACTTGAACAGGCGAAACGGGCGTTAGCGGAGCTTGAACTGGACATTAAATCGCACGGCACCACCGGACAGACCGGCATTGATCTGGCGCGTGAAAAATGGAACAAAGCAAAGATCTCCATGGACCAGGCGCAGGAAAACATCGCAAAAATGCGCGTGCTCTCTCCCATGGACGGCCTGGTAGCAATTCAGAAGAACGGGGCCGGAGACGTCATGTTTTTCGGTCAAACGTTACCCGACTATCGAATCGGCGACCAGGCTCAACCCGGAAGCGCCATTGCGCAGGTGATTGATCCGGCCGAGATGGATATCAATGCAAAAGTGAGTGAACTGGAGCGCGGTAACATCAACAGCGGGCAGGTCGCTGAAGTTGAATTCGACGCGATGCCGGGCAAGGTCTTTCATGGGACCGTGAAATCCGCGGGCGGTATGGTTCAGCGGATGATTTGGGACATGGGCGCGGCAAGTAATTATGACGTTTCTGTTCAACTATCTGAAACCGACGCTCGCCTTCGTCCTGGCCTCACCGCACGAGTTGTAATTCTCGGAGGCAAAAAGAGCGGCCTTATTAATGTGCCTCGCCAGGCGCTGTTCCAGAAGGATGGCAAACAGGTCGTTTATCTCAAGACGCGTGGCGGCTTCGATCAGAAATCCATCAGTATTGTTGCCAGCAATGAATCTCGTGTCGCAGTGAGTGGAATCCAGGAAGGCAGTGAGCTTGCTTTGATCGATCCCACCGCTCCCAGGAAGCTCGGCACATCGTCTGCTGCTGCAAATGCGGTCGGCGGAGCGACACCTTAATGTCTGTCCTCTCTTCTGCAGCCCCGGTACGCGTTCTCAAGGACTACAAGCAGTGGACACCCGATCTGTTGCTCGGAGTTCAGAACCTGCTGGCGCACAGGCTGCGTACTCTTTTGACGATGCTGGGGATGATCTTCGGCGTGGCCGCGGTCGTTTCAATGCTTTCAATCGGGGCAGGCGCGCGGCAAAAAGTGATGGCCCTGATCGAACAAATGGGTGTGCACAATTTGATTGTGGAAGCAAAAGAGACCACAGAATGGCAGGCCCATCAGAAGATTCGTCGAATCTCGCCCGGGCTGACCTTTCAGGACTACCGGATCATTCGCGACGACCTCACCGATGTTGTTGCCGCCACACCACGCAAGCGGTTCACTCCTTCAAAAACGATTCCTAAATCGCAACAAGATCCTCCTGTGGTTTATGGAGTAGATCCGGCTTACATCGAAATCTCCGGTCTGCACTTGATACAAGGAAGGTTCTTCGACCTGCGCGAAGCCAGTCGTGCAGATGCTGTATGCGTATTGGGGGCAGGCGCAAAATCGAATCTCTTCGGCGCGGCCAATCCCCTCGATGAGTTTGTGAAGGTGAATGAACAATGGTTTCGCGTGATTGGCGTGGCCAGTCCCCAGTTAAGTTCGCAGACGGAGATTGCTGGCCTCCCTACGCAGGACCTGAACAACACAATTTATGTTCCGCTGAATGCTGCCATTTTGCGCCTGGAAGACAGCTACAGTGACGTTCGCGATGAAATTGACGGCATTTATCTCAAGCTCCGCGAGCGAGCGGATATGCCTCGCCTGGCGCAAGTGGTGCGCGCTGTCCTCGATTCGACTCACCACGGCGCCAACGATTTCAGCGTGATCGTCCCTGCGGAATTGCTGGCTGAACAGCAGCGCACCGAACGTCTTTTCAATGCGGTGATGGTCGCGATCGCGTCCATATCGCTGCTGGTTGGCGGCATCGGAATCATGAACATCATGCTGGCAAGCATCCTTGAGCGCACGCGCGAGATTGGGGTGCGCCGCGCCGTCGGCGCGCGGCAGTTCGACATTGTGCGCCAGTTCGTGATCGAAGCCACCCTGATTTCTTTTGTCGGTGGGACTTTTGGCATCGTGTTCGGGTTCGCAATATCGCGCTTGATTGCCTGGCTTGCAGGTTGGTCCACGATTGTGACGGCTACGTCGGTTGTATTGGCATTCGTGGTCTCAATTACGGTGGGATTAATCTTCGGGATCTATCCAGCAGTAAAAGCGGCCCGGCTCGACCCCGTAGAAGCAATCCGCTACGAGTAAGTTGTTGGTCATTACCAAAATCTGTGACTGAAAATGCAGGATTCTGTTTCCAATGGAGCATGCGATGAAAAACCGCATCGTGGTTTGTTCGCTATTGATTCTTGTCGCCGCGTCATCAGCATGGGGACAAGCTCATGAAAGCTATCGTGCGCTGCTCAGCCGGCAGGTAGCGTCTCCAAAACTGCCCGGGCCGCAGCATTTTCGCGATTTTGTTTCGGGCGGCAAACTGCGCCTTGGGTTAAACGACGCCATCCTGCTGACACTGCAAAATAACAGCGACATTCGGGTTCGCGAGAGTACGGTCGAAACTGCGAAATTCTCTTTGCTCGGCGCGTATAAACCCTTCGACCCGACGCTCCAGACCATACTGAATGGAAATCGATATTCATACCTCGGCTTCAATCTCGCGCAAGCCCAAGGGACATTCAGTCAACTAGCTCAGTCTGCGCAAGCCACCTACACGCAAAGTTTTCAGACCGGCACAAACGTTCAAGTCCAATTCGGCAGCACTCGAAGTTCAGATAACAGCGGCTTTACTTTTATCAATCCGTACTACTACTCGACGCTGAACCTGCAGTTTACTCAACCTCTTTTGCGTAATCGTTGGCGGTTCGAGAATCGCGCCCCACTCATTCTGGCGCGAACCAACTTACAGCAGTCCCGCTCCACCTTCGAAGCCGAAGTCAGCGATGCTGTGCTCGCTGCGGTTACTCGTTATTGGAATGTCATCGGCGCGCGTGGCAATCTCGAAGTTTTCCAAAAATCGCTCGACGCGGCGGAAACCACTTACAAACACGATAAGCGAGCCCTCGAACTCGGCGCCCTTCCACCCTTGGATATTTACCGTTCAGAAGCGGACGTTGCTTCGCGCCGCGTTCAGGTTATCCAGGCGGAATACGCATTGAAGCAGGCCGAAGACGATCTTCGCTTCACGATCGGAGCGGAACAGGACCCATACGTTCAGGCGCTCGATCTCGATTTAATCGAGAAGCCTGAGCCTCAGGGCGAATTGCGAAATGCCGATCAGTCTGCTGCACTACAGGACGCGCTTGCCCACCGGCCCGAGCTCGAAGCTGCACAGCACGCGCTGCGGTATGACGATACAAACGTTCGACTCGCTCACAATCACCTCCAGCCGGATCTTTCTGTCTCTGGCTTCTACCAAAGCACCGGCGTCGGCGGGAATCAGTTCAGCCTCACCACTGGGCAACTAACCTCTACTGGGGGACTGGGTTCATCATTCCATCAGCTATTTGGTTTCGGCTATCCAGGATATGGCGCCAGCTTGACGCTGAATCTTCCAATCAGAAATCGGTCTGCCCAGGCCGATCTTGGCGCCGCTTTAGTGAATCGCCATCGCGACCTTTATTCCATGCAGCAGGTTCGGGAACAGGTCGCGCTTGACGTGAGCAACGCTGTGCACCGCCTGGAAGAGGCCAAACTCACGCTCGCCGCTGGCACCACGGCGCTCGACCTCGCGCAAAAGACATTGACCTCAGAGGAAAGGAAGGCCCAGCTCGGAGCTCAGTCTGTGTTCTTCTTGCTGGACGCGCAAACCAGAGTTGCCACCGCCGAAGCAAATCTGTTGCAGGCCCGGGTGAATTACCAGATCGCAGTCGCAACCCTGGACCACGCCGTCGGGCATCTGCTTGACGCCTACCGCGTGCAAATCGCTGACCTTACGCAATGACGCCGTGAGTGGTTTTGCCTTGGATACGATGGGGCGCCTTATTTGTGAAAAACGTCATAAATGAAAATAAGGACCATTGCTATTTTCACCGTGGAACAAAATTCTGCCCGCGCAAGGGTGGGAATATCGAAATTCGTGGGAGGGCGCAGGGTCGAACTCAAGATGCTTAGCAAGGATTCGGCCGCGGAGGAAACTTTGGATGGAATCGAACTGAGTGCATCGTGGGATCGCCCGCTATTGCAGTGAGATTAAAGGCATAACAATTGCAGAGCATTCTATTCCATGCTATTCTCCTTAAAAGGAGCGGAAATGAGAAACGCTGATCGGATCAGGATGTACGGAAAAGAGACCTATGTGCTTGCCGCACGACGTCGAAACGAGAAACGCTTCTCAATAAAAGCTGGCGACGTAGTTCGCGAGCTCCGCATGACTGGCCGCACGCCGGCAGTGTGTAGTGCATTGAAAAGTCGCGAATTCTTGCGGGAGAACAATCTGCGACTCGTCGAAATAAGCGGCCCCGCATCAGGCATGAGCACGACTATGACGTATACCTATGAATTCGTCGATGAAAAGGCGCCTACCGAGAAAGAGGATCCATGGCTGCGTCTTCGTGGTGCGCTGAAAGAGGTATTCGCAGAGTTGGGAGGCGGCGAGCGCTATCTCAAAGAAGAGCGACGTAATTTTTATGGGCCAGGGGAAAGCTGGTGAGCCGAATTTATTGGGACACCATGCTCTTTATCTATTGGCTGGAAAACAACCCACAGTACGCAAAACGTGTGGGTTCCATTCGAGCTCGGATGGAAGAGCGTGGTGACCAGTTAATCACCGGAGCTTTTACTATGGGGGAGGTGCTGTCAGGTCCGTATCGAGTGGGGAACATCAAACTGGCGAATGAGATCAAGCGCTTACTGCGTAGTGCAGTTTCCGAGATGGTTCCGTTTACCGACGAAACTGCAGACCACTACGCCCGAGTGAGAGCAATACTGGGAATTCCACCTGCCGATGCAATTCACCTTGCGTCTGCGGCGCACGCCAAGGCCGATCTTTTTCTAACCAACGACAAAAGCCTGGTGGGAAAGACCGTGCCGGGTATTCAGTTTATTGCCTCGCTCGATACGGAAATCATTTGAGGCGATTAGCGGGCGTCTGAGCCCGCTGCCGAAATCCCGAGCGAAGTCGAGGGACCTGGGAAGTTTATTGGTGGAGGCGGCGGGAGTCGAACCCGCGTCCGAAAATGTTACTGGTCAGAAGACTACATGCTTATTCGCGTTCATGCCTTTGGCATTACCCAAAGACGTTCGCGACCACCGCTCAGAACGGACAAGAAACGGTTGCCGCTAGCCTGAAAGCTTAGCCTCTCAGCCCAGACGTAGCTGAGAAGAGCAGCCCGCTGTGCGACGTCCTTCGGAGGCCCACGGGCAAAGCCCCCGAGAACGGCTACTTAAAATTAAGCAGCGTATGCCATCTGTTGATTGGCAATTATCATTTTGCCCACGATTACGGGTGTGTGCACCCCGGCATGCCTTCTGGCCGCAAGCATCTCCGTCGAAACCGTGACGCCCCCATTTTGGGGAAAAGGCCTTCAAAGAACTGCTTCCAATCTTAGTAGAAGAAGAAGGGAAGTCAACGTATCTAAAGAATTAGATGCAGCCATGCTATCTCGGGAACCAGGATCACTGTATATGGGCTCGCGTTAAATAGAAAAGGCGCCTTCAGGCGCCTTTTGTGGTATGGGGAAGCAATAGCTCAAGCGGCCATGTGTCTTGAAACCTCGCTCACCCGCGTCGCGGCGGACAAGATACCGCGCATATCGGATGAGGGGCAGCAGTCCTCAGCTCCCAGGCTGAGCGTGCGGGTCCACATCTCTTCGTCGGGTACGCGGTGATTGCAGATCACGCGCACACCATCGAATTCTTTTGTCAAGGATTCCACTTCGCTAATGGGTGCAGACTCAAGGTCCAACACGATGGTAGATGGGTGGTGCTTCGCCGCAGCATGGCGCAATTCGTCTATCGAACTCGCGACGTGAACGCGATGAAAGGAACCAGCAAGCAATGCGGCCAAACGCTGTGCGATTTTTGGATCGCTTTGCAATAGAACTACATTGGTGGGCTGCATGGGGGTAACTCCTGATAATGCATGCCGCTTATCAGCCTCTTTTGAAGTCTGAGCTGCTAAGTACGGCAGATACGCTCGCGTGAGCAGAGCACAGGACATTTGCCGAGCTCTAGCGTTCAAACGGCTCGGCCTGAATTTTGCCGTTTTGTTTGAGTAGAATCTCTACTTTACCTTCAGCTTCCTCCAATTCCTTTCGACACGAACCTGAAAGCTGCATCCCCTCCTCAAAAAGGGTCAGCGACTTCTCTAAAGGAACATCACCTTTTTCCAGCTCCTGGACAATTTTCTCCAGTCGCTGGATGCACTCTTCAAACTTTGGCAAGCGAGGAAGACTCCTAAGGGGATAATACACGTACTCACTGTATTTTCTATAGGGAAGAAACTGTAGCAAAAACGATTGTGCTTCTAAGGTTGGTGCGTCTGGTGCTGGGCTAAGAGTGTGTTGCACAATTTGCCCAGTACTCTGCGTCTTGACGTACGACACCATGCTTTTTCGGAGGCCGTCTTTACTGAAGCCTCTAAAAAAAGCCGCACCTCCTTGGTCCGCGTAATCCCTTGAGCGAGTGTTTCAAAGTTACTTAGTCCTCACCATTTTTTGAAGATCACAAATACCGCACCCACTATCATCGCGAAGCCGACGATGTAGTTCCATCTGACCTGCGCGCCAAGATAGTAGACCGAAAAAATTGTGAAGACCGTCAAGGTGATGACTTCCTGGATTGTCTTTAGCTGGACTGCCGTGAACTCATAGGACCCGATGCGGTTGGCAGGGACCTGGAAGCAATACTCTAGAAACGCGATCAGCCAGCTCACGACGATAACTTTGAACAGAGGCGCGCTACGGTACTTCAGGTGACCGTACCAGGCAAACGTCATGAAGATGTTCGAAATGGTCAAGAGGAGGATCGTGGTCATTCCCGCATTGTGTCACAACGCAAGTTGAACGAGATTCCCGCGGATGAACGATGCAGGTTCCTCACCGCTGCGGATAGATTGACAACGAAAAACAACGCTTACCCGGCCCTCGCGCCTGTCGTCCCCAAAGCTTCGAGAACGTCCACGGCAGAAGAGTACCGTCCCTGGGGAGCGCTGATCTGCGCGCCCTGCACCATATGCCGGACCGAATTCAGCATTTCGCGCGCGATCGCCACACCTTCTTCGCGCGCGGCGTCGGGTGACGCTGCGCGCAGCATGCGCTCCATGATGCTATCTGGCACCGAAACCCGCAGCTCGTTTTTCATGAACTCGGCATTTCGGGCGCTGACCAGCGGCCAGATTCCTGCGATTACTGGAATTTTGAAGTGCTCGATTCGTAGCAAGAACTTCTCGAGGAGCGAAAGATCGAACACCGGTTGCGTAACTGCGAATTCTGCGCCCGCTTCCACCTTGTACTCGAAGCGGCGGATTTCTTCGTCGATATTGGGAACCCCAGGATTTGCTCCGACGCCAATTACGAATCCCGTGCCCGTGCCGATCGGGTTGCCGCCGATATCGAGTCCCCGATTGAGATTGTGAACAATGTTGACCAACCCAATCGCGTCCACGTCGAATACAGCGGTCGCGTCAGGGTAGCCGCCCATCTTCGGCGGATCGCCCGTAATGCAGATCAAGTTCTTGATCCCGATTGCTGCCGCGCCCAACAGGTCCGACTGAATGCACAGCACGTTGCGGTCGCGGCACGTATAGTGAAGGATCGCCTCAATACCTGACTGCTCCTGCAAGAGCAGTGAAAGCGCCTGATTGCTCATACGAGCCGAAGCCCGCGGGCTATCGGGAATGTTAATGGCATCGACGCCGACAGACTTCAGGAACCTCGCCCCTTCGAGTTCCTTCTGAATGTTCGTTCCTTTTGGGGGAACGATTTCGACCATGGTGACGAATTCACCGCGTGCAATCTTCGCGCCTAGCCGTGATCGCTGTACCAGTGGCACCGAAGCCACTACCGGAGTTGCTTGCGTCTTAGTTGTCGTCTCAGTGGTTCGTGCGCGTGCCTGGGTCATGCGCAGTCCAGATTTCATGACCCGGATATGCTCGGGCGTGGTTCCGCAGCACCCGCCGACCAGCCGCACTCCCGCAGCTACAAATTTCCGCGCATAGCTGGCCATGTATTCGGGAGAGCACAAATAGATGTTTCGGCCTTCGACCGAGCGGGGGATTCCGGCGTTCGGCTGGGCGGAGAGAGGCAGGGAAGTCGCGGCGCGAATGCGTTCTATCGATTCGAGCATCGGCACAGGCCCAACGCTGCAATTGCACCCGACTACATCTGCGCCCCATTCTTCCAGCCGTGGCGCGAACGCCTCCGGGGTCGAGCCATCCAGGCAGGTGGATTCTTCGTCGATTGTGACTTGGGCGATGACGGGAATACGCGGATCAATTTCCCGCGCTGCATGGATCGCTTGATGCAGTTCGTCGACGTAACCGAAAGTTTCGAGAATCAGAAGGTCGACGCCGCCTTCGATCAGGGCAGAAATCTGTTCCCGAAAAATGTCTCGCGCTTCCAGGAACGACATTTTGCCAAGCGGCTCAATGCGAATGCCCAGTGGTCCCACAGCCCCCGCGACCCACGCGTCAAAGCTTTTTGCCGCCTCTTTTGCGAGCCGCGCACCGGACAAATTGATCTCGTGAACATGATCGCGCAATCCATGCCGCTCCAGCCGGATAGCATTACCACCAAAAGTATTGGTTTCGATGACCTCGGCCCCAGCCTGCAGGTATTCATGGTGGACCGATCGAATCAGGTCAGGCTGCGAAACATTCAGTTCGTCGTAACAGCGGTTAATGAAGATGCCCTTCGAGTAGAGGAGCGTGCCCATAGCGCCGTCGCACAATATCGGCGAGGCTTTCAGTCGGGCAAGGAAGTCGGCGGGCATATCCATGAGAATACAGGAGGAAAGTAGGTTTTGCATTCACGGTGGTCTCGCTGTTGTGTCCGGGCGGTGTTGAATTTCTTAGCTTGACCCTCTGTTATAATCCGCGTTTCGCATCTAACTCTCTATCCTGCAATGCTCTTGGAGTTCCAGGGTTGAAAAGAACCTTTAGCGCTCTTTTTGTCTCCATGTTGCTTATTGGTGGGCTGAGCTCGTGTGGCTCGAGCTCCAGAACAACTACCAGCGGACTCAAATTCCGGGCGTTCATTTCGAATCCGCTGAACCCTACGATCAGCGGATCAATTTTTCCCGGACTGAATATCGCTGACGCGACCAGGGACGTCTTGAGTCCATTCAGCGTTTCCTTGTCCGGAACCACTACCAGCGCCGGCATGATGGTCGAGAGCCCCAAGCGGGATCGCACGGTTGTTTTCAGCCCCGTCACGAACACGTCCACCAACGTCCTGGCCATCGTAGATAACGCAAAAGAGAGTGCCACCGGTTCGGTGAATTTGCCAGGAGCGACTGAAAGCATGTTCATCACCGGCGACAGCACCACACTATTTGCCGCGATACCCACAGCCGCGGTTCCCGGTCAGTCCGCAGGCGCGGTAGTCCAAATTAATCTCTCAACCCCGGCGATTACCGCAACGATTCCCATTGCAGGCGCTCGATTCATCATTCCGGGGCCAAATGGAAACCAGCTTCTGGTCATTTCCGATACCGCCAACAGCGTCACCGTTCTTTCTCCGGGGCTCATCAGCAGCGGAGGCGGCGTAACCCCAGTCCCATTTGTTTTTGACCGCCCAGCGTGGGCCGTCTTTAGTGCCGACGGGACGTCGGCGTATGTGATGAATTGTGGGCCGGAGTGCGGTGGAACCACGGCCAGCATTGCGGTTGTGGATCTTACCCAAACGCCGCCGGCAGTAACTTCAACTGTGCCGGTTGCGGCCGCAACCTTTGGGCTCATCAGCGGAGGCAATCTCTATGTCTCCGGCACTCCACCCAATACCGGAGTTGACTGCCAGGCGAACTTGTGTGGCGCGCTTACGATCTTTTCTGCAGCGAATCTCGCGGCAACGCCGCTGAGTCTGGCAATTACTGACGGCTATCACAATCACATGGTGATGGCGCCTAATGGCCAATTGTTTGTCGGTTCACGCACCTGTACCGATATCATCCAGAACCCTGCGACTTCGACCCCCGGGCGAGGATGTCTTTCTGTGGTTAACACATCCGCTGGGACGGTCTATACCGCGTCGCAGAATGGAGACGTTACCGCAATCGAGCCGATTGACAATCGCCCTGTCGTATATGTTTGCGAGGGAGGAGCCTTGCAAATCTACGACACAGCCAATGACCTTGGAACCGGCAAACAGCTCGAACTGCAGAAGACGCAAATTGCTATTACCGGCCAGGCAATCGACGTAAAGCTCGCAGACTTTTGAAGAAGGAATTATTTAGTCATTCGTGATTTATTGCCTCATCGTTCGCTTTTTCGATGATTTTCAATGACTGAATCGTGATTCAGTTACCTCGGTCTCAACATCAACCGGTGCGCCGCCGACTTTTCCACTGCGGACGTTGAGAAGGGCACCACAAATGTGTAGCCCGTGTACCACGCACTCCACTGGTCCATGTAGTAAGGGCTGAGAAAATTCCCCGCATTACCAGTAACCAGGTTCAACGTCGAAGAATCCAGGTTTGAAAGATCAGTTGTGAGCCTCTCTGATGGTCCGTAAGTTCTTCCCGCCGCTTTGACCGTGTATACACTACCGGATTGCGGTTGTTCGCCGGGGCCCGTCCACCGCCGCAAAATCGGAATTCTACCCAGGACTGGATTTTGAATTGTTGTGGAATTTTCTGGGCCCCATTTCCACGAGTTCAGATCGGATGGGGCCTGCTTGACCACATTTTCCAGCGCCGCAACAAGCACATCGTTAAAGTTGGAAAATCCTGGAGGCAGCCATCGCGCCGGTTGTTGAGACAAGACATTCTCCAGCCATGTCGTCTCTGACATCCAGCCATAAGTCTTCCAGCTTAGAGTTTCATCCGATCCATCCTTGGGAGCCGGGCCCAACTTCGGCTCGAGTAGCAGCCGCATGATTTCCGTGGTTGCCTTCGAAATGATGGTCGGTGCCGGGGAGTCGGCTTCCATTTGACCATTCCAGCCGCGCAGAATTCCCGCCGCACTGCGCGCCCGGGAAGATACATTCTTCGAACTTTCAACCGCAGCCACGATCTTGTCGGCAACGAAGCGGTCGAGCTCGGAGTGAATATCCATTTGCAAGGCGAGCATGTCTGACGTGGAAAGCTTTCGGTCTGAGTTGAGTACGCGATTGATCCTCTCGGTACGCCACGGCGCCTCCCACTCCACACTTATGGAATAGGGATATCCGTCAGGCGTGATCCGTCCGTTAGCTGTTGCGATAATCCCCGTTGGCGGGTTCAGCACGCTTGGCAATTTTTCGAATGGGATGTAACCCGTCCACTCGTGAGCGTTTGTGCTGCCGTCAACCGGCAGACTGCCGTCGCCTGCAGCGCGAATTGGAATTTTGCCGGTTGCCTGATACGCGATATTGCCGTCCACATCGGCGTACACAAAGTTTTGCCCGGGTGCGTCGAATTGCGAGAGCGCCTGGCGAAACTCCTCCCAGTTCTGTGCCGAGTCGAGTCGGAAGATGGGATTTCGAATGCCATCGTACAGAGTCCAGCGCAGGGCGATCTTTCGTGTTTCGCCCGGCGAGAGATCACTAACGATCGGGCCGTGGCGCGTGGTGATCACGTCCAGTGCAACATCCGACTTTCCTTTGACCTTGATGATTTCCCGGCGCGATTCAGGGGCCTTCCACCCGTCCGGAGTCAGATACTGCCCTTGCGGATTGAACGTTTCTATGTATGCATCCTCAACCGTCGGCCCAAGATTGGTACATCCCCACGCGATCCGCCGATTGTGGCCGACGATCACAAACGGGTACCCGGGAAGCGTTACGCCGGCGACGTCGAAGTCTCCCGAGTGCAGATGCGCCTGGTACCACAGATTCGGCATTTGATGCCCGAGGTGCATATCGTTGGAAAGGAGTGGCTTCCCCGTCGTTGTATGAGCGCCGGAAACCACCCAGTTGTTTGAGCCCAGGTGCACAGTCTCGTTTCGGAAAAAGTCATCAATCCAGGGTTGAAAAAGCTGATCGACTGGAATAGTTCTCGTGACCGCGCCGGGTGTTTGGACCGGATACTGCTCCGCGGGGGAGCTTGTCGATACCGGAGTACTCACGGTCGGTGGATGATCTCGCCACGAAGTGTTCACATAAAGGTCGGCCGTCAGCTCCGGGCCAAGCTTGGCGAGAATTTTCTCGCGTGCGAGTGCGGCTCTTGGGGTGGTGCTCAGCGTTTCAACCATCTGGTACCCGATCGCGAGCGAATCCTGCATGGTCCAGGTCTTGGGTCTGTATCGCAAAATTCGAAACTCAAGTGGTAGGCGGTTCGAATGCGACTCGATGAAGGCGTTTACTCCGCGTACGTAGGCGTCAAAGAACTTTTGATCTTCGGGACTGGCTGCCAGCACGCCTTTTTCCGCCATCGCTCGGATCCCGAGAATTCTTTGCTGTTTATCGTGTTTCACAGCCACATCTCCCACAATTTCCGCAAACTCTCCCTCGGCCGCTCGCCGCATCAGGTCCATTTGAAACAGACGGTCCTGGGCAGTAACGTATCCTTGAGCGAAAAACAAATCGTCGAGGGTTGTGGCATCAATGGTCGGCTCGCCATGATTGTTGCGGATCACATTCACTGGGGCTGAAAGGCCCATTACTGCCACCGTGCCGTCAATTTGAGGAAGCGCGGAGCGTGCAACTGAAACAAACCACAGCCCCAGTGCGGCGCAAATCAATAGCAGAACCGAAAAGACAGTCGCCCAAAACCTGAAGCGGGGAAGAGACTTTGTGGCTGGAAGGAAAGTGTCGGCTTTCATGTGGGATGTCAGATTGTAGGCCGCAGGTTTGGAAATAACAATTTAGCAAGGGAACTTCATTTGGCCGATAACATCGACGCCCAGTATGATCTCTAAGGTACCAGAATGATCTGTGCACATTGCGATGCTCCTATGCCCGACATCAGCGTCTTTTGCCCGGCCTGCGGCCGATCAACCGCCACAGGCGGATTCGATCCTGCCAGTTCGCTGGACCGGGCTCTCAGCACGCTGGCATACATCGGCCTTGTTCCGGCAATCGTCTTCCTACTGGTTCCAGCGCTGCGCGCGAAGCGCCTCGTCCGCTTCCACTCCTGGCAATCTGTGTTCTTCTTCGTGTCGGTTGTCGTTTTAGCTGGTGTATTCAGGCTGCTTTTCCTGGTTTTCTCGGTTTTGCCAGTTATCGGGTTCCTGACGGCGTGGTTGCTCTTGGGGATAGGCTGCTTGGGTATTACGATTTTATGGCTTGTCATCCTCATAAAAGCTGCGCAAGGACAATACTTCAAGCTGCCGCCTATCGGCGGCTGGGCCGCTCGACTTTCATCGACTCTAGACTCAGCCGCGAGCCACATTGATTCTTCGAGACTTAGCGCAAGCCAGTCGAACGTACCTTGACAGAAAGCCTCCCAGATGAGATTCCTATTTGCTTTTAGACCATCTGGCTGGGGATCCTTCAGAACGGTAAAACACGCAAAGGAAGAGCTTGAGAGTCAAGGTTTTTTATCACGATCGCTGTTTTGATGGGGCCTCTTCCGCCGCCCTGTTTTCGCGCTTTTATGCCGAGCGTATCCGCAACGACGTTGAATTCGTCTATTCCGGCTTACTGCATCGCGCTGGGTCCTTGTTCAACGAGGCCGCGTTCGATGGCGACGAAAACGCCATCGTGGATTTCAAGTATTCCAGCTCGCCGAAGATCACCTGGTGGTTTGATCATCATCAGAGCGCATTCCTGACAACCGAGGATGCAGAGCATTTCGAGCAGGATCAGAGTAGCCGAAAGTTCTACGATCCGGATTTCAAGTCCTGCACGAGTTTCATAGCAACGATTGCCGAGCAACGTTTTGGCTTCAATCCCCGGTCAGTAGCAGAACTGGTGCATTGGACCGATATCATTGACGGCGCGCTCTATCCGGATGCAAAGACTGCGGTGGAGATGAAAGAACCGGCCATGCAACTCACCATGGTGATCGAGTCCACGCAAGACCGCGAACTTATTCCGCGAATCATCCCGCTACTCGCAACCAAGCCCCTGGCCGAGGTTATTGCGGCCCCGTTTGTAGCTTCACTCTTGCCGCCCTTATTACAACGGCACCAGAGCTCGATCCAGGTCCTGCGGGAGCGGATTGAATCGCGCGACGGTACTCTGTTCTTTGACATAACAGACAAAGACCTCGAGGGATACAACAAATTTATTCCGTATTATTTGCGCCCTGAATCGATTTACAGCGTGGGCTTGAGCAAGAGTAGTTTTCGCGTAAAGGTCTCTGTTGGTTCGAATCCCTGGGCCCCTACTCCGCCGACCGTGAATCTGGCAAAAGTGTGCGAGCGCTACGGCGGAGGCGGGCATGCACGGGTAGGCGCAATCTCGTTTGACGTGAACCAGCATGCGGCGGCAAGTCAGGCGGCGCGCGAGATCGTAGAAGAATTGCGATCCAGTATTGGTTTGCAGAGTTGACGACCGCTTAACGAGGACACTGGTCCGTTGCCATTTACACTAGATGTGACGTCTAAATCCCTTCGCGCCCCCATGCACTCAGGTTTAAAAACTGAACCGGACGTAGTTCTCGAGCACGGCCATAGGCTGCAGGCGCTTCGGACAATTGCCTTAATGGAATTTGCCAAAGGGATAGCGGTGATTGCTGCTGCGCTCAGTTTGTACTGGCTTGATCCAACCGATGTGGTGGGAGCATTTCTCGATTTTCTCCACATCAGTCCTGACCATCATCTGGCCCAACTTCTCTTGCGTTCCGCTGACAGCTTGAGCAACGCCAAATTGTGGTTCGTCATTCTGATCGCGTGCGTTTACTCAGGACTGCGCTTCGCTGAGGCCTATGGCTTATGGAAAGCAAGAGCGTGGGCGGAGTGGATTGCTCTCGTCTCCGGTGCAATGTACATTCCCTTTGAGGTCTACAAAGTAGCGAACCGGTTGAATATTTTGCATGTGAGCATCTTGCTGATCAATTTGGCGGTGGTTGCCTATATGTTCTACTTACGGATTTATCTACCGCGATTGCAGAAGGTTATCGCCCGCATCCATTAGAATCGAACTCTCCTCACTATCGACTTGCTCACCAGAAGGAAATTTCTTTACGGCGGTATTGCTGTGGCGGGAGTTGCCGCAGTGGGCACCGATGGGTATCTGCAATCATATGGTCTTCAACTCAAGAGGATAGAAATTCCGTTAGCGCGCCTGCCCGAAGCATTCGACGGTTTTACCATTGCCCAGATCAGTGACTTCCACTACGAAGAAAGGTTTTCGGCGGTCCCGATCCGGAAGGCGGTAGAACTCGTCAACAAGTTGGGTCCTGACTTGATCGCACTGACGGGCGATTTCATCACCGTCCCCATGTTCGAGTATGGGTGGCATACCTATCGCGAGTCAGGCAAGACTGCGGGACCGTGTGCCGAGGCGCTGTCTCCCTTGCACGCGCGTGCTGGAAGATTTGCAGTGCTTGGCAACCATGATGCTTATGCACACGCCGATCTGGTGACCGATTCGCTTCAGTCGCACGGTATTCCTGTCCTGAAAAATACAGCAGTGCCGATTGAACGCGGCTCGGCGCGGATATGGATCGCTGGAATTGACGACGCCCTCGAAGCGCAGCCCGATCTGGGGCTGGCGATCAAGAAGATTCCCGCAGGCGAAACCACCATCTTGCTGGCGCACGAGCCCGATTTTGCTGACCAGGCGGCAATGAGCGCTGTGGATATGCAACTCTCAGGTCACTCCCATGGCGGACAGATATGGATCCCCGGCATCGGTGCGCCGTGGCTTCCGCCGCTCGCGCGAAATTATCCCCGCGGCTTGTACAAGATTCAAAACCTGACGCTATATACGAACATGGGAATTGGCACCATTCGCGCGCCTATTCGCATCAACTGTGTCCCGGAAGTCACACTGATCACGCTGCACACGGAGCGGCGGTAGTTCACGCAGCTAGAGAGGCTGCAACGACTTGCTCCCGTTATCGCGATCAGCTCACAATCAGAAAAGATCCGAAGAGGCTATAGAGCAGCACAGCCAGTACTATCAGCGTAAACGCCACATACATTCGGTCACCTTCCACCGCAAACGCCATAGCAGAAAAAATTACGCGCGCAATCGGCGTCGCGATCAGCAGTAGAAGGCCGAGTTGGATTACAGCCCGCGTGTTCCAAGAAAACGCCGCTCCAATCACTCCGTGAACAGTTTTCAGATAATCCGGCTCGCCCTGAAAAGTTCGGTAGCTCACGTGTGTTCGCGGATGCAACGCCAGGTAGGGCACCGCTCCAACGATTACCACTATTGCTGCGAGCAAAACACCGGCACGCAGCAGGTTTGAGATCATCCGCTCGACACGTTGGTCATCCAGATGGTGCTTGTTCACCGAAAACCTCCGCTGGCGGCCTTCAGCATCATCTCCAAGCCAAGCAGCACAATTACGCCGCTGAAAACGAGCCGTAAAAGCTTTGTCTGAGTCTTCGCCAGTACACGGGCTCCCATCAAGGATCCAATGAGGACTCCGATCATGACCGGCATGGCGAGTGAAGGGTCAATATAGCCACGGCTAAGGTAAACGCCGGCACTGGCCGCGGCGGTGACCCCGATCATGAAATTGCTGGTCGTGGTGGAAACTTTGAATGGAATCTTCATCGCCTGATCCATGGCGACGACCTTCAGGGCCCCAGACCCAATTCCGAGCAATCCGGACAGAGTGCCGGCGAGGTACATCACGCCAAAACCGGCAGGCACACGATAGACGTTGTAATATCGCGTCCCGCTAGTATCCGGGAAACTGCCGTTCATCTTCAGCTTGGTTGCCAATGGATCGGGAGGCTGGTCCGCGGCTGCTCTGCCCCTTACCCTTCGCGAAACGTAGGCTGAATAGATCAGGACGACCCCGAAGATAATTGCGATTGCGCTGGCCGGCACTTTTGCCGTCATGTAAGCGCCAAACAGCGCGCCCAGCGTGGTGGCGATTTCGAGAAACATCCCGATGCGGATATTTGAAAAGCCCTCTTTCACGTACGCCGCGGCCGACCCTGACGATGTGGCTATAACCGAGACGAGCGAGGCGCCGATCGCATACCGCAGATCGACATGAAAAAAAACCGTCAGCAAGGGCACTAGCACCACGCCGCCACCCAACCCTGTGAGAGCGCCTAGAAAACCAGCAACCAGTGAACCGGTCCATACCAGGAAGGTAAACGCGAGGACGTTCATGCGAGCTAAATAGTCTGCCACAGTACGTGCGGAATGATGAGAAGCAGACCCTTTTCAGTTACTTCTCGTGCACCAGCAGACGCGTCAACCTAATTTCATGACTCACAACAAACTCGTGGAACATGCCATCGCCTGGCTCCGCAGGTACGGCTGCGGCGTGATCTTGTCAGAGCAATCTTGCGCCAGCGGCGAAACTCCGGACGCGATTGGCTGGAAAAATCGCTGCCACTCAGTTGTGGTGGAGTGCAAAATCTCGCGGAACGATTTCCTTGCGGATAAGCAGAAACCGTTTCGGATAAAAAACGAAGCCGGCATGGGTTGCGAGCGTTATTACCTGGCAACCAGAGGCTTGCTCAGGCCGGAAGAATTGCCTCGGGGCTGGGGCCTGCTCGAACTGCAGGGTAGGGAAGTGAAAATTATGAGTGCGGCAGACAAGAAATCCCGCTCTGCGCAAGGCTTTCGTTACGAAATGAATCTCCTGCTCGCCAGTCTGAGACGTGTCGAGGTGCGAATCGAACCTCAGTCAATCACAGATTTTCTCAAATGGAAAAACAGGATGGCTGAATACAATCGCGGATCATTGCCCGAGGGCATGACGGCAACGCACGAGGAGCATAATTCATTTCTCTGCTCAAGCGGACGGGATTGACCTTCCGCTGTGCCCAACGTTACCCACAGTTACTCTACCTATCGATGTGGTCACGCGGTACTCTTGGAATGTACTACTTGCTGCTCCTGCAGCTCCGTATTGGTGCTAGACTTCGTCTTGTAACGGTAATCTTTCTGGCCGGCAGGGTTCTGGGGAACCGGTTAGGTGGGTCTCTGTCACTTCGCGCAGGGTTTGTAGTTGACGCTGTCGTGGTTTGAAGGTTGTGTGAAAGCATGCCAGCGCGGAGTGTAGATGAATGTCGCCCCACAACACGATATCTGTGCTGATTTTTTCGAGCGCCTCCGACATGCGTCCTCGCGGTTGCTGTTGCTCGACTATGACGGCACTCTGGCGCCTTTTACTCCTGACCGAACCCGCGCGTTTCCGTACCCTGAAATCCCCCGTCTGATTTCCAGGATTGCTCAAGCTGGAACTCGTGTGGTGCTAATCAGCGGTCGCCCTGCCGCGGAACTACGATCCTTACTTGGCATCCATCCCCACCCGGAGATTTGGGGCAGTCACGGTACAGAGAGGCTTCTGCCGGACGGTTCGTATCACATCGATTCGGCGCCATCGGAACACCGGTCTGCCTTGCAAGCGATTGCGCGCAAGCTCGACAGCTCCGGGCTCGCACAGCAGATGGAAGTTAAACCTGGGGCGATAGCGGTTCATTGGCGTGGACTGTCCGCAACCCAACGTGAGGCGATCGAAGATCAAGTGAAGAGCATGTTCACCTCAGCAGCTGCGAACCACGGATTGCATCTGCTCCCGTTTGACGGTGGTATGGAACTGCGTGCGCAGGGCAAGAACAAAGGCGATGCTGTGCGCGCCCTTTTGGCTGAATCTGTACCCGGAGTGGCGACTGCTTATTTGGGTGACGACCAGACTGACGAGAACGCGTTTCGCGCCATCAAAGGACGGGGTATCTCTGTACTGGTGCGCCCTGAGTATCGGCCTACAGATGCCGACTTTTGGTTGCGGCCGCCAGATGAGCTGGGTCGGTTCCTACGCGATTGGCTTGTGGCCAGTGGAGCGACAGAATGAAGCTGCTGGAAGGGCGCCTCATCAACGTTTCGAATCGTTTGCCCGTGGAGATCAAGAGCCGCGGCGGACGGCCACGTCTGAATGCCAGTGCCGGCGGGCTCGCCTCAGCATTGGACAGCATTTGGCGTCACCAGCACGGGTTATGGATCGGATGGGCTGGAGGAGTCGATTCACATGTAGCCGGCCCCATGCTGCAGCGGGCCGCTCGCGGCCGGCAGTATGGCCTTCGCGCTGTTCCTCTGTCTCCCCAGGAAGTTTCTAAGTTCTATTCTGGATTTGCAAATGAAATCATCTGGCCGCTCTTTCATGACATGCCTTCGCGTTGCAATTTTGATCCGGAGTACTGGGAGGTTTACCAGCGAGTCAACCGCAGATTCGCACAGGCGGCGGCCGAAAGCGTGAACGGCAAGGACCTGATATGGGCTCACGACTACCACCTGATGCTAATGGGCCGGTATCTGCGCGAAGCTGGCTGCACCACGCGCACAGGATTCTTCCTGCATATTCCGTTTCCAGCGCCAGACATTTTTGAGAAGCTGCCGTGGCGTAAGGCCATTCTGCGCTCTCTTCTGGAATACCAGCTGGTAGGGTTTCAGACGGATCGCGACCGGTTCAATTTCCTGAGCTGCCTCGAGCGAATTATTCCAGAGGCAACGGCCGAACGCGAGAACTCGCAGCACATCATTACGTTTGAAAATCACAAAACCACGGTTGCGACATTCCCAATTGGCATCGCGTTCGAAGAGTTTGCTAATCATGCCGCCAGCCGTGATATCGAGGCAGCTTCAGCTGAACTGCGCAGGGAATTGACCAATAACTTCATCGTTCTCGGCGTGGACCGCATGGACTACACCAAAGGAATTCCAGAACGCCTGAAAGCCTTTCGCATCCTGTTACGACGCTATCCGGAGCTGCGGCGTCGCGTTACCCTACTGCAGGTGGTGGTCCCAAGCAGGGAAGACATCAAGGAATACAAGCAGCTCCGCCGGGAAGTAGAACTGCTGGTCAGCCAGATCAACGGCGAATTTACCGAAGCGGGCTGGGTCCCGATCCACTACATGCACCGCAACCTCGCGCGCAAGCATCTGCTCAGCTACTACCGTGCCGCCGATATCGCTTTGATCACATCTCTAAAGGACGGAATGAACCTTGTCGCAAAGGAGTTCTGTGCGGCGCAGGTTGACGGACAAGGGGTTGTGATCATCAGTGAATTTGCCGGCGCTGCGGCCGAGTTGCGCCATGGCGCGCTGGTCGTGAACCCCAACGACCTTGCCGGAATCGCTGAAGCCATTCACCGCGCCTGTGTGATGCCGGTGGAAGAGAAGCGTTCGCGGATGCAGCTTATGCGTGATGTGGTTCGCAAGTACAACGTGCAAGGGTGGGCGGAGTCTTTCCTGGCCGCTGCCACTGCGACCGAACACGTCGCCCGATCTAGCAGTGGGCCCATGGAAGGCGGCGATTTCCCGCTCGTTGCAGCCTCAGCGGTGCCGGATCAGCGTATCGCCTGACCTCCAGATTTACTTCCTCGCTTTGTTTTCCGATTCTTCTTTCGTTTTGCGAGTTCCTTCCTGGAGTACATACTGCCGCGGCAGTTCCTTGCTCCGCACGAACACGGCGCCCAATCATCCGTGTCGCCATCGTACAGATTGTAGTCGTAAGTTAATTCCTCACCCGCATTGATGTTACGTATCGCCCGAATAATTACACGCCCACGGATTTCATCCGTATCGCAGTTCGGTGCGCAGGAGTGATTGATAAATGCCGCAATGCCATCCCCGTCGATCACATGCTCGCCGTCGGTGAGACCGAATAAATAAGTCCGAGGCGAGTGCTCGTAGAGTTCATCTGCCTGAGCGTTGGTCAGGCGGGGTCCGGTATATTCGACCACAATAGCGCCCTTCCTGATTGGCGTGGTGGTATAAACGCCGTCGGAGTGGATCTTTGATCTTCGAATTACCAGGGCCATTTATCGAGATTAGCATTCGTCCGTGATCCGCACTGTCGAATTTCTCCTCTCCGGTGTAGATTTACTCTTCCACTTGCCGAAACAGGATTGAAAATGAAAATTGTCGACGCCAAAGTGATCGTATGCTGCCCCGGTAGGAATTTCGTCACGCTGAAAGTGACTACAGAAGACGGAATTTCGGGTCTCGGCGACGCGACACTCAACGGGAGGGAACTCTCGGTTGCGAGCTATTTGACCGATCACATTGTTCCGCTGCTGATCGGGCGTGACGCTCGCCAGATCGAAGACACGTGGCATTACCTCTACAAGGGCGCTTACTGGCGGCGTGGGCCGGTCACCATGAGCGCCATTGCTGCCGTAGATACTGCTCTCTGGGACATCAAAGCCAAAAGTTTCAATGTTCCGCTTTATCAATTGCTGGGAGGGGCGTCGCGCGAGGCCGTAATGGTCTATGGCCATGCCAGCGGCTCTGATCTTGAGAAGACTGTGGAATCGTTTGCAGAGTTCCTGAACGCTGGATACAGGGCGATTCGAGCACAATCCGGAATTCCTGGATTAAGCAGCACCTATGGAATCGGCAAGGGCGGCGCGGTTTACGAGCCTGCGGAAAAAGATGTTCCCCCCGAGAATCAATGGTCCACAGAACACTACTTGCGCTTTGTACCGCAAATGTTGGCAAGGCTGCGTAAGGAATTCGGCCCAGAGATTCATATTCTTCATGATGCCCATCACCGTTTGACGCCGCTTGAGGCCGCCCGACTCGGCAAGGAATTGGAGCCGTTCCATCTTTTTTGGTTGGAGGATCCGACACCGGCGGAGTTGCAGGAGAGCTTTCGCTTAATTCGGCAACACACGACGACCCCCCTTGCAGTCGGAGAAGTATTCAATTCGATCTTCGATTGCCAGCAGTTAATTGAAGAGCAGTTGATCGACTTCATTCGAACTACAGTGGTCCATGCTGGCGGCATTACGCACATGAAGAAGATCGCAAACCTCGCGGAAATTTATCAGGTCCGCAGCGGCTCGCACGGAGCCACGGATTTGAGCCCAGTTTGTATGGGCGCAGCCCTGCACTTCGATCTGAGTGTCCACAATTTCGGTATCCAGGAATACATGCCCCACACACCGGAAACCGATCGCGTTTTCCCGCACTCGTATTCGTTTAACGACGGTTTTATGTATCCGGGAGACACGCCAGGAATCGGGGTGGAAATCGACGAAGAACTTGCTGCGAGATACCCGTATCAGCGCGCTTATCTGCCGGTAAACCGGAAGCTCGATGGAACCATGCACAGCTGGTAATTCGATGTCTTGAGCTGTCCCTAACGCGAAGCTAGTGTGCGGCAACCGACTTCGGGAGCTCCAGTCCCAGGAATTGCTGGGCATTCTCGAAACAGATTTTGCGCACTGTTGTTCCTACGAGCTGCAGGTCATTCGGTAACTCGCCGCTTTCTATTTCGCTTCCCAACAGGTTGCACAGCACGCGACGAAAATATTCATGCCGCGGAAACGACATGAATGAACGCGAATCAGTCACCATGCCCACGAAACGAGACAGTAGGCTGACGTTCGAAAGAGCATTGATCTGCGCCTCGATGCCTTCCTTCTGATCCAGGAACCACCACGCGCTACCGAACTGGATCTTCCCCGGCGTGGACGAATCCTGAAAACATCCAGCAGCCGAGGCCAGTGCGTAGTTGTCTGCGGGATTCAGATTGTAAAGGATCATTTTGGGCAATGCGTTTTCCCGCTCAAGAAGATCTAGAAAGCTGCACAACGCGTGGGCTTGAGGCCAGTCACCGATGCAGTCATAACCGGTATCGGGTCCAAGCTCTTTAACCTTGCCTGAGTTGACCGATCGCAGCGCG
>Ga0070741_10005159_pt1 | contig 29340 bp, 27 predicted proteins | sample Coa_R1_4_FD_66440 | JGI IMG/M metagenome (GOLD analysis project Ga0070741, IMG submission 66440) | Surface soil microbial communities from Centralia Pennsylvania, which are recovering from an underground coalmine fire - Coalmine... | ecosystem: Environmental > Terrestrial > Soil > Unclassified ... | reverse complement strand
ACCGAGTTGTTCGCGTTCTGGTACTGGATCGACGCCCAGTCGGGCGAGTCGAGCGACATGTCGTAGCCGGCAGCCTCGAGGACGCGCGCCTTCTCCTCCTCGTGCGCCTTGCACCAGATGAACTCCTCGATGTCGGGGTGGTCGACGTCGAGGACGACCATCTTCGCCGCGCGCCGCGTCTTCCCGCCGGACTTGATCGTGCCGGCGGACGCGTCGGCGCCGCGCATGAACGACACCGGGCCGGAGGCGTAGCCGCCCTTGGACAGCTGCTCCTTGGACGAGCGCAGCCGGGAGAGGTTGACGCCGGAGCCGGAGCCGCCGCGGAAGATGATCCCCTCGCGGCGGATCCAGTCGAGGATCGACTCCATCGAGTCGTCGATCGAGAGGATGAAGCACGCCGAGCACTGCGGCTTCTCCTCGAAGCCGACGTTGAACCACACCGGGGAGTTGAAGGAGGCGTACTGGTTGACGAGGATCGCCTTCAGCTCGGCCTCGAAGGTGTCGGCCTCCTCGTCGCCGGCGAAGTACCCGCCGGCGCGGCCCCAGGCGCCGACCGTCTCGACAACGCGCCCGATCATCTGCTTGACGCTCGACTCGCGCTCCGGCGAGCCGAGGCGGCCCCGGAAGTACTTCTGCGCGACGATGTTCGTCGCCGTCTGCGACCAGAACTTCGGGAACTCGACGTTCTTCTGCTCGAAGACCGCCTTGTCCTTGCCGGGGATGAAGGCGTCGCGAAGCTCCCACTCGACCTCGTCGAACGGATCCCGGCCGGGGATCGTGAAGTACCGCTCGACGCCGACCGACCTGGCGTCGTCGACGACGGCGTTCACGACTTCCTCGACGGCGTTCTCGGTGGGTGCGGATCCTGCCTGCGTGGTCGCCATCGTCTTCCTCCCAAGGATAGCTGCGTGTGCCCGACCCTCCGAAGAGGGACCAAGGAGGGTAGAACGGCCGCCGGACGGCACGATTTGCAGGGATTTTCCCGGGATCTACGGGTGCTCGCGAGGCGGGCCGCCGGGCTGCTTCGACGTCGCCGCGGCCGAGGCGAGCTGAAGCTTCCGCGTGCGCATCCGGCGGGCCACGAACCCTGCCGCGCCCGCCGCCATCAGGAGCAGCGCGACGCCGCCGAGGACGATCAGCGGCACGGGCACCGAGTCGGCGCTTCCCGGCTTCGTCGCGCGGAACGCGCTCTGCACCGGGCCCCCGTTGCTCCCGGAGCCGCCGCTGCCGGCGGAGCCGCCGCCGCCGTTGCCGGCGCGACCGCTTCCTCCGCCGCCGTTGCCGCTCCCGCCGCCGGCGCTGGGCCTCCGGGGGCCGAGCCGCCGCCACCGCCGCCCGACGTGCTCGCGCCCGCCGAGCCGGTGCCGCCGCCCTTCCGCCCCTGCGTGATCCGCTCCTGGAGCGCCTGCTGGATGTCGTCGCGCGCGCTCGAATAGGTCTCGACGTCGGTCGGCAGGTGCTTGAGCGCCTCGCGGTAGCAGTGGATCGGATAGGTGCCGTCGATCCGCCCGTCGTACCAGTCGTTGATCAGGACCTTCCAGCACGGCTGGCTGGACTTCGACGACGCCGCGGTCGCCGTTCCAGCAGCGCCGAGCGCGACGACTCCAGCCAGTACGACGAGGACTCCTGTGAGGGTGTTCCTGAGCGGCTGGGTCACGACAAGGGGGGACCGAACCCCCAGGGGCGCCGGTCGACGACGTCGATTTGCGTTCGGTGCACTGTAGCTATGCCCCCGGTCGTTTGTGCCTGAAACAGGAGTGTCGGCAATCGCCGTGAGAGGGCGGTGAGGCCTCGGTAAAGGCTCTGTAAAGGGCGATGTCCGGAGCGGGGGCGACCCGAACGGGCGCCGGTCGGGCCCTGTGCTAGCGTCGAGCGGCCATGCAGGCCGCCAAGCTCGCCGGCCCGGCGACCGCCTCCGCCTCCGGCGCGCTCCTCTTCGTCTCGCTCTTCTTCGGCGACGGGATCTCGGACGGGCGCCTGTTCTGGATCGGCGCGTTCGCGGTCATCGCCGTCGCCGCTGCGACGGCGGCCGGCTCCGTCCCCGTCCCCCGCGGCGCCGGGCTCGCCTGCCTGCTCCTCCTCGCCGCCCTGATCGCCTGGGTCGGCCTGTCCATGGCCTGGTCGATCGCGCCGGATCTCTCCTGGGCGGCGTTCGACCGCATCCTCGTCTACGGGGCGTTCGCCCTGCTCGGGCTCGCTGCCGCCGTCCTGCCGCGGCCGGCCCGGACCGCCGCCGCCGGCTTCGCGGGCATCCTCGCCCTCGTCCTGCTCTGGGCGCTGGCCGGCAAGGTCGTTCCCGCGCTCTTCCCCGGAGGCGCCCGGGTCGCCCGGCTGCGCAACCCGATCGACTACTGGAACGCGCTCGCCCTGGCCGCCGCGCTCGCGGTCCCGCTCGCCCTCTGGCTCGCCTCCGCGCGCCGGCACCGGCCGTGGGCGCGGGCGGGCGGCGCGGTGCTGCTCTACCTCGCCGAGCTCGTCGTCGTCCTCACGTACTCGCGGGGCGGCATCGCCGTCGCCGTGCTCGCCGCCGTCGCGTGGGTCGCGCTCACGGACGATCGGCTCGAGAGCCTCGGCGCCCTGCTCGTCGCCACGCCGCCGGCGGCGCTCGTCGCGCTCTGGGCCTTCTCCCGCCCGGCGATCACCGACGACCTCCAGCCGTACGCCGATCGCGTCAACGACGGCGCGTGGTTCGGCGTCCTCCTCAGCGTCGGCGCGGGCGCCGTCGCGGTGCTCGCCTATGCGGCCACGCGCTTCCCGCTGGCGATCGAGAGGCGCGCCGCGTACACGCGCCGGGTCGGCGGCGCGCTCGCCGCCGCGACCGTGATCGGCCTCGCCGTCGTCCTGGTCGCGAAGGGCGGGACGATCCTCGACGAGTTCCGCGGCGCCCACGGGCAGGTCTCCCAGGGGAAGACGAGGTTCGCAGAGCTCAGCTCGAGCAACCGCTGGACGTGGTGGAAGGAGTCGTGGACGCTCTTCGAGCGCGCGCCGCTCGGCGGCAAGGGAGCCGCCACCTTCCAGATCGCCCGCAGGGACATCCGGCAGAGCGCGATCGTCACCACCGAGCCGCACGACCTGCCGCTGCAGTTCCTCAGCGAGACGGGCATCGTCGGCCTCCTGCTCCTGCTCGGGCTGGGGACTGCCGGGACGCTCGCCGCCCGCTCGGCGCTGCGGCGGCTCGAGCCGGCGGAGCGAGCAGCCGCCGCCGCGCTCGCGGTCGGGGTCGGCGCGTACGCGGCGCACGTCCTCGTCGACATCCACTGGGAGTTCGTCGCGGTCAGCGCTCCTCCGTTCTTCGCGCTCGGATTGCTGGTCGGGCTGGGCGCCGAGCGGCCGTCGCGGCGGCCGCTCGTCGCAGCGGCCACCGGCGCCGCGGCCCTCGCCGCCCTCTACTCGCTCGCGGCTCCGTACGCCTCGGGGCGACTGGTCGACTCGAGCTACGAGGCGATCGCCGACGGGAGGATCGGCCAGGCGCTCTCCGACGGCCGCACCGCCCGTTGGCTGAACCCGCTCGCGGTCGACCCGCTGCTCGCGCTCGGCGACGCGGAGGCGGCCCGGCCGGACGAGGCGGCGGCCCTGCGCCGCTACCGCCAGGCGGTCTCGCTCCAGCCGGAGAACTCGAGCACCTGGTACGCGCTCGGGTCGTTCGAGCTCTTCACCGGCCGCTACCGCGCGGCCCTGCACGACCTCGACCGGGCGTACGGGCTCGACCCGTGGGGGCCGGCGGGCCGCCGGGGCGGCCTGCTCGACCAGGCGCGGGCGAAGGTGGAGGGGCGCTAGCGCGACGCGCCGACGATGACCAGCAGCTGGGCGCCGGGCAGCGCGCGCGGCTTGAGGCCGTCGAGCGGCTCGACGAGGCTGAGGTTCAGGTCGCGGGCGAAGCGGCGTGCCTCGCCGGCGAATCCCGGGCGGTACATGACGATCGTCTTCGCGTAGCCCGACCGCGGCGCGTTCGCGACCCTCGTGACGCGGTAGCCGCGCGCCTGGACGAGCGCGGCCTCCTGCGCCGCCGCGCCGGAGACGCCGTTGCCGTTGAGAACGACCACGTGCGTCTTCGACCGCGGGAGGGTCGCCGAGGCGGTACGCACGGGCTTCGGCGGTGCCACGACCGGCCGTTCGCTCGTCGCGGGGGCCTTGGCGGCATGCTTCGCGGCGGGGCGCTTGCTCGTGCCGTGGCCGTGAGGCGCGAGCGTCCTGCCGAGCAGGAAGACACCCGCGACGACGAGCAGCACGAGCTCGACCGCTGCGACCGCCGACGCGACGAGCGTCGCGGTGCGCCAGGGTCGGACGAGCTCGGGGGCTGGGTGGTCCACGGCGAAGGCTTGTTTCGTTCCTCCGCCGTCCGCTCCTGCTACCCGGGCAGCACCTCGGCCAGGAAGTCGAGGAGGTGCGCGTCGACCTCGGCCGGGCGTTCGAGGTTCGGCACGTGCGCGGCTCCGGCGATCGTCGCGCGCCGGGCGCCGGGTATCGCCTCCGCCAGCCGGGCGGCGATCGTCTGCATGTCCTCGACGTCCTCGTCGCCGACGAGGACGAGCGTCGGAACCCGGATCTCGCCGAGGCGCTCGCCGACGTCGGGCACGAGCAGCTCCTCGTCCAGGTCCGCCCACACCGGCGCCTGCAGCTCGAGGGCGCGGAGCAGCATCGCCCTCATCGCCTCGCGGACGCCGGGGTCGACCTGGTCGGGAGTGCGCCGAGGGCCGTCCACCCACATCCGCAGGTTGACCTCCGTCGCAGCGGCGAGGTCGCCGCGTGAGACTGCCTCGTCCTCGGCGTGCGCGTACCTCTCGACCGCTGACGACCAGTCGTGGCCGGGAAGCCCGCTGCCGATGAGCACGAGCGCCGCGACCAGCTCCGGCCGGGCGACCGCGAGCTCGAGCGCGACGCGCCCGCCGAGGGAGCCGCCGACCAGCGCCGCGCCGCCCACGCCGAGCTCGTCGAGCAACCCGGCGACGTCTCGCGCGTGGGAGAGCGGCAGCGCCCCGACGGCCGAGCGCCCGAAGCTGCGCAGGTCGGGCCGGATGCGTCGGTACGCACCGAGCGACGACCACTGCGGCTCCCAGACCCGGCCGTCGGCGATCCCCTGGTGGACGAAGACGACGGTCGGTCCGTCGCCGTCCACCTCGTGATGGAGCGCTACGCCCGCGACCGGATCCAGTCCCAGGTGCGCCGCAGGCCCTCGTCGAGCGCGACGCGTGGCTTCCAGCCGAGCCGGTCGGCGGCGAGCGAGACGTCGAGGGCGCTGCGCTTCAGGTCGCCCTCGCGCGGCGGAGCGAACTCCGGCGCCCGGTCGCTCCCGCTCACCTGGCGGCAGCGCTCGTGCAGCTCCAGCACCGTGGTGTCGACGCCGCTCCCGACGTTGTAGACGCCGCCCTTGCCCGGCGCGGCGAGAACGGCCTGCACGACGTCGTCGACGTGGACGAAGTCGCGCCGCTGGCTGCCGTCGCCGAAGATCGTCGTGCCCTCGCCCGCGGCCATCGCGTTGAGGAAGATCGCGACGACGCCGCCTTCGAGGCCCGTCTCCTGCCGCGCGCCGTAGACGTTGCCGAACCGCAGTGCGGTGTGCCGCGTTCCCTTCAACCGGTTCCAGCCGGCCAGGTACTCCTCGGCCGCGAGCTTGGCGACGCCGTAGGGAGAGAGCGGCGTGCGCGGATGGTCCTCCCGCGCCGGCTCCTCGCACTCGCCGTAGATCGCGCCGCCGGTCGAGCTGAAGACCACCGGCGTCGCATCGGCTGCCTGGAGGACCCGGATCGTCCCGATCACGTTCACCTCTGCGTCCAGCACCGGCTGCGCGACCGAGGTCGGCACGTCGGCCTGCGCGGCGAGATGGAAGCAGACATCCGGCCGGACCTCCGCGAACAGCTCGTCGAGCGGCGCGTTCCGGATGTCGAGCTCGACGAGACGGGCGCCGTCCGAGAGGTTCTCGCGCTTTCCGGAGCTGAGGTCGTCCACGACCACGACCTCGTCGCCCCGCTCGAGCAAGGCGTCGACGAGGTTCGATCCGATGAAGCCGGCCCCCCCGGTGACGACGGCGCGCACTGTTAAATCCTATGCGTGTTCGTCAGCTTCGAAGGAGTCGACGGCTCCGGCAAGTCGACGCAGGCCCGGCTCCTCGAGCAGCACCTGACCGGGCTCGGCCGCCGGGTGGTGAGCACGCGCGAGCCGGGCGGGACCGAATTGGGCGAGCGCCTGCGGGCGATCGTGCTCGACGGGCCGCCGATCTCGCCGTGGGCCGAGGCGGCGCTCTTCGCAGCGTCGCGGGCCGAGCACGCGGCGAAGCTGATCCGGCCCGCGCTCGAGAGCGGGGCGGACGTCGTCTGCGACCGGTTCGTCGACTCCTCGCTCGCCTACCAGGGCATCGCGCGCGGCCTCGGCGTCGACGAGGTACTGGCCCTGAACCTGACCGTCCTCGACGGGCTGCTCCCGGACCGGACGTTCGTGCTGGCGCTCGCCGCCGCGGCCGCGTCCGCGCGGCGCGAGCACGCGCCCGACCGGATCGAGCGCGAAGGCGACGCCTTCCAGGCGCACGTCGGCGACGCCTACGAGGAGCTCGCGCGCCGGTTCCCCGACCGGGTGGAGCTGCTCGACGGCTCGCTCCCGCCCGGCGAGATCGCCGCGCTCGTCCGGGCGCGCGTCGAGGACCTGCTGTGACGTTCGAGGCGCTCCTCGAGCAGGCGGACGCGAAGCGGCTCCTCGGCGCCGCGCTCGCGGAGGGGCCCGCGCACGCGTATCTCTTCCACGGCCCGGCCGGCGTCGGGAAGCGGACGGCCGCGATCGCCTTCGCCGGCCGCCTCCTCGACGATCCGGGCAGGGTGGAGCGCCTCCTCCATCCCGACCTGTACGTCCTCGAGCCGCTCGGCGACCAGATCCGCATCGACGAGATCCGCGAGCTCCGGCGGGACCTGCACATGCGCCCGTTCGAGGCCGCGCGGCGCGTCTACCTCCTCCTCCGCGCGCACCTCCTGAACGCCGAGGCTGCCGACGCCCTGCTGAAGGACCTCGAGGAGCCGCCGCCCTATGCGGTCGTCGTGCTCGTCGCGGACGAGCTCGGGCCGCTCCCGGAGACGATCCGGTCGCGCTGCCAGCTCGTGCCGTTCAGCAGGCTGTCGGAGCGGGCCGTGCGGGCGGAGATCGACCGGCTCGCGCCCCGGCTGGCGCCCGACGAGGCGACCGCGATCGCACGCGTCGCCGCGGGGCGGCTCGACCGGGCCAGGCGCCTGCTCGATCCGGATTCCGCGCGCCGGCGCGGCGCGCTGCTGGCGATCGCCCGGGCGGTGTACGCGGATCCCTCGTTCGAGCCGACGAGCGCCGCGGAAGGCCTGCTCGCCCTCGCCGCCGAGCGCGCCGAGGAGGCGCGCGCGGCTGCCGAGCACTCGATCGCGGGCCGCGAGCTGACCGAGCGCGAGGCCGAGCAGCACGTTCGGCGGGCCGAGCGCGGCGCCGAGCGGGAGGAGATCCTGCTGGCGCTCGAGGAGCTCGCCGCCTGGTACCGCGACCTGGTGGTGGTCGCCGCCGGGGCCGAGCGTGCCGTGATCCACTTCGATCGGCTCGCCGAGCTGACGGAGGACGCCTCGGTCGAGCGAATGGCGGCCGCCGAGCGCGCGACCGAGGTGGTGCGGGAGACCTGGCGCGCCTTCGAGGAGTTCAACCTCTCCCCGCTGCTCGCGATCGAGGCGCTGTTCGTCCGCCTCCGGAGCGAGCTCCGCGCGGCCGCCCCGGTCTAGCGGAAGGCGCGGACCTCCGTGACGTGCGCCTCGCCGGCCGGCTCCGGGACCGCGGTGATCCAGACGACGACGTAGCGCCCCGCCGCACCCTTCGTCAGCGGGAAGGCGGTCCTGCCGTTCAGCCGCCGCTCGGCCGAGGCCGGGTCGAACGGGCCGTTTGCATCCGTGCCGAGCTCGATCCGCGCCGAGGCGCCCGGCCCGTCGGTGACGACGACCACCCTGGAGAGCGGCTGGCGGCGCCCAGCGTCGAGGACGAGCCCGACGCCCGACTTGTTGAATCCGTGCAGGTAGTGCTCGGTCTTCCAGAAGGTGGACGGGCTCCCGTCCGCGGCCAGCCTGGCGAGGTCGTCGTTCTCGCGCCGGTCCCCTTCCGGGTCGAAGGCCCCGACGCCGGTCAGCGCGACCGGCTTCGGCTTCGGCGGGGCTGCCCGCGTCGTCGTCGGCGGGGTCGTCCGTGCCGGCGGCTGCGTGATCGCCGCGGTCGTCCCGCCGCCGTCGTCACCCGAGGTGGCGCTCACGACCGCGACGACGAGGATTGCGACGAAGAACATCGCCAGAGTGGTGGCGGCGAGCACCCGGCTCATCACGACATAGTGTGGCGACGGCCGCAAGTAGCATTGGCCGACGTCCGCGCGTTCCGCCAAGCCTCGCCTGCTCGTCGGCCTCGCCCTGCTCGCGGCGCTCGCGGCGACGCTGATCGTCTGGCTGGTCGTTCGGGGCGATTCGGCGAGCGCGCCGGCGCCTGCCGACGACCCCGTCCTGTTCCTCACGGGCATCGTCCGCAGTGTCGCCGCGAACGACTACGAGCGCGTCTGGCCGAAGCTCCACCCGGCCCAGCAGCGCGTCGCCACCCGCGCGCTCTACGTCCGCTGCGAGCGGCTCAGCCCGGTCGCCGGTCACCTCGACTGGATCCACGTCGTCCGCGCCGTCAACAGCCGGATCGCGGTCGCCGGCGCCGGCGGCCGGCTCGTCGAGAGCAAGGCCGTCACCTTCCGAGTGCGGCTCAGCGACGCCATCGAAGGAGGGGTCGTCGTCACGCAGACGGCCCATGCGGTCGCCGTCGACGGCCGGTGGCGCTGGATCCTCTCCCCCCAGCGCTTCGCGACCTACCGATCGGGGGCCTGCCCCGCTTACGGCCCGCCGGCCGGCCGCGCGTAGCCTGGCCGGCGAGCCGCGGGCGCCCTAGCGGCGAAGACGGAGCCGCCGCAGGGCTTCGGCGAGATTGACGTCGTACCCCCAGCCGAAGACCTTCGGCGTGAACAGGCGACGCTCGTTCGGGTTCCACCATCGCTCCCGAACGCGGGCCGCAGTCGGTCGGCGCCAGTCGTAGGGAATCCCGAGCCAGGTGCCGGTCCTCCTGCTCATGCCCCGACGGTAGCGCGCCGGCGCCGCCGCCCGCCGCGGCGCCCTCGACTGGCTACAGTAAGCGCGTCGCCGACGTAGCTCAGCTGGTAGAGCACATCACTCGTAATGATGGGGTCCCCGGTTCGAGTCCGGGCGTCGGCTCAGAGAGAAACCCCCGCACCGACGGGGGTTTCGCTTTCGAACGGCACCGAACCCCGGCGGTCCGGCCGCCGGGCGGGCACCCAGACGCTTCAGCCGTTCGCATGCTCGTCCGCGACCAGGCGGGGCGAGGGGCGGAGGACGCCCTCGATCACGCCGCCCTCGACGCTGAGGATCCGGTTCGCCGTGCCGCCGCGCGCGACGCGGAGGATCGTGACGGGAGACTCGCTGATGTCGCCGTTCGCGTCGAACCCGAACGAGCCCAGGAGGCCGTCCTGCACGCGCGTCCGGAAGAGCTGCTCGAGCACGGAGGCGCGCGTGCCGTCCGAGCGGGCGATCGCGTCGAGCAGCACCTCGGTCGCCTGGGCCGCGTAGACCGCGGACGGCTCGATCTCCGCACCGGGCTGGGTCTTGCCGAATCGTTCGACGAATCGTGCGCCGGCCGGCGGCAGCCGCTCGACGACCGCGCCGGCGAGCGTGACGTACACGCCGTAGGCGCCCGCGCCCGCCTTCTCGACCAGCAGCGGAAGCGGGGTCAGCCCGTCGGGCCCGAGGAGGTCGACCGCGGGGCCGAGCCGTCCGCGCAGGTCGCGCACCACGGCGGCGGCGTTCGTGTCCAGGAGCCCTCCGACGAACACGGCCTGCGCCCCGGAGCGGGCGACCCGGTCGGCGAGGCCGGCGTACCCGGCCGCCCGCGGGTCCCAGGTGGAGCGACCGGCGACCGTCAGCCGCAGCCGCCTGGCGGCGGTCTCGAATCCCGTCGCCATCAGACCGCCGTAGTTCGGATCGCCGTCGTCGAGGACGTACACCCGGTGGCGGCCACGGTCGCGGGCGAGGAGGGCGAGCGCAGCGCCCTGGAGGTCGTCCGTCGGGTACACGCGCAGGTAGTTGCGCCTGCCCGTCGGGTAGAGCGCCCCCGGCAGCGAGGGGTCGATGCCGGGGCCGGGGCGGGTCAGCCCGACGAACGAGTTGGAGGGGGAGACGATCGGCACGGGCCCGCCCGGGGCGCGGTTGAGCTCGGGGAGCGCCGCCACGGCACACGGCGAGTTGAAGGTCCCGATCACGCCCACGACGTCCCGGTTCGCCGCGTAGGCGCGCGCGTTCGCGGCGCACTTCGCCTCGTCGAACAGGCCGGTTCGCGCGACCGAGTCGTCGCACGACTGGAACCCGAGACGGAAGCGGCCGGCGCGGAACCCGTGCGAGCGGAGGACGAAGGCGATCGCCTGCGCCATCTGCGTCGTGGTCGTCCTCACCCCGCCCTGGAGCGGGAAGTCGGAGACGAGGAGCACGTCCGAACCGTGCTTCCCGGCGACGACCCGTTCGCATGTCGATGCGGGGAACGGATGGATCCCCGCGAGCTCGCGGCTCGACGCGACCGGGTCGGCGACGACCGCCACCCAGAGGGTGTCCCCGTCGACCGCGAGCGACCGGGGGATGCCCTCGAGGTCGATCGTCCGCTCGACCCGCGCCGATTCGATCCCGACCTTCAGGACCGTCCCGGCGATCGGATTCGCGACCCACACGGCGCTCCGCCCGACCGCGACGTCGGAGACGCCGCGCGAGACCTCGATCGCGCCGACGGTCGGCTTCGGCCCGTCCCCGATCCGCCACAGGGTTCCGTCCACGGGTGAGGTCACCCAGGCAGCGTCGGTCCCCACCGCGATCGACCCGAGCGACGAGGCCGGGACGGTGACGCGCAGCGCAGGGCGCCCCGTCCGCTCGTCGAGCTTCGCCGCCGTGCCGTCGGCGCCGAGGACCCAGACGCCGTCGGCGCCGGCCGCCACGGCGGCGGCGGGGATCGCGCGCGACCGGGCGGTGATCGCGCCCGTCGCCGCCTCGATCCGCACGACCGTGTAGTCGGACGCGACCACCCAGACGGCGCCGTCCTTCTCGGCCACGTGGTTCTCGACCAGATTGGACAGCGCTCCGCCCCGGCGCGGAAGCTGGATCGTCGCTCGCTCGGTGCCGGTCCTCGAGTCGAGCCGGGCGACCGCGGTCGCGACCGGGCCGACGAATTGCGCCTGCTCCAGCGGGCGGCCGTTCGCGACCCATACCGACGCATCGCCCACTGCGACGTCGGTCGGCGTGGCTCCGGTCGAGAACGTGTCCACCACGCGCGCGTCCTCGGAAAGTCGCAGCACGGTCCGGGCGTCGGCGTCGACGAGCCAGACCACGCGGCCGCGGGCGGCGATCGCGGACGGCGTGCGCCCCAGCACGAACCGGTTCCGGAGTGTGCCGGTGGCGGCGTCGAGGGCGACGACCGCTCCCTTGCCGGGTGCGGCGACGACGTTCGGCGCGCCGCCGCCGTCGCGCAGGAGGAGCGCCGCGGCCGTGATCGCTCCCGCGAGGATCAGCGCCGCTGCGGCGGCGCCCGCCAGGAGCTGCGGCCGGCGGCCGAGCGGCGGCCGGCGTCGGGCCGCGAGAGCGGGATCGTGGGCCAGGATCGCCTGCTGCAGGCCCTGCAGCTCGGGGCCCGGCTCGAGCCCGAGCTCGTCGACGAGCGTACGGCGGGCGTCGCCGTAGGCCTCGAGCGCCTCCGCCTGCCGTCCCGAGCGGTAGAGCGCGAGCATCAGCCGGGCCCGGAGCCGCTCGCGCAGCGGATTGGCGGCGACGAGCCGCTTCAGCTCGCCCACGACCTCGGCGTGACGCCCGGCTGCGATGTCCGCGTCGATCCTCGACTCCACGGCTTCCGCGCGGGCCTCCTCGAGGCGTGGCAGCGCATCCCGCGCGAATCGCTCGTTGACGAGGTCGGCGAGCGGCTCGCCGCGCCAGAGGTCGAGCGCCGACCGCAGAGCGCGCGCCGCCTCTTCCGCGCGTCCTTCCTCGAGCAGGCGCCGCCCCTCGTCGCACGTTCGCTCGAACCGGGTCAGATCGAGCTGCTCGGGGCTGATCGCGAGCACGTAGCCCGGCGACCGCGTGTGCAGCACGTCGTGCGGCTCGAGCAGCTTCCGGAGCCGGGACACGTGCTGCTGGAGGGCGGTCGGAGCGTCCTCGGGCGGATCGTCGCCCCAGAGCGCGTCGATCAGGCGGTCGCTCGAGACGACGCGGCCCGCCTCGAGCAGGAGCAGGGCGAGCACGCGGCGCTGCTTGACCCCTCCGAGGCGAACGTGTCGCTCGCCCTCGCGGACCTCGAGCGGGCCGAGGATGTAGAAGTCGAGCCCGCGAGCCAGAGACCGACGGTACCACGCTCGTCAGCGTTCTGACAGGGCGCTGTCAGCGGTCGAACAGCGGTGGGAGCAAGCCTCCTCGCAATCCCACGAGAGGAGGACGCATGTCCGTCGGATCCCACATTCACATCGCGCTCGCCACCCTGGTCTGCGCAGCCGTCGCCGTTCCCGCTACGCTGGCCGAGCCGAAGAACGACTGGCCGTTCACCCGGCAGGTCGCCGCTCAGCCGCAGCGGACGCTCGAGGCTGCCACGGCGAGCTCCGATCCGGCCGGTGAGCCCAAGAACCAGCCGCCGTTCACGCGTGTCGTCACCCAGGTCGGCGTGACGGCGCCCGCGGCGAGCGCGGACGTCGCCGGCGAGCCGAAGAACGACGTGCCGTTCGTCAGGGCGACCGCCCGGACGCCGGTGGTCGCGCCGGCGAGCGACGGGTTCGACTGGAGCGATGCAGGCATCGGCGCCGGTGCGGCGCTCGGGCTCGCGGCCCTCGGGCTCGGTGTCCTCGCGCTGCGCGTCGGGCCTGCGCGCCGGCCGCGCATGACGGGCGCCTGACCGGAGCACCGACCGGGCGTGGGGAAACCTCCCGTAACGGGCACTGCGCCGAGTCGTCACACCGCGTGAACCCGTGCGCGCCGGTCGTTCGTGGGGCCCCGCAAGGGGCCTCACGGCTTCTTCGCGCCCACGACTAGGGTTCGGGCGTGAGCGGGCGCCGCCGACCGCGGGCACTCCTGCTCGGCGCCGTTGCCGCCGGCGTCCTCGCATCGGGGGCCGGCGGTGCTCCGGTTCATCCGGGAGCTCCGTTCGACGGCCGGTACGCGTACGAGCTGACGAAGCTCCAGCTTTCCTTCGGGCCTCGCCCCGCCGGCTCGCCGGCGCAGCGCGCCGCGGCCGCCCGGCTCGTCGAGCTGCTTCCCGGCGGCCACTTCGACCCTGTTCCGGGCGGGCTCCGCAACGTGGTCGGGCAGCTCCCCGGGCGGATGCCGGCGATCGTCGTCGCCGCACACTACGACACGACCGACGTTCCCGGCTACCTCGGCGCCAACAACAGCGCCGCAGGCGTCGGCGCCGTGCTCGCGATCGCCCGCGCGCTCGGGAGCGATCGGCCCGGAGCCGGCCGGGCGGCGATCAGGTTCGTCCTCTTCGACGGCGAGGAGGCGCCGTCCGGGTTCAAGGACTTCTACCGGGAGGGCGTGCGCGGCAGTCGGGCATACGTCGCGGCGCACGCCGGCGAGATTCGCGAGGTGGTCGTCCTCGACTTCATCGCCCTGCGATCGCTTCGGCTGCGCCGCGACTCGAGCGCGGACGCCTCGCTCTGGTCGAGGCTCAGGGCGGCGGCGGCACGGGCCGGGACGCTCGGGCTCTTTCCGGCCGGAACGCAGGGCGAGGTGCTCGACGACCACACGCCGTTTCTCCGCGCCGGGATCCCTGCGGTCGACCTGATCGACTTCGACTACCCGTGCTGGCAGAAGGTGTGCGACGACCTGAGCCAGGTATCGCGGCAGAACCTGGCGCGCGTCGGACGGACGGTGCTCGAGCTGCTTCGCGCGGAGCGCCTTCGCCCCGGCTGACGCGGCAACGGCTCAGAGACGCTCGGCGATCGCCAGCCAGAGAAAGGCCACAGAGGGCGCGGCCCACAGCAGTACGCTTCGCCACGGCATGCGTCGCATGGCACTCGCCGCGGTATTCGCCGTCCTCTGCGGCGCCCCTCTCGCGGCGGCGAAGAAGGCGCCGGACGTCACGGCGCAATCGATCGTCGGAGTCGAGCTCGGCATGACCCGCGCGAAGGCGAACGCGCTGCTCCGGAAGCCGGTTCGGGTCGACCGCCTTGAGGACGGGTATCAGCGGCTCGTCTCGGGCGCGCAGAAGGTCGAGGTCTACTTCCGCGGGGGCGCGGCCGGAGTGGTGGCGGTCACGACCTGGAACCGGACGCTCAGGACGAACGAGCGGATCGGCCCCTGCTCGACGGTGGCCGCGCTCAGGCGCGCGTACGGGAAGCGTCTGGCTCCGTTTCGCCAGGGAGCAAAGGTGGTCGCCTACCGGGTCGGCAACCTCGTCTTCGCCGCCGAGGACGGGAAGCGGGTCGGCGTCGTCGCCCTCGGTCGCGGAAGTGCCGCGACGTACCTGGCGCTGAATGCGCCCGAGTGTCGCTAGACGACGAGCACGGCCGATCCGCGGATCCGCCCCGAGCGCAGGCGTGCGAGCGCCTCGTTCGCCTGGGAGAGCGGGAACGTCTCGACCTCGACCCGGATCGGGGCGTCGCGGACGAGCGCGAGCAACTCGTCGCCGTCGGCCCGGGTCAGGTTCGCGACCGAGCGGACCGAGCGCTCGCCCCACAGGAGCTCGTACGGGAACGCCGGAACGTCGCTCATGTGGATGCCGGCGCAGACGACCGCGCCGCCCTTCGCCAGGTTCGCGAGCGCGGCCGGCACGAGCGCGCCGACCGGAGCGAACACGATCGCGGCGTCGAGCTCCTCCGGCGGGCGCTCGTCGGAGCCGCCGGCCCACACTGCTCCGAGCTCCCGGGCGAACGCCTGCCCCTCCGCGTCGCCGGGCTTCGTGAACGCGAAGACGCGGCGGCCCTGGTGGCGCGCGACCTGGGCGACGATGTGCGCGGACGAGCCGAAGCCGTACAGGCCGATCCGTTCTGCGTCGCCCGTCATCCGGAGGGAGCGGTGGCCGATCAGCCCCGCGCAGAGCAACGGCGCGGCCTCGGCGTCGCCGTACCCGTCGGGAATCGCGAAGCAGTAGCGCTCGTCGGCGACGATCTGCTCGGCGTAGCCGCCGTCGAGCTGGTAGCCGGTGAAGAGCGCCCGGTCGCAGAGGTTCTCGCGGCCGCTGCGGCAGTAGCGGCAGGCGCCGCACGTCCAGCCGAGCCACGGCACCCCGAGCCGGCGCCCGTCCCCGGCGACGCCCACGACCTGGTGACCCGGAACGAGCGGCAGCTTCGGCCCGGCTGGTCCCGCTGCGCGACCGGGCGACGCACGATCTCGTGCAGCACCCGAACCGAGCTCGCCGTCGACGACGTGCAGGTCGGTGCGGCAGACGCCGCAGGCACGGACGGAGAGGAGCACCTGGTCGCCGGCCGGCTCGGGATCGGGGAGCTCGGCCTCGTGGAGCGGCCGGCGCGGGGCGTCGAGCACCATCGCCCTCACGCAAGGCCTCCTAGCTGCCGGCGTGGAGCGCGTCGTCGACCGACGCGCGCACGTCGAATCGGCGCGCGAGCCCGGACACGTCCAGGGCGCGGCGGACGTCCGCGGTCGGCCCGGCGAGGATCAGCCGTGTGCCCTCGCGCAGCCCCTTCTGCGCCTCGACGAGCACGCCGAGCGTGGTCGAGTCGACGAACGTGACCTCGCTCAGGTCGGCGACCAGCGTCGCCGGCGACTGTGCGCCCGCCTGCTCGAACGCCTGCCGGACCGCTGCCGCGTTGTACAGGTCGAGCTCGCCCGCGAGCCGGACGACGACGCTTCCGTCGTGACGCTCGACGCCCTCGACGGGCGGCCGGCGGAGACCATCGGCTTCCCCCCTCGTCACCCCGCCCAGCCTAGCGCCGGGCGGCGTTTGACGCAGCACGGCCGGCTCCGCAATCGTAGGACGCCATGGACCCGGCCGACGTCGCCGCCCGAGCGCGGACCGAGAACTTCCCGATCGCGTCGCTTCTCTTCCCGCGGGCGCTGCGCCCGCACCTGCGGGCGATCTACGGCTTTGCCCGGCTGGTCGACATCCTCGGCGACGAGGCGGAGGGGGACCGGCTGGCGCTCCTCGACGAGCTCGAGGGCGAGGTCGAGGCGTGCTACGCCGGCAAGCCGCAGTGGCCGGTCATGCAGCAGCTCCAGCCGACGATCCGCGAGTTCGACCTGCCCCGCGAGCCGTTCCTGAGGCTGATCGAGGCGAACCGGATGGATCAGCGCGTCTCGAGCTACGAGACCTGGGCGGACGTGAAGCACTACTGCGTGCACTCGGCCGATCCGGTCGGCCGCCTCGTCCTCGGGCTGCTTCGCCTGGCCGGCGACGAGCAGCTGGTCGCCGCCTCCGACGACGTCTGCACGGGCCTGCAGCTCGTCAACTTCCTGCAGGACGTGCCGCGCGACCTCGCCCTCGGCCGGATCTACATGCCGGCCGAGGATCGGCGCCGGTTCGACGTCACCGTGCTCGACCGGCCGAACGAGCAGCTCACGCGCCTGCTGCGGTTCGAGGCCGAGCGCGCGCGGGAGCTGCTCGCCTCCGGACGAGAGCTCCGCGAGCGGATCGGCGGCCGGGTCGGCCGCGCGGTCGGCCTGTTCGCCCGTGGGGGCCTGGCCGCTCTGGAGGCGCTGGAATCCGCAGGCTGGGACATCTTCACGGGGCGCCCTCGGCCCTCCCGGCTCCGCCTCGCCCGCGAGGCGCTGCGCGCGTGAGGCTCGAGGAGGCGTACGCCGAGGTCGAGCGGGTCACGCGCGAGCGGGCTCGCAACTTCGCGTACGGGATCATGGTGCTGCCGAAGGCGAAGCGGCGGGCGATCGCCGCGATCTACGCCTTCGCCCGGGAGGTCGACGACATCGCCGACGGGGACGCGGCACCCGGCGAGAAACGCCTCCGCCTCGAGGAGCTGCACCGCAGGCTGGACGAGCCTCCCGACGACGAGGCGATGTGGGTCGCCCTCGGCGACGCCCGGGCCCGCTTCGCGATCTCCGCGCAGGCGCTCCACGACCTCGTCGACGGCGGGCTGATCGACCTCGACCGATCCCGCTACGACACGTTCGGCGAGCTGCGCGACTACTGCGCCCACGTCGCCGGCGCGGTCGGGATCGCCTGCATCGGCGTCTACGGCAGCGACCAGCCGCAGCGCGCGGAGTCGCTCGGAATCGCCCTCCAGCTGATCAACATCATCCGCGACGTCCGCGAGGACTGGCGGCTCGGCCGCGTCTACCTGCCCCAGGACGAGCTCGCCTCCTACGGCGTGTCCGAGGAGGACATCGCCGCCGGCCGGCTCACACCCGCCTGGCAGGCGCTGATGGCCTACCAGGCCGCCCGCGCCCGCACGTACCTGAGCGAGGGCCTGACCCTGCTCGACTCCCTCGACACGCGCAGCTCCGCCTGCGTCGGGACGTTCGCCGGCCTCTACCGGGCCACGCTCGAGCGGATCGAGGCGAACGGCTTCGACGTCTTCGACGGCCCGCCGCGGCTGACGACGCTCACCAAGCTCCGCATCGTCGCCGCCAACCTCCTGTGAGCTGCGGGGTCCCCTCCGGCCGTGTCATTCCTCGTGACGTTTCCAACCCAGTCTCTGAGACCGGGGTGTGACAAGAGCGTGACGATTCTTCCTCAGGGGTCTGCGCTGCGATGAGCCGCGCGCGGAAGGTCGCCGTCGTCGGCGGAGGGCTGGCGGGGCTCTCGGCGGCGCTCGAGCTCGTCGACGCCGGGCACGAGGTCGTCCTCCACGAGGCGCGGCCGACGCTCGGCGGCGCCGTCCAGACCCTGCCCGAGCGGGAGGGCGACCCGCCTCCGCCGCCCGACAACGGCCAGCACATCGCGCTCGGGTGCTTCGAGGCCTACAGCCGGTTCGTCGCCCGGATCGGCAAGGCGCACGCGCTGAGGCGGGAGCCGCTCCGGCTGCCCGTGATCGACCGGGAGGGCCGCGCGGCGGCGATCGGCCCCGGCCTGCGGCTCCTCGCCTACCGCCACCTGCCGCTCTCGGCGCGGCTGCGGATCGCCCGCGTCACCCTGTCGCTCCGCCGCCTCGCGCCCGCGGAGCACGCCGACGAGACCTTCGCCGACCTGCTTCTCCGCCGCGGCCAGCGCCAGGAGGAGATCGACCGCTTCTGGGACGTCTTCATCCAGCCGGCGCTGAACCTCCCGAGCCGGGAGGCCGGCGCCGACTACGGCATCTTCACCGTCCAGACCGCGCTGCTCGCGGGCGCACGCGCCAGCGACCTGCTCCTGCCGACCGAGCCGCTCGGCGAGCTGCACGGCGCCGCCGCCGGCCGCGCGCTCGAGCGGGCCGGCGCGGACGTGAGGCTGGAGAGCCGCGTCGAGTCGCTCGACGAGCTGGACGCCGACGCGGCCGTGGTCGCCGTGCCGCCGCCGGAGGCCGCCCGGCTGCTCGGCGAGGAGCCGCCGGCTCTCGAGGACTCGCCGATCGTGAGCGTCCATCTCCTCTTCGACCGGCCGATCCTCCGGCATCGCCTGGCCGCGCTGCTCGACAGCCCGGCCCACTGGGTCTTCGACCGCGGCGCGCTGACCGGCCACCCCGCCCCGGCCGGGGGGCAGTACCTGACCGTGGTCTCGAGCGGAGCGCCGGAGCTGCTCGCCGTCCGCGGCCGCGGGCTCGTCGACCTGATCGCCGACGCCGTGCGCGAGCGGCTTGGCCACGCCGCGCTCGTCTGGTCGCGAGTCAGCCGCGAGCCGCGCGCGACTTTCGCCCCGCGGCCCGGGACACGTAGATTGCGGTGGACGATGCGAACGCCGCACGCGCACGTCTTGCTCGCAGGCGCCTGGACCGCCTCCGACTGGCCGGCGACGATGGAGGCCGCCGTCCGCAGCGGCCGCGCCGCCGCGGAGGCGATCACGAGCCGCAGGCTCGGCGGAAGCGGCCGAGGAGCGGAGCCGGCTCGGCCGGCACCGGAGCGGGAGCCGTGAGCGCCGTCGAGGAGCTCACCCAGCTCGACCGCGCCGTCGAGGCCGGCACGCGTCGCCTGCTCGAGCTGCAGCATCCCGGCGGGTGGTGGGTCGGGGAGCTGGAGTCGAACGCGACGATGATCACCGAGCACCTGTTCTGGCTGCACGTGCTCGGCCTGCGCGACCCCGACACCGACCGCCGGCTCGCCAACGAGATCCTCGCCCGGCGTCGCGACGACGGCACGTGGTCGAACTGGTGGGAGGGTCCCGCCGACCTGTCGACGACGATCGAGTCGTACGTGGCGCTGAAGATGGCCGGGGTCGACCCGGGCGAGCAGACGCTCGCGTACATCAAGCGTGAGGGCGGGATCCCGCGCAGCCGCGTCTTCACGAAGTGCTTCCTCGCCCTGCTCGGGCACTGGCCGTGGCAGCGGATCGTCCCGATCCCGCCGGAGATGATCCTGCTGCCGCCGAGCGCGCCGTTCTCGATCTACAACTTCGCCTGCTGGGCGCGGCAGACCGTCGTGCCGCTCTCGGTCGTGTGGGCGCTCAGGCCGGTCCGGCCCGCGGACGTCGACCTGCGCGAGATCGGGGCGCGGCCCGGCGAGACGAAGAGCCCGGCGCCCATGACCGCCGTGCGCCGCCGCGCGATCGAGGCCGCCGTGCGCTGGGTGAAGGAGCGCCAGGAGGCCGACGGGTCGTGGGGCGGGATCCAGCCGCCGTGGGTCTGGTCGATCGTCATGCTCGCCGCGCTCGGCCGCGGCTTCGAGGACGAGACGCTGCGTCGCGCGGTCGAGGGCTGGGGAAACTTCATGGTCGAGGACGGCGACCGGCTCCGGCCCGAGGCGTGCCAGTCGCCTGTCTGGGACACGGGCCTCGCGGTGCTCGCGCTGCGCGCCGCCGGCGTTCCCTCCGACCACCCGCAGCTCCGCCGGGCCGGCGAGTGGCTCCTCGCCGAGGAGGTGACGGTCAAGGGCGACTGGGCGATCCGCCGCCCCGACCTCGCGCCGGGCGGCTGGGCGTTCGAGTTCGAGAACGACCTGTACCCGGACGTCGACGACACGGCCGTCGTCGCGCTCGCCCTGCGGGAGCTCGGGATGGGCGAGGAGGCGGTGCGCCGCGGCCTGGACTGGATCGTCGGAATGCAGTCGTCGAACGGCGGCTGGGGCGCATTCGACGCCGACAACTCCAGCTACTGGCTGTACAAGCTGCCCTTCTGCGACTTCGGCTACGTGATCGACCCGCCGAGCGAGGACGTCTCGGCCCATGCGCTCGAGGCGCTCGCCCCCGAGCCGCGCTACGCGGACGCCGTCGCGCGCGGGCTCGAGTATCTGGTCGACGAGCAGCAGTGGGACGGCTCGTGGTGGGGCCGCTGGGGGGTGAACCACGTCTACGGCACGGGCGCGGTCCTGCCGGCCCTGGAGGCGTGCGGTTTCGGCGGCGACCATCCGGCAATGAGGAGGGCGGTGGAGTGGCTGGACTCGGTCCAGCAGGAAAGCGGCGCCTTCGGCGAGGACATCCGCTCCTACCACGAGACCTCGATGCGCGGCCGGGGCGCGGCGACGGCTTCACAAACCGCCTGGGCATTACTAGGCTACGTCGCTGCAGGCGAGGCGCAGAGGAGGTCGGCAAGGCGCGCGGCCGACTATCTTTGCGCGAAGCAGGAGGAGAACGGCGACTGGAGCGAGGCGCACTACACCGGCACCGGGTTCCCGACTGATTTCATGATCCGCTACCACCTGTACCGGCTCCATTTCCCGCTGATGGCGCTCGGTCGTCTACGAGAAAGGCTCAACGCATGAAGTTTCCGCTGCGCTCGACGGTCCAGATCGGCCGCTACGTCGCCGCCCAGAAGCGCAAGGGCGAGCTCTATCCGCTCGTGCTCATGCTCGAGCCGACGCTGGCGTGCAACCTCGCCTGCATCGGCTGCGGGAAGATCCGCGAGTACGAGTCGAACAAGGCGCGGCTGTCGGTCGACGAGTGCATCGACGCGGGCGTCCAGTGTCCGGCTCCGGTCGTCTCGATCTGCGGCGGCGAGCCGCTGATCTACAAGGGGATCGAGGACGTCGTCGCCGGGATGCTCGAGCTGCGGAAGAACATCGACCTCTGCACGAATGCGCTCAAGCTGACCGAGTACCTCGAGGTCTTCAAGCCCGATCCACGCCTCACCTTCGTCGTCCATCTCGACGGCATGCGCGAGATCCACGACTACGTCTGCGACTACCCGGGGCTCTGGGACATCGCGGTCGACGCGATCAAGCAGGCCCGCGCCGCCGGCTTCCGCGTCACCACGAACACGACGATCTTCAAGGAGAGCTCGGTCGAGGACGTGATCGAGATGATGGGCTACCTGACCAACGAGATCGGGATCGACGGGATGCTGATCGCGCCCGGCTACCAGTACTCGCAGATCGATCCGGCCCTGACGATGACGCGTGAGGAGCACGAGGCGAAGTTCCGCGAGATCCGGGCCGCCGTCCGCAAGCACGGCTACCGCTGGCTGGCGAGCCCGATCTACCAGGACTTCCTCACCGGCGACCGGAAGCTGCCGTGCGCGCCGTGGGGCTCGATCACGCGGAACCCGTACGGCTGGAAGGGCCCGTGCTACCTGCTGACGGACGGGATCTTCCCGACGTACGAGGCGCTGCTCGAGAACATCGACTGGGACTCCTACGGCCCCGGCAACGACCCGCGGTGCGAGCACTGCGGCATCCACTCGGGCTTCGAGCCCTCGGCCGCGTACGCGGCGACCTCGAGCGTCAAGGAGACCGTGCGGAGCATGGCTTGGACGCTGACCGGGTGACGCCGGGCCGGCCTCCGGCCGGCCCGATCGCAGCCTGCGCGAGCGCCGCGGAGGAGCGCGCGGCGCGCCGGGCCGGCTTCCGCACCGCGCGGGTCGGCCTCGCGGCGAGGCGGGGCGTTCCCGAGGGCAGGCTGGTCTCGTTCGGCGTCGCCGGCGGCCTGAACGGCTCGGAGGTCGGCACCGTGATCGACGCGACGCGAATCGTCGACGAGCAGGGCGACGTGCTCTGGGAAGGCCCCGGGCTCGGGGTGACGGGCGCGCGCCCCGGCACGATCGTCGCCGCCCGCCGGATCGTCGACGACCCGCTCGAGCGCCGCCGCCTGCACGAGCGGACGGGCGCCGACGCGGTCGATCTGGAGAGCGGCGTCCTCGCCGGGACGGGGCGGCTCGACGGCTGCGTGCGGGCGATCAGCGACACGCCGATGGAGCCCCTCGGGCCGGTCGGCCGCCTGCTCTCGGAGAAGGGAAGGCTCCGTCCGTCCGGTCTCCTCGCGCTCGCGCTCCGGCCGGCCGCTGCCGCCCGGGCGCTCGGCAACATCCGTCGCGCGCTCCGGTCGCTGTCCGGCGCCTCCGCAGGAGGCGAGGGCACATGAGCGGTCGCGTCCTGCTCGCGGCCCCGCGCTCGTTCTGCGCGGGCGTCGACCGGGCGATCGACATCGTCGAGAAGCTGCTCGAGCAGCACGGGCCGCCGATCTACGTCCGCCACCACATCGTCCACAACGACCACGTCGTCCGTCGGCTCGAGCGGCTCGGCGCCGTCTTCGTCGACGACGAGGAAGAGGTGCCGCAGGGCGCGATCTGCGTCCTCTCCGCCCACGGTGTCGCGCCCGCGGTTCGCGAGAACTGCGAACGGCGCGGCCTCAGGGTCGTCGACGCCGTCTGCCCGCTCGTCTCCAAGGTGCACGCCGAGGCACGCCGCTACGCGGACAGCGGACATCTCGTCGCGCTGGTCGGTCATCGCGACCACGTCGAGGTGATCGGGACGAAGGGCGAGCGCCCGGAGCAGATCGTCGTCGTCGAGTCGCCGCAGGAGGCCGAGCAGCTGGACACGAAAGGGAAGCCGCTCGCCGTGATCAGCCAGACGACGCTCTCCCTCGACGACGTCGCCTCGACGGTGGACGTGCTCGCCCGCCGGTTCGGCGACCTGCGCCGCCCCGGCGCCGACGACATCTGCTACGCGACCCAGAACCGCCAGGACGCGGTCAAGGAGATCGTCGCCCAGGGCGCCACCCTGATCCTCGTGATCGGGTCGCCGACCAGCTCCAACGCCCAGCGGCTGGTCGAGGTCGCGCGGGCGCGCGGCGTCGAGGCGATGCTGATCGAGGACGAGGACGCGATCGGCGACGACCTCCTCGACGGGCACGCGATCGTCGGGCTGACCGCCGGCGCCTCCACGCCGGAGGAGCTCGTCCAGGCGGTGCTCGCCCGGCTCGCGGACGAGGGCTACGGCGAGGTCGAGGACGTGACCGTCGCCCGCGAGGACGTCCACTTCCGGCTGCCGCGGGAGGTGGCAGCGCGATGACCCAGGTCGGCGTTCCGCACTCCGTTGCCGCCGCGCTCCCGACCCTCTCGGTGTTCGACATCACGAACGAGGTCTCGCGTGACGTGAGCACCTCGGGCGTCGAGCGCGGGATCGCCTACGTCACCGCCTCGGTGCCGAACTCGCTCGTCCGCGTCAGCGAGCGCGAGTCCGGCTTCTTCTGCGACATCGAGTCGCTGCTGGAGCGGATCCTGCCCGGCGCGATGCGCGACCGGCAGCGGCTGCTCCTCGCCGTCCTCGGCCCGCGGACGGAGCAGATCCCGTTCGAGGGCGGCCGGCTCTGCCTGGGGCAGTGGCAGCGGGTCCTGCTCTTCTGCTTCGACGGCGACACACGCGCCGAGTACACGCTCATGCTGCTCGGCTCCTAGCGCGGAATCGCGTTTCCGCTGCTAGCAGCGGTATCATCGGACGATGGCACGGGCGCGCCGGCACCAGCGCCTCCTTTCGGCTCTCGCCTTCGGGCTGCTCGCGCTGGTCGCCGAGCTCGCCGGGCGGAGCCTCACGCACCGGATCGACCTCGGCCGGCACGTCGCTTCGCCGAGCTACGCGGGCGCGGACTACTACCCGATCCTCCTCGCGGTGGTGAAGACCGGGATCGCCCTGCTGCTCGCGCGCCTCGCCTGGCGGCTGGTCCGCGCTCGCTCGGCCGAGCGGGCCGCCCTGCGGCTGCTCGGCGGCCGGGCCAGGCGGCCGCGCCTTCGATTCGTGCTGTCGGTGCGGCTCTGGCTGGCCTTCTTCGGGCTGACCTCGGCGATCTTCCTCGTGCAGGCGGACGCAGAAGGCTTCGGCTCGGGCCGCTGGCCGCTCCTGTCGCCGTGGCTGCACTCGTCGGCGCTGCCCGTCTTCGCGGTTCTCGCCGTCCTCTGCGCGCTGCTCTGGGCGGCGGTCCGAGGCTGGCTGGCCGACTACGAGCAGTACGCGCAGGCGACCGCCGCCCGCGCGCTGCGCCTCGCGGGCCGCGCCGCGCCTCGACAGCGGCGGCCGAGCGCCGCGCTCGCGGTCCCGCCGCGCCGCATCTTCGGGCTCTCCTTCGAGAGCCGGCCGCCTCCGCTCGCGGCCTGACCGCAGCCCGCTGCGGTCGAGGCAGGGGCAGGCACGCGTGCCTGTCCTCGTGACGACTTCGCACGGAGGCATCCATGACGCAGTACGCAACCCAACACGCACCAATCCCGCGCACGAGGATCGGGCGCCTCAGCCGGTCGCTCGTGTTGCTCTCGCTCGGCCCGGCGACGGCCGTCGCCGGGCTCGTCTGGGCGTTCGTCCAGCCCTGGCGGATCACCCTGCTCCATCCGCGCGGTCAGGGGTTCTGGTGGCTGCTCGTCGAGCCACCGCTGCTCGTGATCGCAGCGGCGGTCGTGTTCCACCTGCTCGTCGCCAGGCCGCTCGTCCGCGAGCTGGAGGAAAGCCGGTAGATGCAGCCGCCCGCCGAGCACGTCCACTGGCTGTTCGCAACCGGCATCCTGCTCCTGGGCCTGCTGCTCCTGGCGGAGGCGATCGTCGGGCGCGAGGTCTGGCGCCGGCGAGCCTGGCGGGCCTACCTGTGGCCCTCGCTCCTGTTCGCCCTCGGCGTCCTGATGTGGCCGGTGATGGTCTTCTTCACCAACTCGACGGTCCACATGCTGGCGCACAGCGCCTGGGCGCAGACGATGATGCTCGCCGGCGCCGCCGAGCTCGGCCTGGTCAAGGGCAAGCTCAGGAACGAGCTCTGGAAGCTGGCGGTGCCGGCGGCGTTCGCCGTCTCCGGAGCGGCGTTCCTGATCCACGAGGCAAACCCGTGGCTGTACTCGCGCTCGGCGTTCATCCACCACGTGTGCGGCTGGACGCTCCTGATCGGGGCGCTGTTCCCGCTCGGAGCGGCGTTCAAGCCGCGCTCGCCGGTCTTCAACACCGGCTACGCGCTGGTCGTGGTCGCGGTCGCCGTCACGCTGTACGCGGCCAGAGACGTCGCCCCCGTCTTCGGCCACCTCTCACCGGCCGCCGGGGTCCCCCACCGATGAAACGGCTCTTCGCCGTCGTCCTCGTGGCGCTCGCCGCGCCAAGCGCCGCCTGGGCCCACGCGACGCTGCAGAGCACCTCGCCGAAGGTCGGGGAGCGGCTCGAGGCGTCCCCGCGGACGATCAGGCTGACCTTCGACCAGACGGTCAAGGTACTGCCGAACGGCATCCAGGTGGTCGACGCGAAGGGGCACCTCGTCTCGGGCAGGCCGCGCGTCAGCCCGACCGACCCCCGCGTCGTCGAGGCGCCGCTCCGCACGCTTCCGCGCGGCGGATACACCGTTCGCTGGGCGACGATCTCGAACGACAGCCACGTCGGGCGCGGGGTCTTCACGTTCGGCGTCCGGACGGCGGCGCCGCCGATCAGCGAGGCGTACGGCGCCTCCGGGCCGACCACCTCCGAGCACGTCGTCCGCTGGCTCTACTTCGTCGCCCTCGCGGCGCTGACGGGCGGCCTCGGGTTCCGCCTCTTCGTGCTTCGCGGCTCGATCACGCCCGAGGTCGAGCGGCGGTTCTACCGGCTGACCGGGATCGGCGTCGTCGCGGCGCTCGAGATCGGGATCGTTGCCTTCCTCCTCCGCGCCGAGGACGCGCTGCAGCTCCCCCTGACGGGCTTCCTGTACGGCGACCTCTCGCCGTTCGCGAACGCGACGAGGTTCGGCCAGGCGTTCGTCGCGATGGAGCTGGGCTTCGCGATCGTCGCGGCGCTGCTCTACCTCGCCTGGCTCACGGGGCGGCAGATCCTGCTCCGGGGCGCGTTCCTGCTCGCGCTCGGGCTCGGCTCGGGGCTGTCGCTGTCCAGCCACCAGTCGGACGACCGCGGCTGGCTGCCGTCGTTCGCGGACTGGGCGCATCTCTCGGCCGCGACGCTCTGGATCGGCGGGCTGCTGTCGCTCGCCCTCGTGGTCTGGAACGACCGCGCGCTGCGGCGGACCGCCTTCTGGCGATTCTCGGAGGTCGCCGGGCCGCTCGTCGCGATCGTCGTCGCCGCCGGCGTGTACATGACGTTCAAGCGCTTCCCGGCGCTCGACGACCTCTGGGACGTCGGCTACGGGAGGCTGCTGCTGGTCAAGCTCGGCCTCGTCGCCGTCGCCCTGTCGTGGGGCGCGTTCCACCACCTCGTCGTGCGGCCCCGGCTCGACCGTCCGGGGGTGGCGAAACGCCTGCCGAGCAGCATCGCCGGCGAAGCGGCCGTGGCCGTCTCGATCCTGCTCCTCGCGGCCATCCTGGTCGACTCGAAGCCGCCGTCGAAGCCAAGTAACACAGTGTCACAAGCCGCGAACGCGACTCTCGGAGCGGGCCTGGGAGCAAGTAACACAATGTTACGAGCGCGCCGGTAACGTCCCGCCGATGCGGTGGGCGATCTCGGGCGGGGCCGGGTTTCTCGGGCTGCACCTCGCCCGGCGTCTGCTGGCGGAAGGGCACGAGGTGCGCACCCTCGATCTCGCGCCGCTCGACGAGCCGGAGCTCGAGCGGCGCGTCGAGGAGCTTCGCGGCGACGTCCGCAGCGCCCGGGACGCGGCCGCGCTGGCGGCCGGCGCGGACGTGCTCGTCCATGCGGCGGCCGCGCTGCCGATCCAGGCGTCTCGCAGTGCCATCCGGTCCGTGAACGTCGAGGGCACGGCGACCGTGCTCGCGGCCGCGGCGGAGGCAGGGGTGCGCCGGGTGGTGCTCGTCTCGTCGACCGCGGTGTACGGGATCCCGAAGGTGCATCCGATCCACGAGGACGACCCGCTCGTCGGCGTCGGCTGGTACGGCGAGTCGAAGATCGAGGCCGAGCAGGTCGCGCGCGGGTTCGGCCGCCGGGGGCTCCCGTTCGTGATCGTCCGGCCGAAGACGTTCGTCGGCCCGGAGCGGCTGGGCGTCTTCGAGATCCTCTTCGACTGGGTCCGCGACGACCGCCGGATCTACATGCTCGGGGACGGCGAGAACCGCTACCAGCTCCTCGACGTCGCAGACCTCGTCGAGGCGATCGTGCTCGCCGCCGAGCGGCCGGAGGCGGCCGGCGAGACGCTGAACGTCGGCGCGAAGGAGTTCGGCACCGTCCGGGCCGACCTGCAGGCCCTGATCGACCACGCCGGCTCGCGCAGCCGGCTGACCCGGATCCCGGCCCGGCCGGCCGAGGTGGCGCTGCGGGCCCTCGAGCTGCTGCGCGTCTCGCCGCTCGCGGAGTGGCACTACAAGACGGCGCACCGCGACTCGTTCGTGGACGTCTCGAAGGCCGAGCGGCTGCTCGGCTGGTCGCCGCGGTACTCGAACGCGCAGGCGCTGTGCCGCACCTACGACTGGTATCTCGCGCACCGGGACTCGCTCGCGGCGGCGGGGACGACCCACCGCGTGCCCTGGAACCAGCAGGCGCTGGCGCTGCTGAAGAAGCTCAGCTAGGCGCGACCCGGAGTCGTCATGAGCCTGCGGCCAGGCAGCTGCTAGGCGGCGACCGTCAGCCGGCTCTGCGAGCGCTTCGCCTCGTACATCGCCTCGTCGGCCCGGCGCAGCAGCTCCTCGACGCTGCCGCCGGTCTGCGGTCGCCACATCGCCACGCCGAAGCTCGCGTCCAGGTTGACCGCCACCTGCGCGGCCTTCGGCTCTGCCGACCACGCCGAGAGCGCCCGCTCGACCGCCCCGCGCGCACCGTCCTCGTTGCAGCCGCGCATCAGGACCGCGAACTCGTCGCCGCCGATCCGGTAGGCGGTGTCGACCGACCGCACGCTGTCGGCGAGCACGCTCGCGAAGCGGACGAGCGCCGCGTCGCCGATGGTGTGCCCGCAGGCGTCGTTCAGCTGCTTGAAGCCGTCGAGGTCGCAGTAGACGAGCGCGAGCTCCTTGCCGGTCTTCCTCGCTTCGAGCAGGCCCGCCTGGAGCTCGGCCATGAACGAGTGGCGGTTGCGGAGGCCGGTCAGCGCGTCGTGCTCGGCGAGGTAGCGCTGCGCCTCGTACTGGGCGACCGACTCGAGCGCGACTGTCGCCTGGTTGGCGAACAGCCTGAGCGCCTGGAGGCGCTCCGTGGTCGGAAGCAGCCGATCGACCGGGTCGTCGGCGAAGATCACACCGGCGCAGGCTCCTCGGCGGTCGAGCATCGGCACGGCGAGCCAGTGCCGGCGCCAGGCCCAGGGGCCGCGGCCGTTGGACGTCGAGTGGTAGGTGCCTTCGAGCTGAGGGAGCCTCGCCTGGGCCTGCTCGAGCGGCACCAGGTAACAGCCTTCCGTCTCGTACTGCTCCTCGAAGAGCGTCTGCAGCTCGGCGAGCCCGAACGGCAGCTGCAGGCGAGGATCGTCGAGGGCGAACCCGGCCGCGGCGGCGGGGGTCAACGCCCCGGTCTCGCGATCGTGGAGGTAGACGACCACGCGCTCGAACCCGAGGGCCCCCGAGATGCCCGCGCTGATCGCATCCAGCACCGCCGCCTTCGAGGCGGTCTGCGTCAGCTTCGAGGAGACGCGGAGCAGGTGCTCGAGCGCCCGGCGATGGGCGGCGGCCGCAGCCATCTCCTGCGCGCGCTGCACGGCCCTCGCGGCGTGGCGGACGACCGTGGTCAGCAGGCGCAGGTCGTCCTCGGAGGGCCTGAGGCCGGAGCGTGGGAGGGCGACGTTGAAGATGCCGAGGATGTGACCGTCGGTGTGGTGGAAGGGGACGAAGATCTCGTCCTCCGCCTGCCACGCGTCCGGATGGGCGCCGGTGTCGAGGTCGGGGACGACGCGGTGTCCGCTCTGCTCGCCCCAGTCGTAGTCGCCCGCGTAGACCGTGTACGCACCGGAGCGCAGGAAGCGCGGGTCGAGCAGGCGCTCCCAGATCGCCCAGTCGTAGGTGCTCCCGAGCAGCGTGCGCAGCGCGGGATCGTCCCCGTAGACCGTGCTGACGACGAAGTCGTCCCACTCGTGCCGGTAGAGGTTGATCACGACGCCGCCGTAGTCGAGGCTCTCCCCGACGACGCGGGCGACCGCCTCGAGCGCCCGCGGCAGGTCGTCGGCGTCCTCGACGACGCTCGCGCTCTCGAGCAGGCCGTGCAGGCGAGCGAGGTGGTCGAG
>Ga0070741_10005158_pt1 | contig 29343 bp, 27 predicted proteins | sample Coa_R1_4_FD_66440 | JGI IMG/M metagenome (GOLD analysis project Ga0070741, IMG submission 66440) | Surface soil microbial communities from Centralia Pennsylvania, which are recovering from an underground coalmine fire - Coalmine... | ecosystem: Environmental > Terrestrial > Soil > Unclassified ... | reverse complement strand
CGGCCGTGCCCGCGACGTCCTGCGCCGTGCCGCGCCAGCCCGCGTGCGCCACCGCCACCCAGCGGCGGCGCGCGTCCCAGAGGATAATCGGCGTGCAGTCGGCGAACTTTAGTAGCAGCAGATGCCCCGGCGTGCCGCTCAGCAAGATGTCGAACGGCTCGCGCTCGGTGGCCGCGGGCGTCTCGTCGGGCGCCACGACGCGCCAGGCGGCGCCGTGCACCTGCCGCGCGCCGAACACGCGGCTGGGCTCCGCGCCGAGCGCCAGGGCCACGCGCCGCCGGTTCTCCCGCACGCGCTCCCGGTCGTCGCCCACGGCCAGGCTCACGTTCAGGCTGGCGTAGGGCCCCTCGCTGACGCCGCCCGCGCGCGTGAAGATGCCGTGCGTCAGCCCCGGCAGCGCCGCCAGCGCCGGAAACTGCAGGTACGGGGCGAGTGCTGAGTCATGAGTCACGAGTGATGAGTCGCGGGTAGGGCTTAGCGGCTCAGTACTCATGACTCATGACTTCGCTAGCGGCGGTCGCGGAAGTGCTTCCGCAGGAAGCTCGGCACCTCCAGGTCCTCGTCCGCGTAGGGGCTGGGCGCGGGGGCGGGCTCGGCCAGCTCCCGCTGTCGCTCGAGCGCGCGGAGCGCCGGCGAGCGCAGCCGCTCGGAGATCGGCGAGGCCTGCTTCGGCTCGGTGCGGCCGTCGAAGCCGGTGGCGATGACGGTGAGCTTGACCTCGTCCTGCATGCGCGGGTCCACGACCGCGCCGAAGATGATGTTCGCCTCGGGATCGGCCGCCTGCCGAATGACCTCGGCCGCCTCGTTGATCTCGTTGAGCGTCAGGTCCGTGCCGCCGGTGATGTTCAGCAGCACGCCGCGCGCCCCCTCCATCGAGACGTCGAGCAGCGGGCTGGAGATCGCCATGCGCGCCGCGTCCGCAGCCCGGTTCTCGCCCGCGCCGCGGCCGATCGCCATGAGCGCCGAGCCGGCCTCGGACATGATGGTCTTCACGTCCGCGAAGTCGAGGTTGATCAGGCCCGGCTCGGTGATCAGCTCGGAGATGCCCTGGATGCCCTGGCGCAGCACGTCGTCCACGATCATGAAGGCGGTCTCGACGGAGGTGCGCTTCTCCACGACCTGGAGCAGGCGCTCGTTCGGGATCGTGATGAGCGTGTTCACCTTCTCCTTCAAGCGAGCCAGTCCCTGCTCGGCGGACTGGCGCCGCCGCGCGCCCTCGAAGGCGAACGGCTTGGTGACCACGCCCACGGTGAGCGCGCCGCAGTTCTGGGCGATCTCGGCCACCACCGGCGAGGCGCCGGTGCCGGTGCCGCCCCCCATGCCGGCGGCGATGAACACCATGTCGGCCGAGCTGCACAGGTGGAACAGCTCCTCGGCGCTCTCCTCGGCGGCGCGCTCGCCCACGCTGGGGTTGCCCCCGGCGCCAAGGCCCCGGGTGAGCTTCTCACCGATGCCGATGCGGGTGGGCGCCTCCGAGCGATGGAGCGCCTGCAGGTCCGTATTGACCGCCGCGAACTCGATGCCGCGCACGCCAGCCTGAATCATGCGATTGACGGCGTTGCTGCCACCGCCGCCCACGCCAATTACCAGGATGCGAGCGGTGCCCTGCTGGTTCCGCTCGAATTCACCGCCAACGGACACTACACCCTCCTCCCGGCACTCGGCCCCTGGCGCGGCGCCCGCCACGCTCCGCGAGCGTGTCGCCACCGGCCAATGGCTGATCCAAACTACTCATCCCTACTCGGGCAATAATCCACGCAGCCAGTGGCTCAGGGCGCCGAGCGCGCCACCCACCAGTTTGCGGTGCGGCGCGGCCGAGGGCTCTTCCGCCTGGACGCTGCCCCAGCGCAGCAGGCCCACCGCCGCGGCGGCCGCCGGCGTCCCCAGCGCATCGGTCAGGCCCGTCACGCCCTGCGGCACGCCGATCCGCACCGCCCCCGGGAACACCAGGCCGGCCAGCTCGCGGATACCGCGGAGCTGGGCCGTGCCGCCGGTCAGCACCACACCTGCGGGCAAGCTCCCGTCGTAGCCCGCGCGCCGCAGCTCCGTGTACACCAGCTCGAAGGTCTCGGCCAGCCGCGCCTCCAGAATCTCGCTGACCATCCGCTCGGACACCTGGCGGCCACGGCCCTCGCCGGGCGTGTGGCCGTTGAGCGCGCGATCGTCCTCGATCTCGCTCGCCAGCGCGCAGCCATAGCGCAGCTTGATCTCCTCGGCGGTGTGGAACGGCACCCGCAGCCCAATCGCGATGTCGTTGGTCAGGTGGTAGCCGCCCACCGGCAACACGAGCGCGTGGCTGATGCTGCCGTCGACGAACACCACCGCGCTGGTCGTGCCGCCGCCCACGTCGATCAGCAGCACGCCCAGGTCTTTCTCGGCCTCCGTGAGCACGGCTTCGCCCGCCGCCAGGCCCTGCAGCACCAGGGCGTCCACGCCGACGCCCACGCGCTCCACGCAGCGCAACAGGTTGTGGACCGAGGTGAGCGCGCCGGTGACGATGTTCGCCTCGACCTCGAGGCGATGGCCCAGCATGCCGACCGGGTTGCGCACCCCCTCCTGACCATCCACCACGAAGTAGCGCGGGATCATGTGAATAATCTCGCGGTCGGGCGGCAGGTTGATGATGCGCGCCGCGTCCAGGACCCGGTTCACGTCCTCCTGAGTGATCACCTTGTCGTGGCGGCGCACCGGCACGATGCCATGGCTGTTCTCGGAGGCGACGTGGCCGCCGGCGATCCCGACGTACGCCCCCACGAGCTTGAACCCGGACTGCTGCTCGGCCTTCCGCACGGAGGCGCCGATGGCCTCGACCGCCTCGTCGACGTTGACGACGATGCCCTTGCGCAGGCCCCGTGAGGGGGTGATGCCCACGCCGATCACCTCGACGCGCCCATCGACGAGAACCTCGCCGATGAGCGTGACCACCTTCGTGGTCCCGACGTCGATGCCGACGACGATGTGCTCCCCCATCCGTTGCCCCTACAGCCCCTTCATCGCCCCCCACGTCGTCCCGGTGACTGGAGCGCGGCGGGCCGCGCTGCCCGCCCGCTCCCGCCGCGCAGCCCGATTCGTGGCGGCAGTATATCGCGCCCACCGGAGCCACGGCCAGGCAGGAGCGCGTCGCAATCTACTATCAGCCGCGCTCCCAGAATCGGCCCTGCGCGCCGCTCGGCGGGGGTGTCGCCGCGCCCTGAAGCCCCCGGCCACGACCCATTCTCGCCAGCCCGCGAGCGGCTAGCGATAGTATGGCCGCCCCGGGAAGCGCACGTCTACCACCTGCACGGGCGCGCGCTGCCGCTCGATCTCGGCGGCGAGCGCCTCGAACGTCGTCACCTTCCAGGCGAGGTCCGTATCGTCGCCAAAGCGTACCTGCCAGCCGCCGCGGGTCGTGATGGCGATGCCCGTGTCGGCGGCGTACTCGAACACCCCGGCCGATGGCTGCCAGGCGGGCGGCAGGAGCGCGCTGAGCTGGACTGCCGCGCGCACGGCCTCCGCCGGCACCATGTCGCCCGGCTCCAGGGTGCCGGCGCGGTTCTCGCGCACCAGCACCAGCGTGTCGCCGCGCGCTGCCGGCCCGATCACTCGCCCCTCCCGATCCACCAGGAACGTCACACCCCCAAGCTGCCACTGAGCATACGGCACACGCTCGGTGATGCGAATGGCCACACGGCGCGGAAAGATCGGTCGGACCTCGGCGGATGCCACGGCAGGCAGCCCTTGCAGGCGCTGGGCCACCTGTCGGCCGTTGACCCAGAGGATGTGGACCCCACTGACTGCGGCGGCGTCGACCACCTGCTGTGCGGCAAGGAGCCGATTGCCGTCTACCGTGACCTCGCTCACGTAGTAGGTTGGCGAGGTCAGAAGATGATACAGAACTGTGACGCCCACCAGCAACACCGCGAGCGCCCCGAGCTTCGCCAGCAGCCACCACCAGAAGCCCGGCGCGCGCAGGCCGGCGAGCAGCCGCTCAAGCGGCCCCGGCCCGCGCTCGACCGCCACGCGGCCGCGCGGGCGCGCGCTCGCGCGCACCCGCACGGCCGACGGCCGGGGCCGGTAGCGCGTCTCCATCAGGCGCCTCCGCGCAGGGGTCGGGGACTGGCCGCTTCCCGCGACGGCGCCAGCGCCGCCAGCGCCTCGGGCGGCCAGCGGCCGACAAGCTGTACTTCCGGCTCCAGCCAGATGCCCGTCTGGGCGTACACCGCGTCCTGCATGGCCCGCATCAGCGTGTACACGTCCTGGGCCGTGGCGCGGCCGCGGTTGACGATAAAGTTAGCGTGGAGCGGCGAGACCTCCGCGTCGCCGCTGCGTCGGCCCTTCAGCCCCGCGGCGTCGATCAGGCGCCCCGCCGAGTCGCCCGGCGGGTTGGTGAACGTGGAGCCGACGCTGAAGCCAGCGGGCTGCGTGCGGCGGCGCTGGTCGCGCACGGCGCGCAGCTCCGCCGCCAGCCGCAGCGGGTCGGCCTCGGTCAGGCGGATCTCCGCCTCCAGCACCACGCAGCTCAGCTCGCGGCGCTTGAGCCGCGTGCTGCGGTAAGCCATCAGCAGATCGGCGGGCGTGAGGTAGCGCGTGCTGCCCGTCGAGTCGACCACCAGCGCGCGCTCCAGCACCTCGGCCATCGCGCTGCCGAATGCCCCCGCGTTGTTCACCACCGCCGCGCCCACCGTCCCCGGCACGTTGCTCGCCCACACTAGCCCGGCTAGCCCGCGCTTCGCGCTCTCCCGCGCCAGGCTCGCCAGCAGGTGCCCCGCGCTCGCCACGAGCGTGACGCGCCCCGGCTCAGCAGGGTGCGCGACGTAGCGCACGGGTGAGCGTAGCATACTCTTCACCACGAGCCCGGCCACGCCGGCGTCGGCGACGAGCAGGTTGCTGGCGCCGCCGATGACCCGACACGGCACGCCCAGCGCGTGCGCCGCCCGCAGCGCGGCCACCACCTGCTCGGCGCGCGTCGCCGGCAGGAAGAGGTCGGCTGGCCCGCCGATGCGGATCGAGGTGTGCGGCGCCAGCACCTCGCCGCGGCGGAGTGCCGCGTGCTGCGTGCTGAGCGCTGCGTAGAGCGCGTCCAGCCGCTCGGGCGGCACGTCGCGACATTCCTGCTGAGGCGGCAGCCAGGGCGCGCTCATGGCTCGCCCCCCAGCGCTTGGAGCACGAGGGGGCCGAGGCGGTCCACGTCGCCCGCGCCCATCGTCAGGAGCAGGCTGCCGGCGGGCAGGTGGGCGGCCAGGTAGTCGGCGGCGTCCTCCAGGGTCGGCAGATAGGCAGCGGGCGAGCCGGCGACGCGCGCGGCCAGGTCGACGCTGGAGATCATGATGTGCTCGCGCTCGCGGCCCACCGGCTCGTAGATCGCCGTCACCACCACGCCGTCGGCGAGCGCGAGCGCGGCCGCGAACCCCTCCAGCAGGCGACTCGTGCGGTTGCGCGTGTGCGGCTGGAAGGCGACCCAGAGCGGCCCCGGGTGGACGGCGCGCGCGGCCTGCAAGGTGGCCCGCACGGCAGTCGGGTGATGGGCGTAGTCATCTACGACGGCAACGCCCCGCGCGCGGCCCACCGGCTGGAAGCGCCGCCGCGTGCCACGGAAGTCGGCGAGCGCGGCCGCCGCGGCGGCGAGCGGCACGCCCTCGGCGCGCGCCACCGCCAGCGCCGCCAGCGCGTTCGCCGCGTTGTGGCGCCCGACGAGCGGCAGCCGCACGGACGCCTGCTCGCCGGTGGGGGCGACTGCGGTGAACTCGCTGCCGTAGCGCGGCAGCGACGCCTCCCCTGGCTCATCGTCGAGTGAGGTCGGGCGCCAGTCGCGCGCCTGCCAGCCGGGGGCGCCGTCCAGACCGTAGGTCTCGCGGCGCGGCGCGGCGAGCCCCCGCGCGCCCGCGTCGTCGGCGCAGGCGACGAGTAGCCCGTCGGCGGGCAGCCGCTGCACGAAGGCGGCGAACGTCGCCTCGATCTCGGCCAGGTCGCGGAAGTAGTCCAGGTGATCCGCCTCCACGCTCGTCACGACGGCGACCTGGGGCGCCAGCCGCAGGAAGCGGCGGTCGTACTCGTCGGCCTCGACCACCACGTGCGGCCCGCGCCCTAGCCGCACGCTCGCGCCGTAGTTCAGCATCTCGGCCCCGGCGAGGATCGTGGGGTCGTAGCCGGCCCGCTCCAGCAAGAACCCGGCCAGCGCCGTGGTCGTCGTCTTACCGTGCGTGCCGGCGACAGCGATGCCACGGCCGCGCGCCGTGAGCAGGCCCAGAACGTCGGCGTGGCTGAGCACGGGGATGCCGCGCGCTCGCGCGGCCGCCACCTCGGGGTTGTCGGGCGCCACGGCGGCGGTGACGACGACGAGATCAGCGCCCCCGACGTGCGCCGCAGCGTGGCCGGCGTAAATCGCCGCGCCGCGCGCCGCGAGCGCCGCGGCCGCCGCGCCGGGCCGGGCGTCGGAGCCAGTGACGCGCTGGCCGCGCTCCAGAAACCAGCGCGCCAGGCCGCTCATGCCGGAGCCGCCGATCCCCACGAAGTGGGCATGGCGCACGGCATCGAGGGCGAGTGGCGAAGAGTCGGCCATCAGCGCTTCGTCCTCCGCACGCCGGCGGTCCGACCGGCAGCCTGGCTAGCCGCGGTCGGCGTAGCGCGCCCGCGCGCCGTGTCGGCTGGCCGCTGAGAGCGAGCGACCGGCGAGCGTGGGACGCGCGGGGCGCGCCACCGCGGGCCGCCGACGGGCCGGGCCGAGGGACGTGCGCTCCGTGCGCCGCGGGGCCACGCTCTGCGCCTCGACGGGCTCCGGACGCGGCGTGGCGCGGGAGACGCTAAGCAGCAGGCCGATGGCCGCCAGCGAGATGACGAGCGACGAACCGCCGAAGCTCACGAACGGCAGGGTGACGCCCGTGAAGGGCACGGCGTTGACCACGACCATCATGTTGAGCAACGCCTGCCAGACGATCAGGCCGGTCGTGCCAACCGCCAGCAGGCGCCCGAAGCGGTCCGGGGCGCGGTGGGCGATGACGAGGCCGCGCCAGGCGATGCAGACGAATAGCAGCAGCACCAGGCCCGCGCCCATCAATCCCCATTCCTCGCCGATCACCGCGTAGATGGCGTCCGTGTGGGCGCTGGGCAGGTAGTAAGCTTTCGTCAGGCTGGCGCCGAGGCCGCGCCCCGTCAGTCCGCCCGAGCCGAGCGCGGTGAGCGCCTGCTTCGTGTGCCAGCCCGCGCCCAGGGGGTCCGCCCAGGGGTCGGTCCAGCCCTGCAACCGCTGCGCGCGGTAGGCGGCCGAGGTCACGAGCCAGGCCATGGCCGCCACGCCAACCCCGGCCGCGCTGGCGACGTGCAGGACGTTCGCGCCCGCGACCCAGAACACGGTGGCGGCGGCCAGGACGATGACGATCGTGGTGCCCATGTCCGGCTCGCGCATGATGAGGAACGCCACGAGCCCGACCAGCGCCAGGAAGGGGAGCGAGCCTGTCGTCAGGCCGCTCGCGCGCTCTCGGCCGCTCGCCATCCAGCTCGCGATGAAGACGATGACGGCGATCTTGGCGAACTCGCTCGGCTGCGCTCCGGGCAGCAGCCCGCCCGTCTGGAGCCAGCGCCGCGACCCGTAGATCTCAATCCCTAGCCCCGGAATGAGCACCACCCCGAGCAGCGTGATCGCCAGCACCACGCCCACCAGCGCCCAGCGCCGCCAGCGCCGGTAGTCCACGCCCGCCAGGAACCCCATCAGCACGAGGCCGGCCGCCAGCGCGATCAGATGCCGCGTCAGGAAGTAGTTGTCGTCGCCGAACTCGTTGTGCGCGACGATGAAGCTGGAGCTGTACACCCAGACGATGCCGGCGACGAGCAGCAGCAGCACGGCCACCAGCAGCCACAGGTCCGGGGGACGCCGCGGCGCCTCAGTCATCGGGCCCCCCGTGAGGCGAGGGCCTGGACGGCGGCGCGGAAGCGCGCGCCGCGCTCCTCGAAGTCGTGGAACTGGTCGTAGCTGGTGCAGCCGGGGGACAACAAGACGACGTCGCCGGGCCGCGCCAGGTCGTGGGCCAGCGCGGTCGCGTCGTCCAGCGTCGCGACGTGGTGCCGTGGGACCGCGCCCGCGCCGTGCGCCTGCGCCGCGGCGGCGATCAGGTCCTGCGCCTCGCCCAACAGGATCAGGTGGCGCACCCGCCGCCCGACGACCGCCGCCCAGCGGTCCCACGGCAGATGCTTGTCGCGCCCGCCGGCCAGCAGCACGATCGGCTCGTCGAAGCTCTCCAGGGCGGCGATGCTGCGCTCGGGCGAGGTGGCGATCGAGTCGTTCACGTAGCGCACGCCGCCCACCTCGCCCACGACCTCCAGCCGATGTGGCACCCCGGCGAACGCGGCCAGCGCGGCGCGCGTGGCGTCCGCCGCGATGCCCGCCGCGGCCGCGATGGCGCACACCGCGAGCGCATTCGCCAGATTGTGGCGCCCCCGCAGGCGCAGCTCGGCCCGCGGCATCACCCGCGTCTCGGCGCCGTTGCGCCGCACCACGAGCCAGTCCCCGACCAGGCACGCGCCCTCCACGGGACGCTCCAGGCTGAAGTATAAGCGGCGCCCCCGACCCGGCGCGGCCGCCACGAGCGGATCGTCGGCGTTCAGCACCGCCCAATCGGCGGGCGTCTGGTGGGCGACGATCTGGTACTTGGCCGTAGTGTACGCCTCCATGCTGGGGTGGCGGTCCAGGTGGTTGGGGGTGATATTGGTTATCGTTGCGATCTGTGGGCTGCGGCGCAGCGGCTCGAGCTGGAAGCTGCTCAGCTCCAGCACGACCCAGGCGTCCGGGGTAATCTCGGGCAGGCAGCCAAGCAGCGGCACGCCGATGTTGCCGCCCACGAACACCGTGCGCCCGGCGCAGCGGAACACCTCGCCGGTGAGCGCGGTCGTCGTCGTCTTGCCGCTGCTACCGGTAATTCCTATCACCGGGGCGGGGCAGCGAGCCAGGAATAGCTCCGTGGCGCTGCTGAGCGTGAGACCGCGCCGCCGCGCCTCGGCCGCCAGCGGTAGCTCCGGGGGCACGCCCGGGCTCAGGTAGACCACGTCGCGGTCGTCCAGCAGCTCCAGGGGATGCGCCCCGAGCGCGTAGCGGATCGGCAGCCCCTCCAGGCTCGTCAGGCGCTCGGCCAGCTCGGTCGCCGGCCGCCGGTCCGTTACGGAGACGTCCGCGCCCGCCGCCACCAGATAGCGCGCGAGATCGGTTCCCTCGCGCGCGAGCCCTACGATCAGCGCTCGCTGGCCGGCGAGCGAGCGCTGCGGGCCGAGTGCTGAGTGCTGAGCAGCCGCGTGCCCAGCGCCGGCAATGCGCGAGCCGGTCATTGGCGCGCACCGGTCAGGGGGGCCGGCTGCGGCCGGGCAGCCGGCGTCGGCGAGGGAGCGGCGGCGGGCTGGCTCGGCGCGCTCTGCGGTCGTGGCGCGGCCCCCTGGCTCCCGAGCGCCGGGGTGGGCGACGGCCCGCGCGTGGGCGTTGGCACCGGCTCGGCGGGCGGGATGCGCAGGTGCGTGAACAGCTCCTCCGCCATGCGCTTGAACACCGGAGCGGCCGCGGCGCCGCCGTACAGCGCCTCCGGCGCGTCGATGCGCACCAGCATGATCCAGCGCGGGTTCTGCGCCGGGCCGAAGCCGATCTGCGAGGCGTAGGTGCGGTTGAGCTGGTAGCCGCCGGTCGTCGGCGTGTCGGCGGTCCCCGTCTTGGCCGCGATGGTGTAGCCGGGGATGCGGTTCTGCAGCAGCGCCGGCTGCTTCCACACGGAGATCATCATATCGGTCATTTGCGCCGCCGTCCGCGAGGAGACGACGCGCCGGATGGCCTCGGGCGCGACCGGCGTCACCTCGTCGCCGCGCCGCAGCTCCTTCACCAGCATCGGCCGCATCATCACGCCGTCATTGGCCAGCGCCGAGATGGCGGTGATGATCTGGAGCGGCGTGACCGAGACGCCCTGCCCGAAGGTATTGGTCGCCAGGTCCACGTTTGTCCAGCCCGGCTCGCCGGGCGTGCGGTAGCTCCCCTCGGCCTCGCCGGGCAGGCCCACGCCGGTGGGCTGGCCGAACCCGAAGAGGTCGAAGTACTTGTAGAACCGCTCGGGGCCCAGCGTGCGGCCGACGAACACCGCGCCGACGTTGGCCGAGTTGATGAGCACCTGGCGCATCGTCTCCAGCCCGTGGCCCGCGTAGTCCCAGTTGCTGATCCGCACGCCGTCCACCAGCACCGAGCCGGAGTCCTGCACGGTCGTCTCGGGCGTGACGACTCCCTCCTCGAGGCCCGCGCTCATCGTGACGAGCTTCACCACGGAGCCCGGCTCGTAGACATCGGTGACGATGGTCGGCTTCTGCAGGGCGGCCTGGTCCGGGCGCAGCGGCTCGGTCAGGCTGTAAGTCGGGTAGCTGGCTGCCGCCAGGATGGCGCCGGTGCTCGGCTCCATGACGATGATTTTGCCGCCCACCGCCTTGTTCTCGCGCACGCCGCGCTCCAGCTCGCGCTCGGCGACGCGCTGCAGGTAGCGGTCGATTGTCAGGACGAGGTCGGCCCCGTCGCGCGGCGGGATGAACTCGCGGCGCGCCACGGCGATCTCCTGGCCCGTGGTGTCGCGAGCGCTGATCAGGCGGCCGGCGTCCCCGTGCAGCTCGTCGTCGAAGCTTAGCTCCAGCCCCGCCAGGCCGTGGGCGTCGACGCCGATGAAGCCGAGAACCTGAGCGGCGATGCTCCCCTCCGGGTAGTCGCGGTAGGGTGTCGGCTGCAGATAGATGCCCGGCAGGCGGAGCGCCGCGATGCGCGCGCTCAGGTTCGCCGACAGGCGGCCGCGGATCAGCGACGCGATGCGGTTCTGCGGGTCGATCTTCGCCCGCACCTCCGACACGGGCATCTCCAGAAGTGGGGCGAGCGCGGCGGCAGCGCGGTCCGGGTCTTTCACCCCGGGACCATAGGCGTACAGGTTGTCGTACATGACGCTGATCGCCAGCGGCCGGCGGCCGGCATCGAGCAGCGCGCCGCGCTTGGGGTGGATGATCTGGTCCTGGACCTGCTCGTCGTCGGCCAGGGTCTGGAAGCGCTCGTGCTCGATCACCTGGTAAGTGTACAGGCGCGCGAGCACCACGCTCGCGCACGCCATGAAGGCGATGGCCAGCACCCACAGCCGCCAGGTCGAGGCGATCGCCTCGCCGCTGATCGCTCTCACGGATCCCTGCTCAAAACCGGCCTACCGTGTCCTGTCAAGGGCGCTCGACTGCCGAAGTTGCTGGCCCCGGTTGCTTTACCACTTCGGCCGCCGCCGTGAACGGCGGGCCAGGAGACGCGCCTTAGGCCCGCCGTTCACGGCGGCGGGATAGAAGCCAACTGAGGCCAGCTCCATTTAGGGGCCCGCGTCGATCGGCGGCACGAGCTGCGCGAGCAGCCCACGCCACAGCGCGAGCACCGCGCCGAACGGCGAGTGCGCCGCCGGCTCCGCGGGCGGCGCCGGCACGGCCGCGCTCAGCCCCTGGTCGGGCGCGGCGGCCGCGCTGGGCGACACTTCGAGATACGTCACGTGCTGGGCCTTCTGCATGCCCAGGCGGTTGACCGCCTCCACCTCGATCCAGGCCAGCGACTGCACCTTGGCCAGCTCCAGCTCGAGCTGCTCGTTCCGCTGGCGCCACTCGTCGCGCTCGCCGTGCAGCCGCTGCAGGTCGTAGCCCGAGGTAGTCAGGCTGCCAAGCTGCATCGAGTACAGCAGCAGCGCCAGCCCCGACCCCAGGATGCCCAGCGGCACCCAGGCGTGGCGCCGCTCCCGATGCGGGCGCGTGGCGCTCGCGGGCGCTTCCAGCTCCGCCTCGCCATCGGCGTCCCAGCCGTACGCGGCCAGCGCGCGGCGCTCCGCCCAGTGTCTCATGCTCCGCCTTCGACCATTCGCTCTCAGTGTTCAGCGATGACTCGTCAAGCAGCCGCCCGACGACTCGACGGTGACCGGCTGCTTACGCAGCATCCAGCCGCACGGCGGCGCGTAGCTTGGCGCTGCGCGCCCGCGGGTTGCGGGCGACCTCGGCCTCGGATGGCACCACCGGCTTGCGGGTGATTGGCCGCAGGCGCGGGGCGCGCCCGCAGACGCAGACCGGCAGGCCCGGCGGGCAGCGGCACTCGCCTCCGCTCTCCGCGCGCATGAACTGCTTGACGATCCGGTCCTCCAGCGAGTGAAACGCGATCACGACCAGCCGCCCGCCCGGCGCGAGCAAGTCCACCGCCGCGGCGAGCGCCGCCCGCAAGCTCTCCAGCTCGTCGTTCACGGCGATGCGGAGCGCCTGAAAGACGCGCGTGGCCGGGTGCGTCCGCCCGCGCGGCGGCCCGAGCACGCTCTCCACCACCGCGACCAGCTCACCCGTCGTCGCGAGCGGCGCCCGCTCGCGCGCCCGCACGATGGCCCGCGCCAGCCGCCCGGCCGCCGGCTCTTCTCCGTAGCGCCGCAGGATGCCGCGTAGCTCCGCCTCGGGGCTCGCGGCCAACAACATCGCCGCGGGCTCGCCCTCCGTCGGGTCGAACCGCATGTCCAGCGGCTCGTCGCGGCGGAACGAGAAGCCGCGCCCCGCTGCCTCGAGCGTGTCCGACGACAGCCCCAGATCGAACAGAATGCCGTCGACGGCCTCGAACCCCGCCGCGCGCGCGCAGCGGCCCACGTCGCGGAAGTTCGCGTGGCACAGGCGCACGCGGTCGCCGAACGGCGCGAGCCGCACCCGGACCCGTTCGAGCGCGGCCGGGTCGGCGTCCAGGCCCAGGAGCTGCCCGTCGGGACTGGACCGGGCCAGCACGCCCTCCGCGTGCCCGCCACCGCCGACCGTGCAATCAATATACCGTCCCCCCACCCGCGGCGCGAGAAAATCGAGGGTCTCTGCGTACAGCACCGGCGCGTGCTGAGTGCTGAGTGCTGCGTGCTGAGTCGCCAGTTCAGCCATCACTCATCACTCGTCAATCGCCGGCCTACAGCCCCAGCTCCGAGAGGTGCTCGGCTAGCTCGGCGCTCTGCTCCTCGGCCGCCGTGCGCTCCTCCGCCCACTGGCCGCGGTCCCAGATCTCGATGCGGTTCATGACCCCCGCCACCACGACCGCGTCTTGCAGGCCGGCGTACCCACGCAGGAACGCGGGCACGAGCACGCGGCCCAGCCGGTCGAGCTGCGTGTCGACGGCGCCGGCGAACAGGAGGCGCTGCAGGCGGCGGGCCTCGGCGTGCATCAGGGACAACCGGCCGAGCTTGTCCGCGACGGCCTGCCACTCGGCCATCGGCCAGGCGAACAGGCAGCGGTCCAGCCCTCGGGTGAGCACAAGCCCCTGGCCCAGCGCCGGTCGGAACTTCGCCGGGATAGCCAGTCGCCCCTTGTCGTCCAGGCTGTGCTCGAACTCACCGAGGAACACCGGCGGTTATCCACCGTCCTTCCACTTATCCCCACACTTATCCACAACGTGCCACATTCTAGGCAGCCCCTCCGGAGAGCGGCAAGGTTGGGCGCGGCGGCGAATTTCGTTCGCACGTTCTCTCGCTTATGCGCCGATCGCACCATAACAGGTGGACAGAGGTTTGCGGCCGCTGTGCCAGCTCGCCCGGTGAAACAGAATGCGACGGCGCCCCCGACGCGGGCACGATGAGGCTGGGTGGCCCGGTGGAGGCGATTCGGCAGCCAGAGTGGGAGAAAGTGGGAGGCGCCGGGGACCATCGGGCTGGGACTGGTTCGCGGGAGCCGTCAAGCAGGAGCGGCGTCGCCGCCGGGCGCGACCCCGCTGGGAGCCGCCGCGTTCGCGATGCCCTCGGGGCGCACGACCGGCCAGCGCATGACCGCCTGGAACACCGCCGCGGCTTCCCGCGCGTCGGCCAGCGCCACGTGGGAGCCCGCGCCGGGGACGCCGAGCAGGCGGCGGGCGACGCTGTGATCGTAGTCCCAGGGCAGCCCCAGGCGGCCGACGACGACGCTGTTGAGCTCGACGTGCCGGTAGTGGAACGGCGACTGCAGGCCGCAGGTGCGATAGGCGGTCTCCAGGTGCTCCAGGTCGGCCCCACAGGTCCAGCCGACGTACAGGGCGCTGTCGGCGCCGCGCAGCCCCTCGACCCAGCGGACGAAAGCTGGGATTGCCTCGGCGAGCGGCACGCCGCCTTCGAGGAGGTGCTTCTGATTAGCGCGCACCCACTCGCTCGCCCGCTCGGGGTGCTCGGCCGCCACGCGCGCTTCCCATTCGTCGCGCACGGCATACTCCGCGTCGAGCGCCACCGCCCCGATCTCCAGAATCTCGTGGTAACCAGGCACGAAACCGCTGAATTCGAGATCGACTACAAAAAACTGCACGTCACGCCTCACCCTGCTGCCATCGCCCGCGCGCCGCCCGGCTGAAGTCGTTGCGCCCGCGCCCCGCACGTCTCACGACTCGTCGCGGCAACCGGTCCGGCTCCCGCAGCGCGCGTGCCAGCGCCTCGCCGCCCGCCGGCGTCTCCACAGTGTACCTGGCCTCGCCGTGCGGGAGCGACTGGCAACCCGCCTGGGGCGTCTGGCCCCGCCGCGGCGCCGGTGGTCGCCGTGGCGACCGACGGTGTGCTAAGGTTGACATACGATCGGCGCAACGGCGCTGCCCTTCGCAGTGGTTGCCGATCTCCGCGTCCGACTGTGAGCCCCTTCAGTTCGCCAGGAGGCCGGAGCATGAAACGTACTCGGATCGCCATCTCCTCCCTGAGCGTTGCCCTGATGGTCCTGCTCCTCGCGTGTAGTGGCGCGCCGAACACGCGGCCTGGCGCCCAGGCGGGCCAACAGGGGGGCAGCGGCGAGCCCATCAAGATCGGCGCGGTTGTGCCGCTCACGGGGCGCTACGCGGCCCTCGGCTCGCAGGTACGGCCGGGCTACGAGATCGCGGTGGACGACATCAACGCGGCGGGCGGCGTCGACGTGGGCGGCACGCGGCGGCCACTTGAGCTAAAGATCCTCGACGACGAGTCCGACCCCGCCAAGACCGTGCAGCGGCTGGAGAGCCTCGCCTCGTCGGACAAGGTAGTCGCCTATCTCGGCGGCGCCGGCTCGGACCTGCACGCCGCGGGCGCGGCCATCGGCGACAAGAACAGGATCCCCTACCTGGGCATCGCCTTCGGCCTCTACGAGATCCACCAGCGCGGGCTGAAGTATCTCTTCTCGCCGTTCCCGAAGTCGCCCGACATTGCCCGCGCGGCCTTCGAGCTGATCGGCTCGGTGCCCCAGGGCGAGCGCCCGCAGCGCTACGCCATCTTCCATGAGAAGACCGACTGGGGCCTGGAGATGGCCAAGTTCTACACGGAGGCCGCGCAGCGCAACGGCGCGCAGATCGCGCTCGACGAGGAGTATGCGCCCGGCGCGAAGGACTTCTCCGACATCATCCTGCGCGCGAAGTCCGCGAACGCCGACGCGCTGCTCGGCATGCCGAACCCGCCCGACGGCATGGCGATCATCAAGCAGATGAAAGAGCTGGACTGGAACCCCAAGTACATCCTGCTCGTGCGCGCGCCCGACAACCCGAGCTGGGGCGAAAACCTGGGCAAGGACGGCGACTATGTCGTGATGATGCCGGGCTGGCAGCACGCGGCGAAGTTCCCGGGCGTGAGCGAGCTGAACGCGAAGTACCAGGCGAAGTTCAACCGCCCTGCCGACGTGCTGACCGGCCCCTCCTACGCGCTCGTGCAGATCCTGGCGGATGCGATCCACCGCGCCGGTAAGGCCGACGGCTCGGCGATCCGCGACGCGCTGGCCGCCACCGACCTTAAGGAGACGGTGATCGGGCCGGTCAAGTTCAATCCCGACGGGACCGGCGTGATCGTCACCACACTCACCCAGTGGCAGAACGGCCAGACCCAGCTCGTCTGGCCGCGCGACCAGCAATCGGCGCCCTTCGCCTATCCCGCGCCGCCGTTCAGCCAGCGATAGCCAGTGCTGAGTAGAGACTGCTGAGTGCTCAGTGAGCCAGACGCACGCGCGCCGGGCGCCCTGCGCCTCGCCGTCGCCGGACGCTGAGCCATGACCCCGGACGTGGCTCAGCACTCAGCACTCAGCACTCAGCGCTCGCCACTTCTCGAAGTGCAGGGGCTGCGGAAGGCGTTCGGCGGCCTGCAGGCGCTCGACGGCGTTGACCTCACCGTGGGCGAGCGCGAGATCGTCGGGCTGATCGGCCCGAACGGCTCGGGCAAGACGACCTTCTTCAACGTGCTCACTGGCTACTATCGCCCGGACGGCGGCAGCGTGCGCCTCGGCGGCGTGCAGCTTGCTGGCTGCCGGCCCGTCGAGGCCTGCCGCCAGGGCATCGCGCGCACCTTCCAGCTCGTCCGTCCGTTCGCGCAGATGACCGCGCGCGAGAACGTCCTGGTGGGCCGCGCCTACGGGGCGGCGCCCGCCCCGACGCTCGCGCAGGGCGTGGCCGAGGCCGAAGAGCTGCTGGGCTTCGTGGGGCTGGCGGATCGCGCCGACACCCTCGCCGGCAGCCTGACGCTCGTGGACCGCAAGCGCCTAGAGCTGGCGCGCGCGCTCGCCGCGCGACCGCGGCTGCTACTGCTCGACGAGATGATGGCGGGCCTGAACCCGACCGAGACCGCGGGCGCGATGGACCTGATCAGCCGCATCCGCGACCAGGGCATCAGCGTCATCATGGTCGAGCACATCATGCAGGCCGTGCTGGGCATCTCCGATCGCGTGGCCGTGCTGAACGTCGGCCGCAAGATCGCGGACGGGCCGCCCACCGACGTGATCGCCGACCCGCAGGTTGTGGAAGCGTATCTCGGCCGAGGGGATTACTTGAGCGACGAGTGTTGAGTGCTCAGTCTGGTGGCGCATCCCGTTCAGCACTCAACACTCATTACTGGGTGGCCGATGCTGGAGTGCCGCGACCTGGACGTGTCCTACGGCGACCTGCAGGCGCTGTGGGGCGTCTCGCTGGACGTCGAGGCGGGCGAGATCGTCGCCATGATCGGGCCGAACGGCGCCGGCAAGACGACGATCATGCGCACGCTGGCGGGGCTGCTCACGCCGACGCGGGGCGCGATCAGCCTCGAGGGTCGGCGCGTCGAGCGCGAGCCGGGGCACCGCCGCGTCGAGCTGGGGATGGCCCTGGTGCCCGAGGGGCGGCGGCTGTTCGGCACGATGACCGTGCTGGAGAACCTGGAGCTGGGCGCCTATCCTGGCCGCGCGCGGGCCGAGCGGCGCGGCGCGCTGGAGTGGGTGTACGGCATCTTTCCGATCCTGGCCGAGCGGCGGCGGCAGCTCGCCGGCACGCTCTCGGGCGGGCAGCAGCAGATGGTGGCCATCGGCCGCGCGCTCATGTCCCGGCCGCGGCTGCTGCTGCTCGACGAGCCGTCGCTGGGGCTCGCGCCGGTCGTCGTGGAGGCGATCTTCGAGGTGATCCGCCAGATCAACGCCGAGGGCGTCACCGTCCTGCTGGTCGAGCAGAACGCGCGGGCGGCGCTGCGCCTGGCGACGCGCGGCTACGTCATCGAGAATGGGCGCGTCGTGCGCCACGATCGCGCCGACACGCTGCTGCACGACCCGAACGTGCGCGAGGCGTACCTGGGCGCCGTCGTGGGCACCGCTGGCACGGCCGTGCCGCCGACCGTCGGAGAAGCCCCCCCGCCCTCCCCCAATAATGAGGGGGAACTGGCGGAGCCTGCCGATGGCCCCCCCCCATTATTGGGGGGCGAGGGAGGAACCACGTGACGGTAACGCCAGAGAGCTTCGCCCAGAGCCTCGTCTTCGGCTTGCTGGTCGGCGCGCTCTACGGGCTGGCGGCCGCGGGCCTATCGCTCGTGTTCGGCGTAATGAAGGTGCTGAACGTCGCCCACGGCGACCTGCTGATGCTCGGCGGCTACGGCAGCTTCTGGCTGTTCACGCTCTACGGCGTGGACCCCTTTGTCTCGCTGCTCATCATCGGCCCCGCCCTGTTCGTGATCGGTCTGGCCCTGGAGTTGGCGCTGTTCCGGCCGCTCACCCGCTTCGACGAAGAGACGAAGATCAAGAACTCGCTGCTCATCGGCTTCGGCCTGGCGCTCGTGCTGGAGAACCTGGCGATCCGCCTCTGGACGGCGGACGAGCGCGGCATCACCACGGCGTACGCGGGCACCGTGGCGCGGCTGGGCGCAATCAACCTACCGCTCGACCGCCTGGGCAACCTGGCCGTGGCGCTCGCGGTCATCGTCGGACTGCACCTGTTCCTGACGCGCACCTACCTGGGCAAGGGCATTCGCGCCACGGCCGAGGACTGGCAGGCCGCGACGCTCGTCGGCATCAACGTGCGGCGGACCTACCTGATCGCCTTCGCGCTCGGCACGGCGCTCGCGGGCGTGGCAGGCACGCTCGTCACGGTCGGCTTCGCGGTCTCGCCGACGATCGGGCTGGACTGGACGCTGAAGGCGCTGATCGTCGTCGTGTTGGCCGGGCTGGGCAGCGTGTTCGGCACGTTTGTCGGCGGGCTGCTGCTCGGCCTGGGCGAGTCGCTGGTGACGCTGATCCCGAACGGCGGCTCCTACCGCGAGCTGGTGGGACTCGTGCTGTTCGTGGTCGTGCTGCTGGTGCGGCCGCAGGGGCTGTTTGGGCGGTCGCGGTGAGACAGCGCGCGAGGTAGCAGGTGATCGGAACGAGCCGGCGCGTCCTCGCAGCCTGGGCGGTGGTGGTGGTCGTCCTGGCGGTCGTGCCGCTCGTCGCACCGCGCGACGACCTGCTCAACCTGCTCTTCCAGGTCTTCCTCTACGTCACACTCGCCGCGAGCTGGAACGTGCTCGGCGGCTTCGCCGGGCAGGTGAACCTCGGCCACGCGGCGTTCTTCGGCATGGGCGCGCTCGTGGCGCGCATCGCCTGGCTGGGCGGCTGGCCGCTGCCGCTCGCGTTCGTGGCGGGTGCGGCGGCCGGCGTCGCCATCGCGCTGGTGATCGGCCTGCCCACCTTCCGCCTGCGCGGCGTGTACTTCTCGGTCGGCACGCTCGCCGTGGCCGAGATGCTGCGTATCACGGTAACGAACACGCAGCCGAACATCAGCGCGCTCCCCACCAGCCAGCTCATCGGCTACGCTCTGCAGCCGCGCTATTATGTCGCGCTGGTGGTGGCCGTCTGCTGCGTGGCCGTGACCTACGTGCTCGCGCACTCGCGGCTGGGACTGGGCATGGTGGCGGTGCGCGAGGACGAGGACGCCGCCCAGGCGACGGGCGTGGACGCGCTGCGCCACAAGATCGCCGCGCTCGTGATCAGCGCCTTCTTCGCCGGCCTGGCCGGGGCAACTTTCGCCTATCACGACGTGAGCTACTATCTCTACCGGCCGTTCAGCCCGCTGTGGACCTTCGACCCGCTGCTGGCGGTGTTCATCGGCGGCGTGGGCACGGTCGTCGGGCCGGTCATCGGCGCCTTCTTCTACGTGCTGGTAAGCGAGCTGCTGGCGCAACAGCTCGTGGAGCTGCACCTGATCGTCTTCGGCGTGCTGTTCATCCTGGTAGTGCTGCTGCTGCCCGGCGGGCTGGTGGAGGCCTGGCACCGCGCGCAGCGCCTGCTTAGCCGCCCGCCCGCAGCCGTTCGCTATCAGCCGAGCGGCCCCGGCCCCACGAAGCGCTGACAGCCGCTCGCCCTACCGCCGCGCCAGGAACGCGGCGATCGTCTCGCGGCCCAGGTCGCGGCGCTCGCTCGCCACGCTGCGGAAGCCCGCCAGCTCCAGACCTGCCGCGATCTCGGCGAGCTGCGCGTCCGTGAGGCCGTAGCGCGAGGGGCTGAAGCGGCCGGCGTCCGGCCGGTAGGTGCGCCCCGCCAGCACGAACAGGCCGTCCGGGGCGAGGACCCGGTGCGCCTCGCGCAGCGCCGCTTCCAGCGGGCGCCAGAAGTACACCGCGTGGATGGCGCAAGCCTTGGTGAACCGCGCGTCGCCGAACGGCAGCGCCAGCGCGTCGCCCTGGCAGAGCCGCACGCGGCCCGCGCGCACGGCCCCACGGCTGCGCTGCCGCGCCTGCCGCGCCATCACGTCGGAGGGATCCACGCCCACCACCAGGCCCGCGGGCGCGCGCGCGGCCAGGAGCGCGATCGCTACGCCCGGCCCGTAGCCGATCTCCAGCACGCGGTCGTCGGGCCGCACGTCCAGCAGGTCCACGACCCAGCGGTCGTCGGCGTCCGTACGCGCCATCAGCCAGCCGGCGACCCGGCCGAGCGGCCCCGTCGGCCGGCCGAACTGGGCGAAGAGGCCGGGCGGCGCCGCGGCAGGGCCAGCCTGCCCCACTGGGGGCGGCGCACCCGCGGTACTAATGCTTCCGTCTCTCATGGCTCTCTCGCCCGGCCATACCCGGCCTTTGCGCCTATCTGGTCGGCGCGGCGCTGGAGCGCCCAGGCAGCCCAGGCCGCGCCGAGCGCGACGGCTAGCGCGCCCGCCGCCAGGCCCAGGAAGAGCGGCCGCGCCGCGGCGGGCGGAGGCGCCGCGGCGGGCGGCGCGCCGGCGCGGAACGCCTGCAGCACGTTCGCGGTGACCCGCTGGATGCGCGGATCTACACGGTCGGGCACGCGCACGTCGTCGAGCGCCCAGGCCCAGTCCACCGTGCCTGCCGCAAACACCATGCCGCCGCGCTGATAGTAGGCCGAGTTGGAGACGGACGCGACCCCGTCCACGTTCACAAGCGGCGAGTCGGAAAGCACCGCGAGGTTGGGCGGCGCGGCGCCGTTGTCGTACACGCGGTCGTACTCGTAGCCGATGATGTGGCTCCACGCCTGGCCGGGCTGTGCGCCGGTACCCGCGTAGATCCAGTGGCTGGCGTCCTGCACCACGTAGGGAAAGTCGGCGCCCCAGGCGATCACGCCCTCGGACATGAGGCCGAGCAGCGCGTTCTCGGGGCGGTTCACCGGCGGGCTGCGCCAGCGCACCGTCACGCGGCTGTCGTCCACCCCGCGCAGGGGATCGCGGTCGGCGTCCTTGTAGCAGACGAGCACGCGGTCCGCGACGCCCGCCGCGTTCGGCTCGTAGCGCACCTGCCAGTAGATGTCGTTGCCGCTGAAGAAGGCGAGGGCGTAGCCCTGGTCACGCGCCGCCTCCCAGCTATCGCGCATCTCCTTCGACCAGTATTCGTCGTGGCCGACGGACAACAGGACGCGGCGGCCGGGCAGGTAGCGCGTATCGGCGTGGGCGTCCACGTCGGTGACGTAGGTAACGTCGTAGCCCTCGCGCTCCAGCCAGCGGATCATCGGGAAGTCCCAGTCGAAGAAGGCGCCTGCCCCATCCCACTGATCGTAGGGCCGGTCGAACGATACCTTCACCGCGGGATTGCCGACCGAGTTGTAGGGATAGAGGCTCTTGCCGCCCCAGTTGTTGTAGGCCTGGTACGTGTTCACGGCCACCTTGTACACGTAGTCGGCGACCTGCGCGTCGTCGCGCACGACGAACACGGCGTAGCCCACGTCGAGGTCGGGCGTGTTGGCCAGCAGCCGCACGAGGTAGATGCCGCTCGGCCAGTCGCGCCCCACGCCGATCAAATACGAGCGCTGCCAGTTGGCCGCGATCAGGCCCGTGTCGGGGTCGGGCGGCGGGACGAGCTGGTTGAGGCCCGGCAGGCCGTAGGCCGTGTGCATGAGCCGCCCGCCCTCGCCGCCGTACCAGCCCATGCGGCTCACGGTGAGGTCGAAGCGCTCGGCGGTGGTCGAGACATAGAGGCCGAGCGTCGCCCCCGGCGAGACGCTCGCGCGGTCCACGTAGGCGCTGATGACGGGCGGCTCCCAGGCCGCCAGCCCGCCGCCGCTGGTCCCCTGGCCCTCGGCCTCGGCGCTCGTCACACCGGTGCTGGCATGCTTCGGGGGATTGGGGCGCTGCCACTCGCGGCTGCCCGGCAGGCGGTTCTCGCGGACGATGGGGTTGTCGTCCGACGGAGCGGCCCCGGGGCCGGGCGCCTGGCCCACCACGGGTGCGGCGGCCCCCGCGAGCGCCGTCGCGAGGAGCGCGAGCAGCGCGAGCGCGCCACACGCGCGGCGCGCCACGCGCCCGCGAGGGGGCCTCCAGCGCCGGTCAGAAGCGAGTCGCTGGCGAGGGCGGGCAGCCCGCACGGCGGGGCCTCAGGCACGCAGGCGGTAGCGCTGGATCTTGCCGGTAGCCGTCTTCGGCAGCTCGGCCACGAACTCGACGATGCGCGGATACTTGTAGTGGGCGAGGCGATCGCGCACCCATTCCTGCAGCGCGTGCGCCAGCTCGTCGCCGCCCTCGCCGCTCTTCGTCACCACGTAGGCCTTCGGTTTTATCAGCCCCGCCTCGTCCGCCACGCCGACGACGGCCGCCTCCGCCACCGCCTCGTGCGCGAGCAGCACCGCCTCGACCTCCATCGGCGAGACCCAGATGCCGCCTACCTTCAGCATATCGTCGCTGCGACCGGCATAGACGTAGTGGCCTGCCTCGTCAACGTAGTACTTGTCGCCGGTCTTCAGCCATTCGCCGACGAACGTCTGCTTCGTGCGGTCGTGCTGGTTCCAGTAGCGCGCCGCCGTGCTGCGGGAGCGCACCCACAGGTCGCCCACCTCGCCCGGCGGCACCGGCTCGCCGGCCTCGTCCACGACGCGGGCCTGGTAACCGGGGAGCAGCTCCCCGCTGGTGCCGGGCCGGCTGCGGCCGGGGAAGTTGGAGATGGCGATGTAGCCGATCTCGGACGAGCCGACGCCGTCCAGCACCTCGACGCCCGTGAGCGCCCGCCAGCGCTCGTAGATCGGCGGCGGCAGCGCCTCGCCGGCGGAGATGCAGAGGCGCAGCGAGCTGAGGTCGGGCGGCTGCGCCCGCGCCTCGATCTCGCGGATCACCTGCGCGTACGACGTGGGGACCGAGAAGAACAGGGTCGGCCGGTAGCGCTCGATGGTCTCCAGGATCGTCGTCGGATCGGGCCGTGCCGGGTTCAGCGCCACGGCCCCGCCGGACCAGAGCGGCAGGTAGAGCGAGTTCACCAGGCCGTAGGAGAAGAACAGCTTGGACGCGGAATAACTGATGTCCTGCTCGCCGAAGCCGACCACGTGCTCGGCGTAGGCGCGCGTGCAGTACACCATGTCCTCGTGCAGGTGGACCGTGCCTTTCGGCCGCCCGGTGGTGCCCGAGCTGTACAGCCAGTAGGCCACGTCGTCGCGGCTGGTCGGCGCGGCCTCCAGCGCCGCGCTCTGGCCGTCCACGAGCGCGGCGAACGACTCGGTGCCGGGCCGCGGCTCACCCAGCAGGACGACGTGGCGCAGGTAGCGCAGCCGCGGGTGCACGGCCTCCACGCGGTCCAGGCAGTCCGCGGTCAGCACGACGGCCCGCGCGCGGCTGTCGCTCAGGTAGTAGCCCAGGTCGTCCACCGTCGCCAGCGTGTTCACCGGCACGGGCACGGCGCCGATCTTCATGGCGCCGAGGAAAGTGGCCAGGAACTCCGGGCAGTCGGGCAGCAGCAGCACCACGCGGTCTTCCAGCCCGAGGCCCAGGCTGCGCAGGCCGTTGCCGGTGCGGTTGACGAGCGCCGCGAGGTCCCAGTAGGTGAGCTGCTGGTCGCCGTAGTACACCGCCACGCGGTCGCCGCGCCCCGCCTGCAAGTGGCGGTCCACCAGCGCCGTGGCCATGTTGAACTGCTCGGGAATTTCGTCCGCGCGGTCGTCGGGCGGCGTGTCCCAGGTCAGCACGCGAAATCCGTCCATCGCTACCAGCCGTTGGCGATTTGCGAGCGGGGAAGTCCCTTCCATTGAACGGCGCGGCCGCGCGACATGTCAAGCCGTGCGGAGCGCGGCCAGCCGCCGCAGGATGAGCGGCCTCCGGCGTACGCTCGCATACCGCGGCGGCTACCCGCCGGGGAAGAGGCGCTGCAAGGCGAGCGCCCGCTCGCGGTCGCCGTCGAGGCGGACGCGGCCGCTGTCCATCGCCGCCGCGAGGTCGAGGCGGCCCCAGAGCAGGCGCAGCAGCGCCTCGGACTCGAGCGCGACCCGCACGTCGGCAGCCGGCGCCTCGCCGCGCTGCGCCGTGACCTGGTCGCCCTGGACGCGCACGGCGATGGGGCCGCCGCCCGGCCCGCCCACATCGAGCTGCCAGACACCATCGGTCTTCTCGCCGTGCGTCGCCATGATCTGGGCGCCAGCCAGCGTAAAGTCCAGCGCCAGCGGGACGCCGTCCGACTCCACCGGCAAGTCAGGCTGCTTGGCGGCGCGGATGTCCCAGTGGTGCAGCACGATCTCGTTCATCCGCAAGAGCGCGAGCTGCCACACCGGCAGCGCCAGGAAAGAGAGGTCCACCGGGGTCGGCAGCGCGGCCACATCCAGGCTGTCGAGGTATTCGCAGAAGCCCTCGTTGTGCTCGGCCAGCAGGCCCAGCAGCGTCTCCTCCGGCTGCGCCGCCAGTTGCGCCGCCGCCGCATGCAACTGCGCCGGGTCCGAGGGGGGCGGCGGCTGGCCGTCGAGCGCGGCGTGCGACGCCGCGCTGAAGAACCGCAGCGCCTGCACCAGGTGCGCGATCACGTCCTTCGCTGTCCAATCCGAGCACATCGTCGGCGCGTTCCAGGCCGCGTCGCCGCCGGCGCGCAGCTCACCGATCAACACCTGCACCTCGGCGCGGGACACGCGATTCGAGTCCCGCACGATCGCCTCGATAGGCGGCTGCTCGGTCACGCTCCCCTCCCCGCGCCAACATGCCCTGGCACAGTATAGAGACGCCTCGCCGACCGGGCCAAGAATCGGGCGCCGCTTCCCGCGGCTGCTCGCTAGAATGGTTTGCCGATACGAGAGGAGTGCGCCACTCGCCCAGTGAGGAACGACAACGAGCGCTGGAGTCGCCGGCGGCTGCTGCGCCGTGCGGGCGCGCTGGGCCTCGCGCTGGCCGGCTGGGCGACGACGTCCGGCCGCGCGCGAGCGCAGGCGCCATCGGTGCGCCTGGAGTGCCCGATTCTGACCTACCACGAGGTGTCCAACCGGGCGCGCTTCACGCAGCAGCTCGCGCAGCGCCTCCAGCAGGGCTACCAGCCAATCAGCCTCGACACGCTCTATCGCCTGCTCAGCGGCGAGGACGTGCCGCTGTGGGGCCAGCCGTTCGTCCTCACGTTCGACGACGGCCTACGCAGCCAGCGCACGAACGCGCTGCCGGTGCTGCGCGACTGGCAGGTGCCCGCAGTGTTCTGCGTCATGCCCGACTGGCGCGGCGACCGCGTCCACGCCTACATGAGCAACGCCGACTTCCGCATGCTGGTGCAGGAGTACGGCATGGAGGTCGTCTCCCACACTTTCAACCACGTCGCGCTGCCGCGCGAGCGTGTGCGCAACCCCGGCGGCTGGCAGGCTGAGATCGTGCAGTCGAAGGAGCGGCTAGAGGAGATCGTGGGCGGCGACTACACCGTGCGGGGCTTCTGCTACCCTAGCGGCGCCTACGACGCGCCCACGGTGAACCTCGTGGGGCAATACTACGCCTACGCGCTGACCACGCGGCCCGGCACGCTCCAGGCGACCGCGGAGCTGCTGATCCTGCACCGCACGTCCATGACGTAGCCCAGAATAGGCCTCGGCGGCAGCCGGGCCGCCAGATCAGCGGCCGACACGTCCGGCGCGTCGCGCACCAGGCCGAAGCCGGCGAGGTTCCACCGTCTGGCCATCGCCATGCGCGGGCGCTCCAGGCTAAGTCAGCAGCTCGTCCGTCTCGTCGTCGCGGCCGAGACCCTTCCAATCCGATTCAGTGACCAGGTCCTTGATGACCTTGAAGCCCATGGAGGGCTCCAGCTTGATCTCTCCCCCGTCAACCGGGTGGCAGCAGGCGAGCCGTGCCTTGCCGTTCACTTTCATGCGGCAGCTCGCGCAGATGCCGCGGTGGCAGCTCACGCGGTAGGCGATGGCCGCGCCGTGGATCGCGTTCACGTCGTAGAGCACGTTCGTCACGCTGGTCGTGTCGCGCACCGGGACTTCGTAGGTCTCATAGTGCGGCGCGGCGTCGTGCTCGGGATTGAAGCGCTGCACCGTGACGCGGACCGTGCCGGCCATGTATGACTCCCTCTCGGCGTAGGGGAGGCGGCCTGATGGCCGCGGGCGGGCACGAGACCCGCCCCTACGTTTTGTTGTGGCGCTCCGTCTATCAGTCGCGAGGTGGCTGGGCGATGGGCGTGGGCACCGGCTCCAGCCGGGTCTCCACGATGCCGCCCACCAGCCGCTGGATAGTATTCTGCGGCCCGCGCGTGGTGTCCATGCGGGGGAAGTCACGGCGGTAGTGCGCGCCGCGGCTCTCCTCGCGCGCCAGCGCGCCGCGCGCCACCGCCGCCGTGGTCAGCGCCAGGTTTGCCACCTGCAAGCACTCGATCCACTCGGGATTGTAGACACGATCCCGGTTGCGCGCTGCCAGGCGCGGTACCGCGTCGCGGCAGATTGCCTCGAAGCGCTCCAGCGCCTCCCGGATCAGTGGGCCGTCACGGACCACGCCGACCTTCTGCTGCGCCAGGTTGCGCAGCTCCTCGCGCACCTCGAAGGCGGATAGGCCCTCCCGCGCGACCGGCGCCATCGCCTCGGCCTGTAGCGCCTTCACCTGCGCCGGGTCGGGCTCGGGCACCGCCCGCGATCCCTGGGCGAACTGCGCCGCCGCCGCGCCCGCGCGCTGGCCCTGCACGAGGATCTGGGCGAAGGCGTTGCCGGAGAGGCGGTTCGCGCCGTGGCAGCCGCCGGTCACCTCGCCACCCGCGAACAGGCCGGGCAGCGTCGTGGCGCCCCACTCGTCCACGAGGATGCCGCCCATGAAGAAGTGCGCGGCCGGCGCGACCTCGATGGCCTCGCCAGCCTTCACACGCTCCATCAGATCGGCGAAGTTCAGGCCGTGCGAATACCAGTCCTTGCGGATGAACGGCTTGGCGCCCCACTGAGCGAAGTAATCGATCAGGTTGCGCGGCAGGTGCTGCAGCGACATGTAGACGCCGCCGTTCTCCGAGCCGCGCCCCTCGATAATCTCCGTCTGAATGCCGATCGAGAGCAGGTCGCGCGTCGAGCACTCCATTCGCTCGGGGTCCCAGCGGGCCATGAAGCGCTCGCCGTACTTGTTCAGCAGCCACACGCGCAGGGCGTTCTGCGGCCCGAGCAGGAAGGGAAACAGGTTGCCGCGCGCCAGCGGCGGCGTGACGATCGTGGTGGGCAGGAACTGCATCATCTCCATGTTCAGCAGCTCGGCGCCCGCCCGCAGCGCCATCGCCTGACCGTCGCCCGTCAGCTCCTCGGGACCGGTGTTGTACTCGAAGACGTTGTGCGCGCCGCCCGTGGCCATTACCACCGCCTTCGCGGCGAAGGCCACCGGCTCGCCCCGCTCCAGGTCCAGCCCAACGGCGCCCATCACCTGGCCGTCGCGCGTCAGCAGGTCGGTAATCATGACGTCTTCGATCATGCGGACCGGGCGGCGCTTGATCTCGCGCTTCAGCACCTGGACCAGGTCGTGGCCGCTGGTGTACATGTTGCGCGGGTAGGAGTGGCCGGGCATCTGCCGCACGTCGTAGACGCGCAGGCCCGCTTCCAGTACCTCGCGGGCGCGCTCCGGCACGTCCTCGACGTGGGCCAGCACCTGCCGCTGGTCGTTCAGCCACTTGCCCTCGACCAGCATGTCGCGGAAGAACACCTCCGGGCTATCGGCCGGGTTGGGGGCAACGCCGCTGATGAGTGGCTCCGGCCCGAGCAGCCGGTACAGCGAGCCGCTGTCCACATCGAGGTCGGCGGCAGCCGTGAGCGTCGCTCCCGAGCGCGTGAAGCGGCCCTTGGTGACGACGGTGACCTGTAGGCCGCGGTCGGCCACCTCCCAGGCGGCGCGCGCGCCGGCGCCCTCGCTGCCGATGATGAGCACGTCAGTGGTGAGCATGGCGCCCTTTCCGCGAAAGCTGTCGGCGACCGGCGCTCCGTCGCCGCCAGGGGTGCGGCATCCCCTGGTGTGAGCGCTGGTCGCACCCTATCTTACCGTGTTTCGCTCACCGCTGGCCTGGCCCCGGCCCACCGGCGTCGGCCCGCGCGGCCGCCGGTGCCACACCGGCGGCCGGCCCGGCGCTGAGGCCAGCATCGGTCCGCGGCCTCCACGGCGCGCTCCTTCCTGCCGACAGTAGGAGTAGGGGCTGAAAGCCCGCTACCGGAATGGGAAGGAGCGTGATCATGGAAGTCCTCTCGCAGCGCGGCCGCTGGTGGCTGCTAGGCGCTGTCCTGGGCCTGATTCTGCTTAGCCAGGTGCCCGCGTGGCCGACCCGGCTGGAAGCACTCGCCGTGGGCGTGATGTTCGCCCTTGGGCTGGTCGGCGCGTACGTGCTGCCCCGACCCTGCCCCCAGGCGGCGTCGCGCCGGCGCCCCCGCGCCTGATTTCGCGCGCCCCGGGCCATCCCCGCCGCCCGCCGATATAATCTCGGCAGAGAGCACGCGGGCAGGGCGGGCCATGTGTACGATCATCACCCTCTTCCGGGCGCACCCCGCCTTCCCGCTCGTGATTGCGGCGAACCGCGACGAGCGCTACGCCCGGCCCAGCAGCGGCCCCACGCTGCTCGCCACGCCGCGCGCGGTCGTCGCCGGCTGTGATCTTGCCTTCGGCGGCACCTGGTTCGGTGTCAACGCCCACGGCCTGGCCATCGCCGTCGCCGACCAGGGCCTGACGGGGGAGCCAGGGGCCAGGGGCCAGGGGCCAGGGTACGATGGCCCCCCGGGTTCTCTCGACCACCGCGCCCCGACCGCCGACCCGTCCGCCGGCCCCCGCCCCGCTTTGAAGCGGTCCCGCGGGCTGCTCGTGCTCGACGCGCTTGGCTGCAGGAGCGTCGGCGCGGTGAGCGACCTGCTTGGGAGCATCGCGCCGGAGGACTACAACCCGTTCACGCTGCTGCACGCGGACGCCAGGGCGGCGCACATCGGCCATCACGCGAGCGGGCCGGTCCAGCTCCGGGCGCTCGCGCCGGGCCTCGACGTGATGGTGAGCGCCATCGGCGCCGACCACGCGCGCTGGCGCAGCGAGTACGTGCTAGGCGCTGTCGATCCTGCGCGCCTGACAACGCTCGACGCCCCGGCGCTGTGCGAGACGCTGCAGGCAGTCCTGCGCCACCACGCGCCGCCGGGTGGCCGCGACGACGCCATCTGTCGCCACCGCGACGACGCGGGCACCGTCTCGTCGTTCGTGGCGCTGCTCACCCCCGACCTGGCAGCCAGCCAGCTTCACTGCGCGCTCGGCGCGCCCTGCCGCGCGCCCTACGCCGATTACTCCTATTTGCTCCAGGAATTGGCGGGCGCCCGCGTCTGAGCCCGGGCCCGGCTGCACGACCCGGCGCTCGTATTCACGCGGCGCCGGCCGGCCAGTACTGCCCGCGCGGCGCTTGCGCGGCCGGGTGATCAGGAGAAAGGCACGATGAGGCGCTTCGAGAACGATAGGATCCTGCGTCATCTGGCCACGGCGCTCGGCGCGGGGACCACGGTGTTCGGCATCTGGCCGGCGCTTGC
>Ga0070741_10005157_pt1 | contig 29344 bp, 21 predicted proteins | sample Coa_R1_4_FD_66440 | JGI IMG/M metagenome (GOLD analysis project Ga0070741, IMG submission 66440) | Surface soil microbial communities from Centralia Pennsylvania, which are recovering from an underground coalmine fire - Coalmine... | ecosystem: Environmental > Terrestrial > Soil > Unclassified ... | reverse complement strand
CCAACACAATCGAAGATCCCGGCGCGACCACTGATACCGCCGCGTCGTGCGTGGCGTGAGAAAACAAGCCAAAAGGCAGGCCCGTTGAATCAAGCTGAGTAGTCTCACTGCTGCTCCGTACCAGCGCCGGAGTGTGCCCGGCGTTGATGTAGTGCACAAGCCCAAACTGCTCATCGAGACATCCAAGGAAGGTAGGTGCCGGACGCACGCCTCCGGCTGCCTGAATGACCGTTCGATTCAATTCCAGCGCCAGCTCGGTAATGCCGTCGGAAACGTTTGCGTCTTCATCCTCAAGCAAAGCGCGAGCGCGTTCAGCCAGCACATCCTGCAACGCGGCAGCGACATGCATGGCCTCATCGCGCTGCCCAGCAACATCGGAGAGCAGAAACAGCATTCGCGTGCCATTGATCGGAACAAAGTCGAAGTAATCCCCACCCAATCGGGATCCGCGATACAGAGCGGAGACGCTCAGGTCGTCGCGGTCCGGCAGCACAGCAGGACGCGGCAGGCGCAGGTTCGATTTGGGAACTTCGCGTTCAAAAAATCGCATGGGAGCAAACGCGCGGCAGGGGTGTAGTCGAACATACCACACTCTCACGATTAGGCAAGCTCTTGGAAAGCGCAAAAAGCAAAGCGGCCAGTCAGGCCGCTTTCCTCAATACAACACTGAAGCGAAACTAAGTTTTCGACTCCTCGAGCATGCCGTTCTCCATCTTTTCCTGACACGCGATGCAGTAGCGAGTCCAGGGAACGGCTTCAAGCCGCTTGGGATTGATCTCGCTTCCGCAGTTGATGCATTCGCCGAAGCTGCCTTCGCGAATACGACCTAACGCGTTCTCGACCATGCTCAGGAGCTGGCGATCATTGTTGCTTTGGGCGAACAGAAATTCCTTGGTGTAGGAATTGGCGGCGCGGTCGGCGATATCCTGGGCGGCTTCGGCATCGGCGATCCGTCCGTCTTCCTGCGTGCGCGAAACCACGCGGCGCAGCTCCTGTTGCCGTTGTTCGAGCTGCTTTTTGAACTGTTCCAGCCGCTTCTTTTCCATAGTTACCTGCATTCTCAGCTATCCCCCCACGTGTAAACAGAACATATATAGATGCTGTCCTGGTGCTGTGGGGAAACAGAAATCATAACACCGGTAATTGGTAATCGGCACTCGGCAATCGGCACTTGGCAATCGGCACTCGGCTAACGACAAAAGCAAAGGCAAAACCTCAGCACGGATTGCGTCCATCCTCCCCTCGGCGAATTGTGCGCATTGAGCAAAGGTCCCGAGTACCGGATGTACATGCTCTCGCTGTTCGTAATGGACACGCTCTCTCTTCAGACTTCTTTAGCACCTTTTGTTTTGTTCTTTTGTCCTTATCCAGCGTCCTTACCTGGCGTGGTCTGCGGATTCGACGGCCATTCGTTCATGTGGGATTTTGGTGTTGGTTTCAGCCGAGGGCTGAATACTGAGTGCTGAGTGCTGAGTGCTGAGTGCCGACTGCCGACTGCTGATGCCGACTGCCGCAAAGAAAAAAGCCCTCAAACGAGGGCTTGTTTCAAGAGGCAAGGTGGAGGGAACCGTTCAGGGCAGGAAACGCAAGGCGCCCGAGCGCATCACTGCGACGGGGCAAAAGTGAAGAAGCTTTCCAAGGTGACAGACCAAAGGTCTCAAAGTATGCTGCCTCTTTCGTTGTCAATCCCTTAAGCACTTAAAAAACCAAAGTGGCGGCTGCTAGGTGTTGAAAACGCGCAACTTAGAAATGAGCAGCATTCATGCGGGTTCTCCGACCGTTGCAATACCCTAAGTGTTGTTTAGAGGAGAAAAAGTGCTCCCAGCAGCCGAGCCGGCATATGGAATCCAAGTACCACTTTTAGGCTTGCGGCTGCCCAATCTGGGTACTTTGCTCTTCCATCAGCTTGAGTTTGTTGAGCAGAGCTTTGTAGCTGATCTTCAGGATTCGGGCTGCTTGGCGGCGATTCCAGCGTGTCTCTTGCAGAACCTGCTGGATGGCCTCACGTTCGGCCTGCATAGCTGCGCGACGTCCAATTTCGAGTAGGGACGGGCGCTCATTGTGGTTATCCACCGGTTTCGACCGCGTTGAAGGAACGGGACTCGGAGAACTGTGAGCGGGAGGTTGAGGTTCATCAGCGACGGCAGCCGTGCTCCCGGCACCATTCGTTGCCTGCGAGTGCATGATTGGTTTGTGTGTCGACAGTTCGCGGATAATCTGCGATTCGTTGCCGACGATCACGTACCTCTTCACCAAATTTTCAAGCTCGCGGATGTTGCCGGGCCACTCATAGTCGATGATGCGCGAAAGCGCGTAATCGCTGAATGGCGGCGGCTGCTTGCCGTAAAACTCGCTGTACTTGCGCAGAAACAGATCAAGGAATAGCGGAATCTCTTCGCGTCGCTCGCGCAATGGCGGGATGTGTACGGTGATGACGTTGAGGCGGTAGAACAAATCTTCCCGAAATGCGCCTTGCGCGACCGCCTGTTCCAGGAACTTGTTGGTTGCGGCCAGCACCCGGACGTCAACGGCAATATCGCGTTTCGCACCGAGCCGCGAAAATTGCCCGTCCTGCAGCACGTGAAGCAGCTTGGCTTGCAGCGCGGGATGCATTTCGCTGATCTCATCGAGAAACAATGTCCCGTAATTAGCCTGATCGAATTTGCCCAGCTTCTGCCGATTCGCACCGGTAAACGCGCCGGGCTCGTAGCCGAACAGTTCACTCTCGAGCAATTCGTGGGGAATGGCCGCGCAGTTCACTTTCACAAACGGCTTATCGCGTCGGAGCGACTGGTGATAGATCATGCGCGCCACCACTTCTTTTCCTGTTCCGCTCTCGCCGCGAATCAAGACCGTGGCATTCGTGTCCGCCACTTGCTCAATAGTGTTTTTGATCTCTTCCATGCGCGCGCTGGTGCCGAACAGCGTCGCGAAATCGCTCTGCTGGCGTACGCGGTCGCGCAACAGCCCGGCGCCATCGGCTGACGAGCGCTTCTCGATTGCCCGTGAGATTCGCGAGTACAAATCGCTGAGTTGAAAAGGTGTCGCGATGTAATCGTCGGCTCCCAATTTGGAAACGCGAAAGATTACCTCGGGAGCGGCATGTCCTGAATAAACAATCACGGGCAGTTCGGGACGCAGTTGCTTCAGGCGCTCAAGCGTTTCCCCGCCATCGATGGGAGGGAGCGTGTAGTCGAGCAGAACCAGAGACGGATCGAAGCTGCGGATTGTCCTGAGGCTTTCTTCGTGGCTGCCTGCGAACGCAATTTCGCAGTTGCGGCGCGAGAGATAGTCGGCTACCGATTTTGCGGTCGTCTGGTCATCGTCGGCGATCAGAATCCTGGTCTTCGACTGCAATCGTATGCCTTTCTCTGTGGAAAACTGCGGATTGCGTGCTCAGCGGCAGAAAACAAAGTACTTACACGTGAGCAATCCAGACTTTCCCAGGCCCGACAGACGGGCGCACTCCAAGCTTTTGCTCAAAAACAATGTACTCAGATTCCAAGGGTTGGTACCTGGATGCCTATGTTATCCATGTTTCGGGCAATCCGGAAGGTAATTTTCAGGTACGGACCTAACGTCGGTTCAAGGGTGAGGGGTAAAAATCGAGGCGCCAAAAAAATCCCAGCCATGGACCGGCTGGGAGGATGCGGATGACTGATGACTCGATCAATTCGAATTAAGCTTCTGCCTTGGGACTACGCAGCCGCCCCGGTGTGAAATGGTATGGAGGCCAGGGACCGCTGATCAGAATTTCACAGTTTTTTAGCTGGCGGGCGGCACTGCTGAAGCTGTTCTGGTAGCGCTCAATCGCTTTCTCGTCGATCAGGTGGGCGATATCGATCAGCATGCCGCCGGTTTCATCCTTGCGGCAACTGACTTCTTCTTCGAGCGGATGGAACAGCCGATTAACTTGAACCGACAGGGCGCGCGCCTTGGTTTGTCGCTCGCGTTGCCGGCTTGCCTTTTCGCGGAGCCGCGCCAGATATTCGCCGCCGACAGAATCGGGCAGCTCGATGTCGTTCATTGCTTGCCGCAGTGAGCCGTCCTTAACCACCAGCTTCAAGTGCATTTCAGCCTTACCTTTAAGACGCGATACCGAATCGGTAAACGCTTTGCGATTGGAGCGAAGCGCGCGACGCAGGGCCTCGTCGCTGTCGAAGATGGTTCCAAAACGGAACGGAAGGACGGTTGTATTGCGGAAGCACTCGCTGACGACGCGCGCGTGCTCGATCACTGCCTGCTGATTCAATTCTCCCGGCGTGTACTCGCTTACGATGACTGCTAATTCGCCGCTGGGATATGCAAATACCTGGTTATTGCCAACTCCGGAAAGATTTTCGACCGGGAAAGGACGACGGGAGCGAATAGATCCGAGGAACGCTTTCTGTTCCGTGATGCAGTACGCGTACCAAGCCATGATGCTTCTCCGTGGGCGTGCCGGGACGCGAGGGTCTCAACACGGGAAAAGAACTAGGAACCGCAACTTACAAACTTTGGAACGGGCGACGCGAGCGACGCGCTCTCGGGGTAGAACGCGTTCACAGCAGAAACAATCCTAGACCTGCAACACAGAAGTTTGCAAGTGCTTCATTCGGCTGGACCTACGGAAACTGCCTTAGTTTACAGCAATTGCCCCTCGGAGCTTGGCTGGTTTTCACCGGAAATCTCCGTGTTTTTCCGAGTTTTTGCCCTCAATCTTTGATCTCCAACCAGGCACTGCACCGGTCACTGTACTAAGGGTGATTAGATCGATACCACGAACCCTAGCGGATTCGGCATCTTACAAACGGCAGAACTGCCTCGGTCTCTCTGCTCAGCTTGTCTCAAACAGCACCCGCATCTATGCCGCGCGATCCCAATTTCGATGTCGTCAGCTTCGCTGTCCCCATTAAAAGCGAGTTGAGCGCAGAGATTCTCGGGCGGCGCTGGCGTAGCGTGCAGGCTATTCTCCGCTTGGCGACAATCACCGGCTCGCAGATGCAACTCGGTCCCGCACTGAATCTAATCTGCGATCTGGCGGCAACCATCGTTAGCTTTGACGGTGCCTGCATCTACTTCTGGAACGAGCCGCAGGAAAAAATGGAGCTGCGTCTGCAGCGCGGACCGATTCAATGCAGCCCGCAGGCGCCTTGGGGAGGCAACCTGCTTCATTTCTGGGTGACCCAACATGCAACGCCCATGCTGATCGAAAAGGGGAAGCATGAGAAAGCTGATTCGGAGCTTGAGGCAGCCGGAGCGGAATCCGCACTAGTCATCCCCATGTTCGTGAAAGGACGCGTGCTTGGATCACTTCAACTCTTCAACAAATCATCAGAAGCTTTCACGGAAGAGGACGCGCACCTTCTCTGGACACTTTCCTTAGTCGCAGAAAACTTGCTCACGCGCGAGCAGGCCAGCGAGGGTCTGCTGCGCTTCGCATTCACCGACTATCTCACCGGACTGCGTACGCGCGGTTACTTCGAACAGCAACTCGATCTCGAAGTAAAGCGCTCCGACCGCAAAGGAGAAATGTTCTCGTTGCTCATGGTCGATATTGATCATTTCAAGACGTTGAATGACACTCATGGACATCACGTGGGCGATCAGGTGTTGCGTCAGGTCACATCTCTGCTGATGAAGGACATGCGTGAAGTGGATACCGTAGCCCGCTACGGCGGAGAGGAATTCGTCATCATTTTGCCGGAAGCCGAAGAGCAGGAAGCTATCGCTGTAGCCGAGCGCGTTCGCAAGTCAGTGCAGCATTCGAACTTCGAAATTGAAGCTCTCGATGGCCACGAGAAGCTCACAATCAGCATCGGAATAGCTGTATACGGTCGCGACGCTACATGCCGCCAGAAGCTGATCGAATGCGCTGACGCCGCTCTATATGGTGCCAAAGGTCGCGGCCGCAATCAGGTACTCACCTATTCGCAACTGCACATGCGGGAGCGAAAGGAAGTTTCATAATCGACGATGCTCCCGGCCGGAATTCCCCATCTCGGAACCTCCAAGAGCGCCCGGCTTATGAAGGGCGAAGGACGGGATTCTGTCCATCAGGCAAAAAGCAGGAAGCAGCGCGCATGGAGAGTGGTCCATGCCGCAGAGTCCAGCGGCGATCTGCTGCCGCTGATTGAAGGACAGATCGCCTTTGGCATGCGCCCATTTCTGCTCACGCCAGCCGGCAGCGGCTTCGGCCCTGTCTTGCAAGAGTGCCGAAATGGAACTGCCTCGCGGATATCGCTGCTGCAATCGTGGAATCGTGTTCGGGAGTGGCGCAAAATCCTGCAGGAAGGAACCGCGGATATTCCCGCCGATGTAATTCACGCTCATTCATTTCCCGCCGGAATGGCTGCAGTGAGGAATTCGTCCGGCGTCGTGTATCAGCTGCGCCAAACCATTGAACGCATTGCTTCTGCAAGCGGCGGGTGCGCCGAGGATTCCTGGCTGGCGCGCTCATTTCGCGTGGCCGAGCACTTCGTGCTCACGCGCGCGGCGGCGGTCGTTGCTGCGAGCCATGCGCTGCGGCTCGAATGCCTGGAACGCGGCGTGAGTCCGGAAAATGTCTTTCTCATTCCCGATCCGGTTGATTCCGAACTGCTCGAGTCAACCGCCGATCGCAAATCGTTTGAGCGGGTTACGAACACTTCATCGCAATCGGTGATCTTCCTCGTTCCCGGACTACCGCAGTATTCCGCGTGGGACTTCCGTGATGCCCTCTCGCGCTGGATGCGCGTAGCCTCAGTGGTTCGCCAGGACAATCCGGAAGCGGTATTCGTGTTCCTGTGCGACGACACGTCTGCCGAAGCCATGCGTGAACTGGCTGCGGCATGCAATCTGGCGTCCTGGACGCGAGCCATCAATCCTCAGCTGCGGGCAAAGGCAATGGCCTCCGCCGACGTAGTGATCTGCGATCGCGAACACGCCGCCGGCGGATTTGCTCTGGAAGCCATGGCGCGCGGCCGCGCACTCTTGGCGGCAGATGTCGAAGTGCATCGCGAGGCTACTTCCGACGGTCGGGGATGCCTCTGGTTTCGTCCCGCAGAAGTTGGCGACATCGCATTCCGCGCACGCTTCCTGGCCGGCAATCCGCAATTCCGGCGCGCGCTCGGCCTCGCAGGACGCGAACATTGCGCCGCCACACGCAGCTCCGAGGTTGTGGCAGCCCAGTACGACGCCGTCTATCGCATGGCATTCAGCAAGCGCAAGGACTCGGACGCGTCTCCTCCGAAAGCACATCTCGTGCCTCTCGAAGTAAGTGGCTAGGACGCGACGCCCACAAAGCGAACACGAAAGTCACAAAGGCAAAACGCGAGGTCACGAAGAAAGTCTTTGTGAACTCCTGTGTTTCCTTTGCGACCTTCGTGTTCGCCTTTCCCGGTAAACTAGCCGGTGTGAAGCCACGTATCGCCATTCCTGAGCCGACTTCGACCAATCCGGAATACAACCAGCGTGCCCTGCCGCAATACCTGAAGGCCATCGAAGGCGAAGGCGGCGAGCCGGTCGTGATCCCCACCAGCGCGACTCCGCATGAAATCGCCCGGCTGGTCACGAGCTGCGAAGCGGTGCTGCTTCCCGGAAGCCCTGCCGATGTGGATCCCCAGAAATTCGGCGTTGAAAAGCATCCGCAAACCGCCGCAGCTGATGCCGGCAGGGACAATCTCGACGAGTTGCTTCTGCAGGACGCTCACAACCTTCATAAGCCCATTCTGGGAATTTGCTATGGGCTGCAGTCACTCAATGTTTGGCGGACGGGAACGCTCGTGCAGCATATTGAGAACACGACCGTCAATCACTCTGCCGGCAGAGCGGTTGAGTTCGCCCACAACGTGCAGATCGCTCCCAATTCGAGACTTGCCTCCATGATCGGAGCGATGCAGGTCCGTGTGAATTCGAGTCACCATCAAGCTGCCGAACGCGCCGGAGACGGCCTGAAGATTGTCGCGAGGTGTCCGGATGACCATGTGATCGAAGCCCTCGAAGGCGCAGCGCCGGACCACTTTGTGCTTGCAGTCCAGTGGCATCCTGAGCGCACGTATGAAAAGGATGAGCCCTCAAAGAAGATCTTCCGCGAATTTGTGAAGGCCGCGCGGGCCTGGAAACCAAGAGAAGTATCAGAATCAGTCGGCTAGCAAGTCAGTACCCTTCCCGGCAGGGAAGACAAGCGCATCCCAGCTGTTACAATTTTCTTAGTAGCTAATGGTCCTACCTTTTGTCCGCGAATTGTTGGCGGACGTCGAGAAGTCTCCCGCTTTCCAGCGTACGGCCTCCCACCTGAAGAGTCGTGCGGGACGGCGACGTGTCTCCGGGCTCACGAATTCTGCCAAGGCATTGCATCTTCCTTTGCTCGCGGCTGCCGCGGGCGCGCCGCTGATCGTCGTCGTCGAGAGCAATCGCGATGCCGAGGACATGCTGCCGATCTTGCAGTCGATGGCTGAGCTCACCGGCGCCGTGACTCCTAAGCAGATTCTCAAGCTGCCGGCGCATGATGTGCTTCCGTTCGAGAATCTCTCGCCTCATCCCGAGATTCAGGAAGAGCGCGCGACCGTGCTGTGGAAGATGGCGACCGGTGCCGCGTCGATTGTGGTCGTCCCGCTTGAAGCAGCAGCGATGCGCTTGAATTCTGCAGAGTATTACGCGGACCTCGCCCGCATCGTTCGTCGCGGCGAGACCATCGACATCGATCCTCTCCTCGAGCATCTGCGCACAGTGGGCTATAGCTCGGCCGATGCAGTGGACATGCCCGGCGAATTCGCGCTCCGAGGCGGCATTCTCGATGTGTATCCGCCGGAAGCCGATCGGCCATTGCGCATTGAATTCTTCGGTGATGAGGTCGAAACAATTCGCAAGTTCGATCCGGCGACACAGCGTTCTGCCGCTCCAGTCGATGAAGTAGTGTTGCTGCCCCTGACTGAGACTCCGGTCAATGAACGCGTCCTCGGCATCATTCATTCCCGCCTTTCTGGACGGCGACTGAGTGGAAGCGAGATCGAAATCGAACACGCCATGCTTGCAACCGGCGCCCCCGTATTCCCAGGATGGGAATTCTATGCTCCCGTGGCGGGAAGCGGGCAGCACCTGTTTGATCTCCTGCCCCAAAGTGTAGTCATGGTCGATGAGCCGTCAGCAATCTCGGCGAAGCAGGAAGAATGGTGGGAAAAGGTCAACGAGCGCCATGAGCGCAGCGGCATCGGCACGCTCGTACGTCCCGAAGAAATTTATTTCTCTCCCGAAGAGTGGGACCAAAGACTGAAGTGTACGCCGGGCATCGACATCGAGCGCCTGGGAATTGCCGACACTAACCTCAGCGCTGATGGCGATGAAGCGTTCACCTTCCACTCGCGCCCGACCACGCGATTTCATGGCTCGATTCCCGCCATGGTCGATGAAGTAAAGAAGCTCACGGCGGAAGGCAAGCGCGTGATCTTCGCCGCTCCCAATATGGGAGAAGTGGAGCGCCTGGCCGACATCTTCACGGAATACACGGTTCCATTCCGGCTCGGCAGCCGGGCTCCGTCGCCTGGTAGCGAGAGTTATCTCGACGAAGCCTCCTATCTTGCCGGCGAAATGAGCACGGCGACCATCGTAAAAGCATTGCTGCCGGAAGGCGTGGAAGTCAGCGATGCCAGTCTCATTCTCTTCGGAGCCCGCGATCTCTTTGACGACTCCGAAGTCGCGGTCGCGCAGCCGTTTCGGCAAAAGTCAAAAGTTTCTGCCTTTCTTTCGGACTTCCGCGACCTCGTCGTCGGAGACTATGTCGTCCACGTTGAGCATGGAATCTCGCAGTATCTGGGCCTGAAGGAACTCACGCAAGGGGATACGACGGGCGAGTTCATGCTGCTCGAGTTCGCCGAATCGGCCAAGCTCTACGTTCCGCTCACGCGGCTCGATCTGATCCAGAAGTATCGCTCGACCGAAGGCGCGCGTCCTCCGCTCAGCCGCCTCGGGGGCACGCAGTGGGCGAAGACCAAAGCGCGGGTGAAGAAGGCCATGCGCGACATGGCCGACGAGCTACTGAAGCTCTACGCCCAGCGGAAGATGGCACAGGGCCACGCGTATCCCGCTGACACGCAGTGGCAGCGCGAGTTTGAAGATGCATTCGATTACAACGAGACTGAAGATCAGCTCTCGGCAATCGTCGACATCAAGCAGGACATGGAATCGAGCATGCCCATGGACCGCCTGCTCTGCGGCGATGTCGGATATGGCAAAACCGAAGTCGCCATGCGCGCCGCATTTAAGGCCGTGCAGGACAATCGCCAAGTCGCCGTGCTCGCGCCCACAACCGTGCTCGCCTTTCAGCACTTCGAAACCTTTAAGCGCCGCTTCGCCGCATTCCCGATCACCATCGAGATGATCAGCCGCTTTCGTACCACGAAAGAGCAGAAGGAAATTGTCGAGAAAGCCGAGCAAGGGAAGATCGACATTCTCATCGGCACGCATCGAATCCTGTCGAAAGACATTAAGTTTCCTGATTTGGGACTGCTGGTCGTCGATGAAGAGCAGCGCTTTGGCGTGCGTCATAAAGAACGCCTCAAGCAGATGAAGAAAGAAGTCGATGTGCTCACGATGTCGGCCACGCCGATCCCGCGCACGCTGCACATGTCACTCGTCGGGCTTCGCGACATGAGCGTAATCGAGACGCCGCCGAAAGATCGCATGGCGATTCAGACCGTCGTTGCCCCCTTCGACGAGAAGCTCATTCGCTCGGCCATCGAGCACGAGCTCGAGCGCAGCGGGCAGGTCTACTTTGTTCACAATCGCGTCGAGAGCATCTACGAGATCGCTTCAAAGATTCAGCAGCTGGTTCCGCGAGCGCGGGTGATCGTCGGTCACGGACAAATGTCGGAGGGAGAGCTTGAGAAAGTGATGCTCTGCTTCATGCGCCACGAAGCCGACGTGCTGGTCTCGACCACGATCATCGAAAACGGCCTCGATATTCCCCTGTGCAACACGATCCTTATCAATCGCGCTGATCGACATGGCTTGTCTGAGCTGTATCAGCTTCGCGGGCGCGTCGGCCGCTCCAGCCGCCGGGCATATGCCTATCTGCTGATTCCTCCTGAGCAGGAACTAACACCCATTGCCCGACGCCGTCTCGCAGCCCTCAAAGAATTTTCCGATTTGGGAGCCGGCTTCAAGATCGCCGCTCTCGACTTGGAACTGCGCGGCGCAGGTAATCTGCTGGGCGGAGAGCAGAGCGGACAAATCGAAGCCGTCGGCTTCGAGATGTACACGACCTTGCTCGAACGCACCGTGCGCGAGCTGAAAGGCGAAGAGCTTCCCGACCGCGTAAGCACGCAGCTTAACCTTGCTCTGAACCTGCGCATTCCCAATGACTACATTCAGGAAGAAAACCAGCGATTGCGGATGTACAAGCGCATCGCCGGCGTTGAAAACGAGGACCAGCTTTCCGATGTGCGCTCCGAACTCGAAGATCGCTATGGTCCGTTGCCTCAGCCGGTCCGCAATCTCCTTGACGCGGCAGCGCTGAAGCTCTTGAGCGAACGCGTGGGAGTTTTGGGCATCGATCGGAAACGCGAATCCGTGCAGATTCGGTTTTCAGAACAGGCGAGCGTCGATCCGGCACGGCTGGCAGAGTTCGTCGGCAAAACCAGGGGCGCGCAGTTCTCTCCCGGCGGCCTGCTGAAGTTCAATTTGAAATCCACCGACGCCGAGCTGGCGCTCTTTCAGATCTCATCACTCCTGCACGAACTTTCCGGAGAGCCGGCGCGAGTCGCCTGACTCGCTGATCCGTTCATCAAGCGTATAATTCGCCTGTCGCGAATCATGCTGACCGAGAGCTCCAGTCCCCCGGAACGATCGAACACGCGGATCCAAATCGGAAACTACTTCGCCGATATCATCATCAACCGCGAACACGACAGCCCTATCTATTACTGGATCGCCCAGCAGCTAGGCTCCGCCGACATCGTTGGCTGGGGACAGGAAGATACATTCGAAAATGCTGAGAAGAGCGCGAAGGAATTTCTCGAAATTCGCAACCGCTTCACGCGCACTCTGGCGACTTCAGCGTCTGATTAGTTTTTATCGGACGAAACCTCTTCTTCTCCGTGCCTCCACATTTTCTGGAAATACCGCACCGATCCTCTTTGCACTGTCACCCCTCGGAGCGCCGCGAGTGAGAGTGGATCTTGTACATGTTGGGTTGCGCTCCAGGGGATCTGCTGTTCGTCATGCGCGAAAAAACAGCAGATTCCCCGCGCCGCAAACTAAAGGCTAGAACATTGAAACCGCGTCGCGGCGGCGCGAGGAATGACAATGTCAGCGGGAAAGATCATTTCGAAGCTTCAACACGTCTTCTTAGGCCGAGGCTACATCTAAGTTGCCGTGGTGAAACTTTTCAACAAGTTGCCGTAATCGTTTTGAAAGCGTGCTCGATCCACGGATCGATCACCCCACCTTGCGGCGAGGCTGATCCAATACGGGCAGCTGATAAAGCTGGACCCGGAAGCGAAAAAGAGGATCACGTTCCACCAATTTGCGCAGCAGCCGGAACCGAACTTCTTGCTCACAAGCTGCACAGCGAGGAAAAACTTCACCCTGCATCAGAGTGACTTCCGCAGGAAGCACGTGCTCCTCATGCTGCACGGCATAGATTCCGTTTTCGGGAACTACCGAACCGGTCTTATGAGATCCGTCCGTGATGGAAACGATCTTGCGTGCCATTTTCATGGATGTGCTCCTGGGACGAAATCCCCGGGACACACCTCCAGCCATTTTGACGAGTGGGCAGTTTCTGAGATGTCACTATCGATGACAGAGTTGCCGCCCGAATCGATGAACATATTTCGCTGAGCGCAGGAAGAATTTGCCGCATTCCGCAGCTTGCCTCTGTGCCCGTGTTGAAAACAAGCGGGTTGCGATGGCCGGGTGTTTGCACCATCTCCATCTGAATGGCGGAACTATGGAGCGAGCGATGAAAATGCGACCGACCGCGGTCTTATATCGTGAGAACTGCGGGGGAATGCTGCGCAATCTCGCCAGCGGATTCGGCCGCACCATCAAGAACCTTGCCGATATCGAAATGTACGAAGATTTGCGCGAGCGCATCTTCAAAAAATCCGCCAACCATTGTTCTGAGCCAGGAGAGCCCTTCTCGCGTTAGTCCCAATCTGGGACCCGACAAATCGTTTCGCACACTCCGCTTTCTTCTGATAAAAATAGTGCGCTTCCGGTACAGCCATGAAACGCACACTCTTCTTTCTTTCTCTCCTTTGCTCTTCGTCGGTTCTTATCGCGCAGAATGCGCCCAGCGGGCCGCCGACCACGGCACAAACCGTGCAGCCGAATCCGGCTCTGATTGTGGAAGGCATTCCGCCGATTCCCGCTTCAATTGCCCAGCAGGCCGACCGCTACACGCAAGTGCGCTCCGCGGCTTTTCTCGACTGGCACCCGAAGCAGCGCGAGATGCTTATCAGCACGCGCTTCGGCGATGTTCCGCAAATCCATCGCGTCAGCGCGCCGGGAGCGTCGCGCACACAGCTCACTTTCTTTCCTGATCGCGTCACCTCGGCTCATTACGACCCGGTAAATGGAAGCTACTTCATCTTTTCCAAGGACATCGGCGGTGGCGAGTGGTACCAGTACTACCGCTACGATCTCGACACCGGCAACATCACGCTGCTCACGGACGGCAAGTCGCGCAACCTGGGCGCGGTCTTCGCCAACCACAGCGGACAATTCGCGTATGTCTCGACGCGCCGCAACGGTCAAGACACGGATCTCTGGCTGATGTACGCGGCCCATCCCGAAACGGACCACATGCTGCTGGAGCTCCAAGGTGGCGGATGGCAGCCAACCGATTGGTCTCCGGATGACAAGCAACTGCTGCTGCATCAGGAAGTATCGGCGAACGAAAGTTATATCTGGCTGGTCGACGTTGCCGCAGGACAGAAGAAGCTGCTTACGCCGAAAGGATCAGAGCAGATCGCATATGGCGAAGCGAAGTTCAGCAAAGACGGAAAAGGCTTCTACACCACAACCGACCGCGAATCCGAATTTCAGCGGCTTGCTTACCTCGATTTAGGGTCAGTGCAGCCCAAGTATTTAAGCAGCGATATCAAATGGGATGTTGACGAATTCGATGTCAGTCCCGACGGCCGCACCGTTGCTTTTGTGACAAACGAAGATGGCGCAGGAGTAATCCGGCTGCTCGATGCGGCTTCTGGCCAATCCAGGCCAGGACCGAGGCTCCCGCTGGGAGTTGTATTCGGAATCAAGTGGCACAAGAACGGACGCGATGTGGCCTTCAGTCTCAGCTCCGCGAAATCCCCGCTCGACAGCTATTCCTTCGACGTGCAAACCGGCAAACTCGATCGATGGACGACCAGTGAAACCGGCGGATTGAATCCTGCGAACTTCGTCACGCCGGAACTGATCCACTGGAAGACCTTCGATGGGCGCACGCTCTCCGGCTATCTCTACAAACCGGCGAACGGAAAATTCACCGGCAAGCGGCCGGTGATCATCAACATTCACGGCGGTCCCGAAGGACAATCTCGTCCGGGCTTCAGCGCGGGAAGCAACTATTACGTGAACGAACTCGGAGTCTCCGTCATTTTTCCCAACGTGCGCGGTTCAACGGGATACGGCAAGAGCTTCCTGAAACTCGACAATGGCTTTCAACGTGAAGACACGTACAAAGACATTGGCACGCTCATCGATTGGATCAAGCAGAATCCCGATCTCGACGGCAACAGCATCATGGTCACAGGCGGCAGCTACGGCGGACACATGACCTGGAACGTGGCCACGCGCTACGACGACGAACTCTGCTGCCAGCTTCCCGTGGTGGGAATGACCAATTTAGTCACCTTCCTCGAACACACCGAACCGTATCGCCGCGATCTGCGCCGCGTCGAGTATGGCGACGAACGCGATCCCAAGATGCGCGAGTTCATGGAACGCATCGCGCCCATGAACAACTGGCAGAAGATCACCAAACCGACCTTCGTAGTTGCCGGCCAGAACGATCCGCGCGTTCCGGTAAGCGAGTCGCAGCAGATGGTCGAAAAGCTTCGCGGCAGCGGCGTGCCGGTATGGTTCCTAGTGGCAAAAGACGAAGGCCATGGCTTTTCTAAAAAGAAGAATCAGGATTTTCAGTTCTACGCAACCATCATGTTCGTGAAGCAGTTCTTGCTGAAACAGCCGGTGGAGGCAAGAGCGGGAGAGTAACTCGTCTCAGCAGTTACAGCACAGCAGAAGCAGGCTGCGGAAAGAATGCAGAACGGAACCGCCGACGGTAGCCGATGGGGCAGCCGCGTGTTTTGCGGCTGCGGCTTTGCATGATGGGAGTGGCATCCTCGCGTTCGGAGTTCGCCTTTCCGGCGACCTCCGACCCACCCGGCTACCGCCGGCGGTTCTGTCGCTCTGGGCGCCACGGCGTTTTTCCAAGCCATCACTCCGGATCTGCCAGCAACGAGAAGTCCCCTTCCACAATGTGCAGCACGAGTTTGCGCAGGGCTTCGGCGCGGGCGCGACATTCGCGCACGCGCGCTTCAGCTTCGGTCAGCTGCGGCTGTGCCACTGCGGGAATCAGAGCCTGGATGCCCTCGGCGGCGTCCTGCCAGGCTTTGCTTTCGCGTTCCAGCAGACGGATGAAATGCCCGAGGCGCTCGGGATCGTCCCATTGAATTGACATGGCGCTCTACGGTCAGGGCCGCCTGAGACGAAAACGGCAACCTGGACCAGTTTGGGAATTATGTCCCAACTCTTTCTCGCCCGCGAGTGACTGTTGTGATGCAGGGACGCTCACCCTATCCCGTTTTGGCAGCAAAATCAAATTGGGACGATTTCCCGCAGGAAAAGCCTGCCGCATTCACATTTCTTTGCGATTGGGACCGCTGCCTGCCTTGACAACGCTAACTACTCTGTTCGACCCTTTTCGGTTCGTCTTATACCACTAAAGTGGTAGTTCATCCCTGTGCGATGGAGCTTGAGCCCAGGTGGAGATGAGACGACCAATCGCTGTTTGGAGAGGACCATGACTATTCCCAGTTTGTCTTTTTCCGCGGCCCGCAGGATTTTGGGCCTTCTGAGTCTGCTTGCGTTTTTAATCGCATTTTCCGGCCTCCCGGCATTCAGCCAGGCGACCATCGCTACCGGCGCCATTCAGGGCACCGTGACCGACCAGTCAGATGCGGTAGTTCCTGGTGCGACTGTCACTATCCGCAACGTTGCCACGGGACAGACCATCGTCCGAACCACGTCGAGCAGCGGAGTCTATAACTCAGGTCCGCTGAATCCCGGGAACTACACGGTATCAGTGAGCGCGAAAGGGTTCGGTGCTACGAATCTGCCGACGGTCGTCACCATTGGAAATATTAGCCCAGGAAACGTGAAGCTCGGCGTTGCCAGCGAGAAGCAGGAAGTCACCGTGGAAGCCAACGGAGTGACTATCAACACTGAGCAAGCGACTGTGCAGGGCGTGATCACCAGCGAGCAGATTGAGAATCTGCCCATCAACGGCCGCAATTTCCTGGACGCCGCCCAGCTCGAACCGGGCGTACAGATCCAAGATGCACAGAACTTCGATCCAACGAAGAATGGCTACACCGGAATCTCGATTGGTGGTCGCGCCGGCCGCACCACGCGAATCGAAGTTGATGGTGTTGATATAAGCGACGAAACCGTCGGAACCACGACTCAGAACATTCCCGCCGATTCCATTCAGGAATTCCAGCTCAGCCAGTCCACGCTCGATATGTCAACTGAGCTGACATCCTCGGGCGCTGTCAACGTGCTTACGAAATCGGGAACGAACAACCTGCACGGCAGCGGTTTCTATTTGTTTCGCGATAAGCGGGCAGGTGACGCTAACTTTCCTGGTGGATCGGACGTTCCATTCCAACGAAATCACACAGGATTCACTCTAGGTGGACCTGGAATTAAGGATCGCCTTTTCTTCTTCGTAGCGGGCGAAAACATCACCCAACATCTGTTCGCACCTGTTATCGGTGGTGGCCCCTTTGCTCCGCTGAATGGCGGATACAACCAACCCTTCAAGTCGCGACAGATCACCGGGAAGCTCGATTACAACATCAAGGGTTCCGCCAAGCTCTTCTATAAGTTCACCTACGACGAAAACAAGATGGCGAGTTCGCAAACAAATTTCCAGCCATTCAAGAATCAGGACAACGCTCCGTCTCACGTTGTCGGATTGGATTTCAATAGTGGGAGCTTTACACACTCCATTCGGTTCGAGTACCTAAAGTTCCACAACATCATCGGGGATGCCGCGCAGCTCTCGGGAGCGTTCGATCCGATTCCCAGCGCATTCCTCTCCATTAGCGGCAGTTTCTCGCCGCGCTTCAGAACTGGTCCGAACGACTTAGCGCCGCAGCAAACCTTCCAAACTGACCACCAGATCAAATACGACGGCAGCAAACTCTGGGGTAATCACGTCACCCGTTACGGGGTTGGGTTCAACGGCATTCGGGGAGGAGGATTCGCATCGTTCTTTGGACTTGCGCCTGAGATTGCTTCCAATCAGACGGCCTTCGCCAAATCACCTTCTAATGCATTCCCGGGGGGCGCTTCGAACCCCCTAAACTATCCGGTCACAACCATCATCATGGGCAATGGACAGGGCTTTTCCAGCGAGTTCCCTGGATTCGGTTTCCCAGCGGGAGCTCAATTGGATAATCGTTTCAGCTTCTACGTCGGCGATAGCTGGAAGGTAAAGCCCAACCTTACCTTCAACTATGCAGTGCGGTACGTGAGGGACACCGGTCGCACTGACAGCGATCTGGGGCCTATTCCCTGCTCGGCGATCGATCAAGCCAACTTCAGCCCTGCCCCTCCCTGCACCGGCAATCTGCTCGACAACTTCGGAAATATTCCCGGATTGGGTAATCGTGTGAACCAGCCCAACGGGAACTTTGCTCCGCAAGTAGGGCTCACGTGGGATCCATTCCACAGCGGCAAGACGGTAGTACGCTTGGGCGGCGGGCTCTACTACGAAAATGCGATCTTCAACAATGTTCTTTTCGACCGACCGGCTCGCTTGCCTCAAGGATTGTTCTTTGCGGAAAGCAACGGCGGCAACAACATTTGCCCGGCAGGAGCAGTGAGCTTCCCCGGAGGTCAAACTGTCACCTCAACTCCAACTGGAAAGGACCTCGCCAGCCAGGTGTGCGGCCAACCGATTGGAAACGTTGCGCTGGACATCGTCGCACTGCAGCAGCAGTACCAGGCCGCAGTGAAAGCTGCTGGAGCAAGCGTGAATCCCGGATTTATTGGCGAGATTCTCCAGAACAACGCAAATCTGATGGCTCCGAACTACAAGAGCCCGCGTTCATGGCAAATGAACGTCGGCTTGCAGCATGAGTTCGGAAGAGGAACTGTCGTAAGCGCGGACTATGTGCGCAACGTCAGCTTGCACTTCCTGCTAGGGGTCGATTCAAACCACGTTGGCGATGCACGCTATCTGAATAAAACGGCGGCGCAGAACGCCATTGCCGCTACGCTGGCAAATTGCGGTGTAGCTTCGATCGACGCAGGACTGGCGCCCGGCGCTTGCGCCAACAATCCAGTCACGGGTAAGCCGTTGACTACTGCACGCTCACTTACCATCGATGACTTCGCAAATAACGGTCTCGATTCCGGCATTACCTATTTGGGAGGACAACCGGCAGAAGCGTTTGGTCTCGATCCTACTGAAGGTGCGGCGTTCGCCGGCATCAACCCGTTCTACGGTCAAAACACGATGTACTTCCCTGTAGGCCGCTCCGTATATAACGCACTGCAGGTTTCGCTACGGCAAAGGCTCACTTCCAATCCATTCGGGATGATGCCGTTCATCCACGGAATGAACTTTCAGTTGTCGTACAGCCTCTCGCGCTTCAACAGCATGACAGGCGACCAGGATTTCCTGAACACAGCGTTCGATCAGGCTAATCCTACCCGCTTCTTTGGACCGACTTCGTTCGACCGCACGCACCAGTTCTCGTTCGGAACGATCCTGAACCTGCCTGCGAACGTGACGGTCAGCTTCATCGGCCACTTCAACTCTCCTTTGCCCACTACCCTGCAGGTAGAAGATCAAGGACGCCCGGGCGAAATCTTCCACACTGACTTCACAGGTGATGGAATCACACAGGACCCGCTTCCGGGGACTAACATTGGTTCGTATGGCCGTACCATTTCCGGAAACGGTCTTGCTCAAGCAATTAGCAACTACAACTCAAATTCAGCAAACAAGCTGACGCCCGCAGGACAGGCGTTAGTAAGTGCGGGCTTGTTTACGCAGTCACAGCTCGTCGGACTGGGAGCGCTGACAGATACTCTTGCACCCGCTCAGACCGGAACACTGTACGCGAATGACTGGTTACGTGCGTTCGATATGCGCTTCGCAATGCCAATCTCCATCCGCGAGAAAGTAAAGCTTGAGCCCAGCATAAGCATCTTCAATATCTTCAACTTCGCCAACTTTGCCATCTCACCTGATACGCGCGTAAATGGCATCCTGTCCGCTTCCACGCCGAACGGCACTACTTACAGCGACATGGAATCAATTCGCGCTGGGTTGGGCAGCGGTACCTTCAGCCTCGGTGCTCCACGGCAGTTGGAGTACGGACTGAGGATTACCTTCTAATCGCGTACAGCGAGTAAAACGCCGGCCTTCGGGCCGGCATTTTCTTTTGGGGGACGATTCAAACGTTCCCACCATCTCTATCGAAAGGCACATCCTTCCCATTTCGGGAGAAAGGGCTCTCATTTTTTTCGCTTGACTTTCGCCGCGATTCGTCATAGCACAGAAGTAGAGGCGCAAATTGGGCCTCGTCATGGCATGGCGAATGGGAACGTGTGTCAGCGCGACGTGTTCATTTTTGGTTTGCCAACGGTCAGCATTCATCGCGGCAAATCGACCCATGAGATCTCATGGGATCAGATGAGATTTCCGACGAGATCGAGTATGGGATATCTCAATCCGCTGCCATGAGATATCTGATGAGATCGGATGAGATTTGATGGGATCGAATGAGATTACCAACTGTAAGCCTAAGCAGGGTGAAGAACCGGTATGCCCCGTCTCGATCGCAATCACCACGCTCGCCGCACTCCGACCCGACGCAGAAGCAGAAGTGGATTCCGCGTCGCTGCCCCAAAAACCGCGGTGGCATGACGCCGTGGAAAAGTCGGGGCAACGCCGTGGAAATTTCGGCGCTACGCCGTGGAAATCTCGGGGTAACGCCGTGGAAATCTTGGCGTCGCCCCGGGGCTGCCGCTCGGAGATTGCCCTCCAAATCGTCGTTGTTTGGGAATTTACTCTTTGCTGCTCAATGATTTACAGGTTTCCACGAGCCACTCCCTGGGCGGCCAAAGCTCATGCTTTAGGCGTCACGCGTACTTTTTGCTTGAGTCAATCAGAAGGAGACGGTGCGGCTAGTAGTCCCAGCTTAGGTCTGCTCCTTTCGGCGCTGTCTCCTTCATGTGCTGCGCGACCTGCGGCATGATGCGCTGGTACATGGTCGCAATCGATTCGCCGGAACTGATGTTCCCGCCTCCGGCGTAACAATGCGGCTGGCGGTAGCCATACTCGAACGTGGCCGCACGATAGGGATTCTTGGGGCTGTCGATGAAGTCCTGGAAGAGATGCACGGCATTGTTCAGGTACCAGGTGTCCATGTCGCCGACGGTGATGTGCAGCTTGCCTGTCAGCTTCGGTCCCAGTGTCGTCCAGTCACGCTGCATGATGTGGTTGAGATCGTAATGTTCTTTCCAATAATTCGCGACCGCAGGATCGATCACTCCGGTGCGCGGGTCCCAAATCGGTTTCGGATAGCCGTCCGGCCCAACCGGACTGAAGACAGCCTGCCAGATACCAAACTGCTCGGTCGAGCGTCCATGCGTGCCCATAACTTCCTCGCGGCGCACGGCAGGCTCCATCACCGCTTCGAGGGAACCGTCCGGCCTCCGCATTTCCGCGCGCGGGACGCGGCCAAATGGACCTTCTTCCCAGAAGGCATTCTTGTCTTCATAGATGTTCACGATCTGGTAGGCGCGGAAATCGATGGGATCGGGACAGAAGCACCAGGTGCCGTTGAACTGGTCGGGATAAAAGACCTGGTCGGCGATGGCTTCCCATCCGCCGGTAGATCCGCCGGTGAGTGCGCGTGCCCAGGGCTGGCCGACGCCGCGGAAGCGTCGTTCCACTTCGGGAATAAGCTCTTTGACGATGGCATCGCCATAGGGGCCAACGTTTGCCGAGTTCACGGCATAGGAGTCGTCGTAATAAGGATTCGCGTGCTGAATCTGCAGCAGGAGCATTTTGGGAAGGCGGCCCGAGGTCCAGTCCTGGTAGAGCTTGTACTGATACTCGGCCCGGCGACGCGCTCCGCCCTTAAGATCGGCCGTCGCAGGTTCAGTGCGAAAGCCGCGGAAGTCGGAGGGGAAGTGTCCTTGGTCGATGAGCAGCGGATAATGCGCGTTGGGATGCTCGTCGAATCCTTCCGGCAGAACGACGATTGCGCCGAGATACATGGGACGTCCCCAGAAGTCGCTGAGCAGGTTGCTTTGCATGCGGAAGTGCTTCACGTACTTCGTATCTGCAGGCGCTTCGATGGCGGGAATCCTCTCCGTAAGTTCAATGCGAACCGTGCTGCCGCGCGCGGGATCGACGTGAATGCGCTGCGGCTTGCTCATCAAATTGCCGGGCTTCTCGTACCATTGCTGGCCTTCTCCCATATCGGGAGGGAGTTTGACGGTGTGTCCGTCGGAACGACGGAAGCTGTCGTAGATGTTGAGCACCGCCTGAACGTAGTAGTCGCCGGCCGGAAGCTGATCGAGGCTGACGATGGGATAGCCGAGCGTCGCGCCATCAATGGTCGCCGGAGTGCCCGGCGCAAGCGCGTCCACGTCGAGCCCGAAAAATTGCGCGCTCTCAGCTTCCTCTTCTTTCAGCTGATACCGCGGCTCGGGCTTTTCATCTTTGGCGATGCCGAGCATGATGTGTCCATCGAGCGGCTTGTTGCTGACCGAGGCAGGAAAGCTGATTTCAAAACGAAGAGCCGAACGCTGATTCGGAATTTGCGGAGTAGCGCCGATCCAGAAAAACGAGCACGCGGTTATAAAGGGAATAAAGACAATCGGTCGCATCGCGCGGAAGACGTTCATGCATTGAGCCCCAACTCTTGGATTGCGAATTGTCGATGGTATTGCCTCGAACGAGAAGTAGCAAACACGAACGCTGAACTCACATACCTGCGAAGCAGTTGAAAAACTAAGGGACAGCACATGAGTAGATCGGCATAGCCTGAAGGGCGACATGTATTAGCCCACGCGCGTAAGCCGTGGGTACTTGAGAAAACGAGCTGAGCCCGGAGGGCGGAATGGTCTCTCATTTACTCCTCCGAGCTATGCCGCCCTGCGGGCTCATCCGTCTTCATCTTTCACCCACGGCTTACGCGCGTGGGCTAATATATTCCGCTCCTTCGGAGCTGACGCATAGATGATCGATAGATTCACGCCTGGCTTGACGATAATGGAGCGCACTTCAACTCGAGACAAGGGCTTCACGAAGCCCTTGCTTCTCGCGGCGGTCCTCTACGTTCTCCTGCTCGTCGCCTTCTGGTATGCCGCGCAGTATTTCAACATGCCGGCACGCATCGCCGGGCATATGCCCAGCAGCTTTGCGGCGTTCGCGCTCATTCTGGCGCCGTACTGGTTTTTTGGGTTTGGCTTGGCAGACCTTCTGGTCGCCAGATTCAGAACACGAACGACGCGACTGCTTTTTCCTGCGCTGCTGGCCCTTCCCTATCCCATCTTCTCAATTCCGCGACATGAATTTCGTTGGATCTATTTAGTCGCGTGGATCGCGATTCCGGTGCTTACCTCCGCGCTGATCGAAAGCATTCCCGAATCGGGAACCAATGCCTCGGCTTTTCAATGGCAGGATTTGGTTGTTCTCTGCATCTACTTTCTCCCGGTCGAGTTCGGCCTGTTGCGCGGATCGTTTCCCTATTCGGGACTTGGAGCGCTCCCGAAGCTGTTGCTGGTCGATTCCGCTCTGTACTGCTATCTTGTGGTGCGTCGTTTGGATCGCGTCGGCTACGATTTCCGCGTACGCCTGCGCGACCTGGCTATAGGAGTGCGGGAGTGCCTGTTCTACGCCCCGATCGCGATTGGGCTTGGACTCTTGCTTCATTTTCTTTATCCCCACACCGGAGTGCCGGCGGCATCGCGCGCACTGGGCGCGGTGCTGATTACGTTCTTCTTCGTTGCGATTCCGGAAGAGCTGTTCTTTCGCGGCATCCTGCAGAACCTCTTGGAGTCCCGAATCGGCCATCCGCGTTCGTGGATCATCGCGTCGGTGATCTTCGGCTTGTCGCACTTCAACAAACCGCTGCCTTTCAATTGGCGCTACGTGATCATGGGCAGCATAGCCGGCCTGTTCTACGGAAGAGCGTGGCGCGACCGCCGCCGGCTTGCAGCTTCCGCAACGACACACACCATGGTGGATGTCTTGTGGTCGCTCTGGTTCCGGTAAGGCGACGGTGAGACTAATGCGTTGCACAACAGACGCATTGTTTTGCAATTTGATCCCCAAGGGAAAACGCGCGGGCAAAACATGTCGAGCAAAATGTTGAGCTTAGGACGATATGTTAGAGCTTATACACGGCAAGTGAATTGCACTGTGAGTACCCAAGGTCAGAGGTGTGCTCATGTTAAAGAGTCGTCTGTTGTGGCTGTTCTCAGTTCTTCTGCTGTCGGCTGCATACGTTCACGCCGACGGCATCGATCCGGTCATTCAGGTGGATGATCCTACGTGTCCGCCGGCGGGCTGTGCACAGGTCTCCTCAGGTGTTCCGTTTACCTTCAGTTCCAACGCTGCAGGTGGCGGCACAACTGTCTTCCAGGTGAACGCGGATAGCGCCGGCTTCACTACGCTTGACATCGAAACTGTAGGAACATTTCCTAACAAAAGCGACGTTCAGTGCTTCAGTAATGAATTCACGTGCAATGTCACATTCATTGACGGCGTCACCGATATTTTTCTGACGGCGAATACTTTCTGCGATGGCGTTTGCTCAACCAGGGGTGGTTTTCCTCCGGGCGACATATTCGCTATCGATCTGGACAATCTTTTCGAACCGAATGGAGTGCCGATCTTCGATCAGAGCGGCGTGGCAGAAACTACTCCGGGCGTCGGTGGCTGGGGACCAAATCGGGATTTCAATGCCTTGGCCGGTTTGACCACGGCGCCAACGACAGCGCGAATATCAGCGCCCGAGCCATCAAGCGTGTTCCTTCTGTTCGCCGGAGCGGCGGCCCTTGCTGCTCGTCGAAGGATTGTGAGGAGATAGGCTGAAGCTTTTCTAGCTTAACTCTGGCCGAATTAGAATGACGCGACCTCAGGATCGCGTCATTCGGTTTTGGGAATTACAGTTTAGGGAGACGACGGTGCTAGTTCGTCGGTCGCGGCCTCTGATTGGCTGCATCCGAGAGTCCGGGTAAAGCCTGCATCTTTGCCAATTCGGGATCGTTGCGAGCAATCTGCGAAGGATAGCCCTTCGACAGTGCCTCTTGCAGCGCGGGCAGAGCCTCCTGCTGATCACCAGCAAGCCACGCCACGATCGCTTGGGCGTAGACGATAGTTCCGTCACTTGGATCGATTGCGCGAGCGCGGCGGATGAAATCGGCTGCTCGGGTCTTATCGCCGTTCTTAGCGTAGTACAGCGCAATGCGGCCCATGCGCGCGGCATCGCGAGAATTGACCGCGAGGGCCTTCAATCCAGCTTCAATCGCCTTGGCATATGTCGCATTTGCTTCAGCAGTCTTGCCTGCCCAGCGATATGCATCGGCCAGATTTCCTAGATTGATCTCCGAACCAGGATCGAGATGTACGGCTTGCTCGAACATAGGCACCGCATCGCTGTATCGCTTGAGATAGAAGTAAGCAGTTCCCAGATTGGAATAGGCGATCGGTTTCTTGCTGATCTCCAGGGCCTTTTGCAGGACCGGGATGCATTTGTCGAACTGCCCCATGCTGAAGTACACGGCGCTGAGGTTCTCGTATCCGGCCGCGTTGTCCGGCTCCAGTTCGGTGACTTTTTGGAACGCCTGCAGAGCTTTATCGTTATCGCCGAATTTGAGTTCGGCGCTGCCCAGAGCGTTGTAGTTGAACCAATAGTACGGATTTAATTGAATCGCCCGGTTGTATGCGTTCAGCGCCTCTTCTTTATTGCCGTTAGCCCGGTAAGCGTCTCCCAGTCGGCGATAGCTCTCATCAGAGTTCGGCGCGAGTTCCAGAGCACGCTTCAAAACGGCGATGGCTTCGCTCTTTTTGCCGGTAGCCGTGTAAGCGCTGCCGAGAGCGAAGTATGCTTCGGGCAAGCTTTCATTCAAGCTCTGCGCCTGTTGGGCGGCGCTGACGGCTTGGTCGGCCCACTGGCGGTCCTTGGTGCTGCGGTACATTCTCAGGTTGGCATCGGCGATGCCGGCGTAGGCCATGGCGAATCCAGCATCGACTTTGACTGCCTGCTCGTAAAAACCAATCGCTTTCTGCACGCTCTCCGGATTGAGCTGATCGCGCATCGCGCTGCGGCCTTTGAGGTACAGCTCGTAAGCATTGAAATTTTCCGTCTGATGCAAGCTCACACGCGCCAGGCTCTCATTCGAAGGCTTGGTCTCGATCGTTCGGACCAATTTGGAATAGATCTGGTCTTCGAGCGTGAGCACATCGCGGGTGACACCGGAGAAGGCTTGCGTGAGAAGCCGTTGTCCCTTGGAGACATCGTCGATGTTGACAATGATCTCGACGCGATCGCCTGCGCCCTGAATCGTTCCGCTAATGATGAGATTTGCACCTAATTCATGCGCGGCGGTTTGCGGTGTGGTGTCCGGAGATAGCTTTTGTGTAGCGCTCGGGGGGGCGATCTGGATGCCGTTTAATCCGAAGAACTTTGCGTAGAGCGACTCGTTCAGACCTAATCCAAGCTCAGCGAGATTCTGACTGTCTCCCAACACTCGGAATGGCAGGACAGCTATGTGCTTGCCGGGAACCGTCGTAGTGCTTCCGCCAAACTGAATGTGCATTCCCGTGATTACGGGCAGGTAATGAATAACTACAGGCGCGCTTGCGGCAGTCACAACCACCGCCGCTCCGATCGCCAACTTCGTCCAGCGAGCCATACCGTGGCCCGCGGGTTTCTTGCCAGACGGCGTGAACCGGGATGCCTCCAGATCGGCCAGAACCTCAGAGAAGCTTTGATATCTCCGCGTGAGGTCTCGCTCCAGACAGCGCATGATCACGCCCGCCAGATACGGCGGCAGCTTGGCATTGAGGACAGTGGGATTGCGCGGGATCGACTGCACGCGTCCGAGCATGAGCTGGAGCGAATTTCCCTGAAAGGGAAGATCGCCGGTGACCATCTCGTACAGCATCAGGCCGAAGGAATAGATGTCGGTGCGTCCGTCGATTTGTCCGCACTCGACCTGCTCCGGGGACATATAGCGCGGCGTTCCCAGAACTTGTCCCACGGAAGTCATCGCGGTTGCTGCGAGAGCATCAGCTTCGAGCGACTTTGCCAAGCCGAAGTCGGAGACGTAAACGCAGCCGGATTGGTCCAGCAGAATGTTCTGCGGCTTCAGGTCACGATGGACGACGCCTTCGTGATGCGCGGCTGCAAGCGCCTGGCAAATCTGCTTACCGATTTCCACTGCGCGCTCGAGCGGCAGAACCTTCTGCTCCTGGATAATCTCGGCCAAGTTCCTTCCCTCGATGAACGCCATCGAGATGAACTTCACGCCTGCGCCTTCGCCCAGATCGTGTATGCGCAGGATGTGTTTATGCGAGATGCGGCTGGCTAGCAGGAGTTCTTGCTTGAAGCGCTGCACGATCTCCGCGTTGGCCATCAGCTCCGGACGGATCACCTTGAGCGCGACCATGCGATCGAGCTCGAGATCGTAGGCCTTGTAAACGCTTCCCATGCCTCCTTCGCCCAGTTTTCCTTCCACGCGATATCGCGGACCGAAATCCGGCTTCGGTGTAGAGATGGGACTCGGCGCTGCTGCCGCTGCCGCCGCAGAGAATCGTCCAGCTCCCGAGGGAATCGCGGGAGAGCTGAAGCGGCTGGAAGGCGCTATCGTCGGAGCGTCGTAAGTGTCGAAGCTGCGAGACTTGGAAGTGGTCTGCTCAAGGACGAAATTCAGCGACGACGAGCAGGAGCTGCACGTCATAGCGTCATCAACATTTTCCGTGTGGCAGACCGGGCACAGCATTGGAGATTGCTCGAAATCATTGTCCAGAAAGTCCCAAAATGCAAGTTAAGGGTAAGTGTTACCAGACGTTTTCGCACGGCAGAGTTGCTCCTTTTTCAGCGAACTCGCCCGTTCAAATGAGCAGTACCGATTGCGGCTCGTAGGATTTGAATTCGGCAGGCTGCGTCGGTTCGTGTGTTAGCTTTTTCCTATGTCCGCATCAGCAGCCAATCAGCAACCAACTCCGGTTCGAATCTTCCAGATGCTCAATGCCTTTCAGCAAACGGAGGCGCTGCGAGCAGCCATCGATCTTGATGTATTCACGGCACTTAGCGACGGTCCGCTCGACGCCACTCGGCTGGCGAAGCGCATCGGAGCCGCTCCCAAAGGCGCCAGAGTTTTATGCGATTACCTCGCCATCGCAGGTCTCCTCAACAAAGACAAGGACCAGTACTCGCTCACGCCCGAGGCACAGATGTTCCTCAGCAAGAAGTCTCCGGCCTATATCGGGTCGGCGACTCAGTTCATGTGCAGCGACTATCACCTGCGCAATTTTTCCCAACTGACTGAGGCCGTCCGTCGCGGCGGATGTGCCGTAGAAGATTCGAGCACGGCGCCCGAAAATCCTATGTGGGTGAACTTCGCCCGCGGCATGGCTCCGCTGCGTGTGCCTGCGGCGGAATTCATCGCAAAACTCGTCGGTGCCGATCAGCAAAAGCCGATGAAGGTGCTCGACATCGCTGCCAGCCATGGCCTGTTCGGTATCACCATTGCGAAGAGCAATGCCAAAGCGGAAATCGTGGCGGTTGACTGGCGCCCTGTGCTCGAGGTGGCTAAAGAGAACGCCGCAAAGGCTGGAGTCCAGAATCGCTACAAAACCATCGCCGGCAGCGCTTTCGATGCTGACTTTGGCAGTGGATACGACGTCGCACTAGTCACGGCATTCCTCCACCACTTCGATGTCGCTACCAATGAGAAGTTCCTTCGCAAGATTCATGGCGCATTGAAGCCCGGAGGAGTTGTAGCCACGTTGGAGTTCGTGCCTAACGAGGACCGAATAACGCCACCACATGCGGCAGGGTTTGCGCTGATCATGCTTTCGAATACTGCGTCTGGCGACGCATACACCTTCCGCGAGCTCGACCAGATGTTCCGCAACGCAGGCTTTGGGCCGAGCGAGCTGCACAACAACCCTAACAGCATCGATCAGGTGATCATCACGAAGAAGTAAGCGCTTTGGTCGGTGGTCTTCATCCAAACCGGGTTCACTCCGTAGCGCGGTAGCAGCTTCGATGTGCAAGGCACCGCTGCGGATGAGCTACGTTTTCATCCGGACCGCTATTGGCCATGGTGGCAAGACACCAATACACAGCGGTGCTCGATTTTCCCTGCTGCCATCGGTGGGGCGCTCCAGCGAGAGATCCGAATGCGGTCTTCGTCCGGAGACAGGCGCATACTACCGGAGCGTCGGCTTCGAGTTCTTCCTCAGCCTCGGGCCAATTGGCGTATGCGTGTCCGAAGTGTTCTTCCGTGCTCATGCGCTCACTCCTGCCGCTTCGTCGATCGTCATGGGATAGGGAGCGCCTTTAGCGGCACGCAGAATCGTTCTGCGCACTACGGCTTCGAAGATTGGGACCTTGAAGGCGTTCTTTGACATCGGGGTTGCGCCAAGCATCGCTTCCTTTGCCGCGGCACGCGCGCTTTGGTCCGAGATCGCCATGCCATTCAGCTTCGTTTCCGCATCTTTGGCGCGGAGAGGTGTAGGCGCGGCGAATCCCAAAATGACATTCGCTTTCTGGCAATTCTCTCCGCTCATTTGCAGAGCTACAGCGACAGCAGCCAGCGGCCAGTCGTAGGATTCCTTCTCGCCTTGTTTGTAATAGGCTGACTTCGTTCCGTCAGCCGATGCCGGAACTGTGATCGCAGTAATCAGCTCGCCCGGGAGCACAGAGGCTTCGCGGGTTACATCCTGCTCGGGCGTGAGAAACAGATCTTCCACTGCAACACTGCGTTTGCCCTGCGCGCTCGTGAGTTCCACGTGCGCCCCGAAGGCAATCAACGGGATCGCGAGCGACGACGGATGCACAATCGCGCACAGCTGGTTATCGAAGATGGCGTGGTATTCGTTCTCGCCGTCCTG
>Ga0070741_10005156_pt1 | contig 29344 bp, 21 predicted proteins | sample Coa_R1_4_FD_66440 | JGI IMG/M metagenome (GOLD analysis project Ga0070741, IMG submission 66440) | Surface soil microbial communities from Centralia Pennsylvania, which are recovering from an underground coalmine fire - Coalmine... | ecosystem: Environmental > Terrestrial > Soil > Unclassified ... | reverse complement strand
TGTCGTACTCGCTGCCGCCGCTCGAGCTGCTGACGCAAGGCGCGCAGCTCGACGAATATTCCAAGATGATCAATGACGGCTTTGCCGGCATCACCGCGAAATACGGCGATCAATTCCCCGGCTGGGTGGCGCAGACCTCGCTCGCCGCGCCGGACGCCGGCGTCGGCGAAGCCACCCGCGCCATCAAGAACGGCGCGCTCGGCGTGCAGATCTACACCAACGTCGCCGGCCGGCCACTCGACGATCCGGCCTTCGAGCCGTTCTTCGCGGCGATGGAGAAGCTCAACAAGCCGATCTGGATGCACCCGGCGCGCGGCGCCAGTTTCGCCGATTATCCAACCGAGAAGAAATCCAAGTACGAAATCTGGTGGACCTTCGGCTGGTCCTACGAGACCGCGGTCGCCATGGCGCGGCTGGTGTTTTCCAAGATCATGGACAAGTATCCGAACCTGAAGATCATCACCCACCACTTCGGCGGCATCGTGCCGATGCTGGAGGGCCGCATCGGCCCCGGCTGGGACCAGCTCGGCGCCCGCACCTCGGACGAGGACCTCACCGTGCTCCTGAAGCAGCTCAAGAAGCGGCCGCTCGACTACTTCAAGCACTCGTTCTACTGCGATACCGCGGTGTTCGGCGGCGTGCCGGCGACGAAATGCGGCCTCGAATTCTACGATCTCGACAAGATCGTGTTCGCCTCCGACTGCCCGTTCGACCCCGAGAAAGGCACGATGTACGCGCGCGAGACGCTGCGCATCCTCGAAGGCATCGACATGCCGAAGGCCGACAAGGAGAAAATCTGGCACGGCAATCTCGAGCGCATCACCGGGGTGACGTTCAAGTCCTGATTCGTCATGGCCGGGCTTGTCCCGGCCATCCACGGCTTCCTTAGAGAAAAGGCGTGAATGCCCGTCATAAACCCGGGCATGGCGCACCGCGTTGTCGCAGACGCGGTGGAAAGAAGCCGCGCTTATCGCTAACCTTCGCGGCCATGGCGCTGACGCAACCCATCGGCATGGCCGAGCCCGACACGCCGCCGTCCGGCGACGACAAGGCGCGCGTCACGCCGATGATGGAGCAGTACATCGAGATCAAGGCCGCCAATCCGGACTGCCTGCTGTTCTACCGGATGGGCGACTTCTACGAATTGTTCTTCGAGGACGCGGAAGTCGCCTCGCGCGCGCTCGGCATCGTGCTGACCAAGCGCGGCAGGCATCTCGGCCGCGACATCCCGATGTGCGGCGTGCCGATCGAGCGCGCCGACGAATATCTGCACCGCCTGATCGCGCTCGGCCACCGGGTCGCCGTCTGCGAGCAGCTCGAGGATCCGGCCGAGGCCAAGAAGCGCGGCGGCAAAAGCGTGGTCAAGCGCGACGTGGTGCGGCTGGTCACCCCCGGCACGCTCACCGAGGACTCCCTGCTCGACGCCCGCCGCAACAACTACCTGCTCGCCGTGGCGCGGGCGCGGCTGTCGTCGGTCGACGACGAGACGCGGTTTGCGCTGGCCTGGATCGACATCTCGACCGGCGAGTTCCGCATCACCGAGTGCGACCGCGGGCAGCTTCCCGCCGAGATCGCGCGGCTCGAGCCAAGCGAGATCATCGTCTCCGACGCGCTCTACAGCGAGGCCGACCTGGCGCCGTTCTGGCGCTCGCTGCCGGCGGTGACGCCGCTGACGCGGGACGTGTTCGATGCCGCGACCGCCGAGCGGCGGCTGACGTCGTTTTTTGCGGTGGCGACCAGCGAAGCCTTCGGCGCGCTGACCCGCCTCGAACTGACGGCGGCCGCGGCCTGCGTCAGCTATGTCGAGCGCACGCAGATCGGCAAGCGGCCGCCGCTGTCGCCGCCGCTGCGCGAGGCGGCCTCCGCGACGATGGCGATCGACCAGGCGACCCGCGGCAATCTCGAATTGATGCGCACGCTCGCCGGCGAGCGGCGCGGTTCGCTCTTGGACGCCATCGACCACACCGTCACCGCGGCCGGATCGCGGCTCTTGGCGCAGCGGCTGGCGGCGCCGCTGACCGACCCGGCGGCGATCGCCGAACGGCTCGACGCGGTCGAGGCTTTCGTCGCCGATGCGGGCTTGCGCGCCGAGACGCGCTCGCGCCTCGCCGCCGCGCCCGACCTTGCCCGCGCGCTCGCCCGCATCGCGCTCGGACGCGGCGGGCCGCGCGACCTCGCCGGCATCCGCGACGGCATTCTCGCCGCCGCCGAGCTGGCGCGCGCGCTCGGCGCGCTCAAGGATCCGCCCGCCGAAGTCGCGCGGGCCATGCGATCGACCCGCCGCCCGGACGGCATGCTGGCCGCGGAGCTCGCCGCCGCGCTCGCCGCAGAATTGCCCGCCTTCAAGCGCGACGGCGGCTTCGTGCGCGAGGGCTACGACAAGGCGCTCGACGAGCTGCGGAGCCTGCGCGACGAATCGCGCCGCGTCATCGCCGCGCTGCAGGCGCGCTACGCCGAGGAGACCGGCGTGCGCATCCTCAAGATCCGCCACAACAACGTGCTCGGCTATTTCGTCGAGGTCACCGCCCAGCACGGCGACAAGCTGATGGCGGCGCCGCTGAACGCCACCTTCATCCATCGCCAGACGCTGGCCGGCCAGGTGCGCTTCACCACCACCGAGCTCGGCGAACTGGAGGCCAAGATCGCCAGCGCCGCCGAGCGCGCGCTCGGGCTTGAGCTCGAGATTTTCGAGCGCCTGGCCGCGGCGGTGGTCGCCGAAACCGAGGCCCTCAAGGATTGCGCCGACGCGCTCGCCCGCCTCGATGTCGCCGCCGCGCTCGCTCATCTGGCCGCCGAGCGCGATTATGCCCGGCCGCAGGTCGACGGCAGCCTCGATTTCGTCGTCGAGGGTGGCCGTCATGCCGTGGTCGAGCAGGCTTTGTCGAAGGACGGCACGCCCTTTGTCGCCAACGATTGCGATCTTTCGCCGCCGCCGCCGCCCTACCCGCCCGCGCAGGCGGGGGAAGAAAAGGAGGAGGCCGGCCGCATCTGGCTGCTCACCGGCCCGAACATGGCCGGCAAATCCACCTTCCTGCGGCAGAACGCGCTGATCGCGATCCTGGCGCAAATGGGCTCCTTCGTGCCGGCCAAAGCCGCAACGCTGGGCGTCGTCGACCGGCTGTTCTCGCGCGTCGGCGCCGCCGACGATCTGGCACGCGGCCGCTCGACCTTCATGGTGGAGATGGTCGAGACCGCGGCCATCCTCAATCAGGCAGGTCCGCGCGCGCTGGTGATCCTCGACGAGATCGGCCGCGGCACCGCCACCTTCGACGGCCTGTCGATTGCCTGGGCCACCGTCGAGCATCTGCACGACGTCAACAAATGCCGCGCGCTGTTTGCCACCCATTTCCACGAGCTGACCGCGCTGGCGGCGCGGTTGCCGCGGCTGCACAACGCCACCGTGCGCGTCAAGGAATGGCAGGGCGAGGTGGTGTTCCTGCACGAGGTCACCGCCGGCGCCGCCGACCGTTCCTACGGCATCCAGGTGGCCAAGCTTGCCGGGCTGCCGGCGAGCGTGATCGAGCGCGCCAAGGTCGTGCTGGCCAAGCTCGAGCAGGAGGACCGCGCCGCGCCCAAAGGCTTCGAGGACCTGCCGCTGTTCGCCGCGCCCTACAGGCCGCCGGCCGAGCCGCAGCAGCAGCCGAGCGACCTCGTCGCCGCAGCATTGGCCGCGCTCAATCCCGATGACATGTCGCCGCGCCAAGCCATGGACGCGCTCTACGCGCTGAAGGCCAAGCTCGTCAGGACGCGGAAAGACCCATGATGAACGTCGCCGAACGGACGCGCGCCAATGCGCCGAAAGAGGCGCAGGCCTGGCTCGCGAAATTCGACGCCGCCTTGCAGGCGCAGGACGGGCGCGCCGCGGCCGAGCTGTTTCTGCCCGACGGGCTGTGGCGCGACCTGCTCGCCTTCACCTGGACGATCCGGACCATAGCCGGCCGCGCCGCCATCGCGCAGACGCTGGGCGAGACGCTTGCCCGTACCAGGCCGCGCAATTTCCGCATCCCGCCGCAGCGCACGCCGCCGCGCTGGATTGCCCGCGCCGGCACCGACTGCATCGAGGCGCTGTTCGATTTCGACACCGCGTTCGGCCCCTGCAACGGCGCCTTCCGCCTGCTGCCCGACGGCGACGGCCGGCTGCGGGCCTGGACCATGAACACCAATCTGCACGAGCTGCGCGGCCACGAGGAGGAGTTCAAGCGCCGCGCGCCGCCCGATTCGACGCGCGACTTCGGCGCCGAGAACTGGTCCGACCGGCTCGCGCGGCAGCGCGCCTATGCCGACCGCGATCCCGCCGTGCTGGTGGTCGGCGGCGGCCAGGCCGGCCTGTCGATCGCCGCGCGGCTTTCCCAACTCGGCGTCGACACGCTGATCGTCGACCGCCATCCGCGCATCGGCGACAACTGGCGCACGCGCTATCACTCGCTGACGCTGCACAACGAGGTGTTCGTCAACCACCTGCCCTATCTGCCGTTCCCGCCGAATTTTCCGGTCTATATCCCGAAGGACAAGCTCGCCAACTGGTTCGAGTTCTACGTCGAGGCGATGGAGCTCAATTACTGGACCGGCACCGAGCTGATCTCCGGCGGCTACGACGAGGCGCAGAAGCGCTGGACCATCACGCTCAAGCGCAACGGCGCAACGCGCACGATGCAGCCGCGCCATCTGATCTTCGCCACCGGCGTTTCGAGCATGCCGGCCTATCCAGAGCTGCCCGGCCTCAAGGATTTCGCCGGCACCGTCGTCCATTCCGGCGACTTCAAGAACGCCGCGCAATGGCAGGGGCGCAAGGCGCTGGTGCTCGGCACCGGCACCAGCGGCCACGACGTGGCGCAGGAGCTCCACGCCCACGGCGCCGACGTCGCCATCATCCAGCGCAGCAAAACCTACGTCGTCAGCCTGAAGGAGGCGCAGCGCGTCTACGCCATCTATTCCGAAGGCATTCCGATCGACGACTGCGACCTGCTCGCCACCTCGATGCCCTACCCGGTGCTGCGCCGCTCCTACCAGGTCTCGACCGCCATGAGCTGCGCGATCGACAAGCCGCTGCTCGACAGGCTCGCGGCGGCCGGCTTCCGGCTGTGGAACGGCGAGGACGACACCGGCTTCCAGATGATGTATCTGCGCCGCGGCGGCGGCTACTACTTCAACGTCGGCTGCTCGGAGCTGATCATCGACGGCAAGGTCAAGCTCGTGCAGTTTTCCGACATCGACCGCTTCGTCGCCGACGGCGCGCGGCTGAAGGACGGCGGCCTGGTGCCGGCCGAGCTCCTTGTGCTGGCGACCGGCTACAAGAACCAGCAGGACGCGGTGCGGCTCTATCTCGGCGAGACAATCGCCGACAAGATCGGCCCGGTCTGGGGCTTCGACGAGGGCGGTGAATTGCGCAACATGTGGCGGCGCACCGCGCAGGACGGCCTCTGGTTCACCGCCGGCTCGCTGGCGCAATGCCGCATTTTCTCGCGCTATCTGGCGCTGCAGATCAAGGCGCTGGAGCTCGGGCTGTTGCGCTAACCCCTTGCGCTCATTCCGGCGTCTGCCGCCTTCGCGGCGACGAGCGCTGTCATGCCGCGGCTCTGCGCCGGCGGTGCTGCCGCTCGGCCCACAACAGCGCGTTCCAGCCGATACCGATGCCGAGTCCGATCAGATAGGACCACCACACGCCGAGCGGCACGGCGAGCGCGTGCACCGCGAACAGGCCGAGGCCGAGGCCGATCAGCGGCGCCAGCACGTGGGCGGCGACGCTCGCCGCCGCCGGCCCGCCGATGCGCGGTTGCAGGATGATGAAGAACGAGCTCATCGCGATCGGAAAAAAGGCGAAGACGCCGGAGAAATACGAGCCGATGGTGCTGCTCGCCGCCGTGACCGTGATGACGCAGAGCGTGACCACGCCGACCCGCCAGGCCAGATCGGCGCTCGTGATGGTCACGCGCTTGACCGCGCCTTCGACGCGAAACCGCGTGCCGGCCCAGATCGCGATGGGATAGACAACGGCGTTGAGCAGCGCCGCCGCAGGCGCGTTCCAGTCGACGAGCCGCGCCAGAAATACCGCGCCGAGCCAGACGAGGATGGCGCCGCCGAGGCTCAGCGGCAGCGAGCGGCGCTGCGCCAGCGCCGCGTAGCTCAGCGCGAACAGCGCGCAGGCAGCGTTGGCGATCAGGCTGCCGACCACGCTGTCGGCGATGAATTGCGGCGTGTGCTCCCAGCCGAGGATGATCAAGGCGGCGCCGCCCGCGGTCGGCAGCGCGGCCACCAGCGCGCCGATGAACGGCCCCGAACGCTCGACGACGATCGAGGCCGCCACCACAATGCCGGCGGTCATCGCGATCTTGAGCAGCAGGCCGGTCAGGAACGCCGTCATGTCAATTCCGGCGCCGGCGGCCGGTGCAGCAGCATCATCAGCACGCTCCAGGACAGCGAGGTCGCCATCGCCAGCGCAAGGCCGATGACGTTGCCGAACGGCTCGGCGGTGAAATGCAGCACCACGCAGGCAAAGGCGAAGCCGATGAGGCCGATCGGCGCATTGGCGAGCACCGCCGCCGCCGCTTTGCCGCCCATGCGCGGATGCATCACCAGCGCGATGCTGGTCAGCACCACGGGGAACACCGCGAGCAGCCCGCTGCCGGCCGGCCCGAGCCGGAAACTGAAGGTCACGACGACGCCGACCAGCACTGAGACCATGACGGCGCGCAGCAGGAAATCGGGCAGCCGCGCGCGAAACGGCCGCATGCGCACGTGCCGAAGCCGGCCGACGCGCCAGATGCACAGCGCCAGCACGGCGCCGTTCATGGTTGCGGCGGTCGGCAGCGTCCAATCGACGGCCCGGATGACGGATGCGAATACGAGCCAGACGGCGAAGGCGCCGCACAGGCTGGCGGCGAGCGAGCGCGTCTGCGCCAGCAGGCTGTAGACGATGGCGAAGGTGGCGTTGGCGGCGTTGATGGCGAGGCTCGCCACCGCACTCTGCGCGATGAAACGCGCGTCATGATCCATGGCGAGGAAGACGTAGACCGGACCGGCGCCGATCGGCAGCGTCGCCACCATGCCGCCGATCACCGGACCGGCGCGCTCGGCGGTCACCGTCGCCGCCACGACGAAGCCGGCGGTAACGGCCATTTTCACGATGAGGGTCAGGGCGAAGTAAAGGTCGGGGGGCATTGCGCGCGCTCAAACCATGTTGTCATGCCCCGCGCAAGCGGGGCATCCAGTAAACACCGGCGTTCATGGCAGCTATGAACTTTCGCGCTTACTGGATCGTCCGCTGTCGCGGACGATGACATCAGGTGCGCTGCAACTTCACCGCGACCGGCGGGCCGGCCTTGATGGTCTGATAGACGACGCAGTAGCGCTCGGTGAGCTTGAGCAGCTGGTCGAGCTTGTCCTGGGGCGCGTCGGTGTCGAGATCGAAGCGCAGCCTGATCTCGCGAAATCCGACCGGCGCATCCTTGGCGACGCCGAGCGTGCCGCGGAAATCGAGATCGCCTTCGGCCGAGACCTTGCCGGACCTGAGCGGAATATCGAGCGCGGTCGCCACCGCCTTGACGGTGACGCCGGCGCAGGCAACCAGCGCCTCGAGCAGCATGTCGCCGGAGCAGAGTTCGAGCCCCGACCCGCCGGTCGCCGGATGCAGCCCCGCGACCGCGAGCGCGCGGCCGGTCTCGACCTTGCAGGCGATGTTGGTGTCGTCGAGCGTGCCCTTGGCCTTGAGCGTGATCACCGCGGCGCCGGGATCGTCCTTGTAGCGCTGCTTGATCGGCGCCTGCATGGCGCGCAGTTCATTACCGTCCATTGTTTCTTCCTTCTCGGTCAGTCTTTGGCCCGTCACCCGTCGAGGCTCGCCGCAAGCGCGGTTCGCACCTCAGGGTGACGGTCGGACCCTAGGCCGGCGTCAGCACGACGCGGCCGACGATCTTGCCGGCGCGCAATTCGGCGTGCGCGGCGTTGACCTGATCGAGCGGGCGGGTCGTCACCGGCACGTCGGGCAGCCCCTTGTTGCGCACCAGCTCCATCAGCTCGGCCATTTCCGGGATGCTGCCGAGATAGGAGCCCTGGATCGTCAGCGCCCGCATCGGCAACGGCGGCAGCGACACCGTGAGGTCGCCGCCGTAAAGCCCGACGATGATGTATTTGCCGCCCTTGATCAGGCTGTCATAACCGACGCGCGCGCTGGCCGAGGAGCCGACGAGATCGATCACCGCCCAGGCGCCGGCGCCGTCCTTGGTGAGCTTCATGATCTGCTGCACCGCGTCCGGCGCGCCGCCGTCGACGACATGCGCGGCGCCCGCTTTCTTCGCGGCCTCGCGCTTGACCGGATCGATGTCGACGACGATCGCGGAGTGGCCGCCCATCTTGCGGTGCAGGCCGAGCGCCATCAGGCCGAGGCCGCCGGCGCCGATGATGACGGTCGGCTCGTCCTTGATGGTCGGCACCTTTTTCAGCGCGCTGAACGTGGTGATGCCGGAGCAGGCGAGCGGCGCCGCACGCTCCGGCGGGATGTCGCCGATCTCGAACAGATAGCGCGGATGCGGCACCATGAGATAATCGGCGTAGCCGCCGTTCGAGAACACGCCGGCGCTCTTCATGGCGCGGCACAGGTTCTCGTCGCCGCGCTTGCAGACTTCGCACTGGCCGCAGCCGATCCACGGGTCAGCCAGCAGCCTGGCGCCGATCCTGACGCCCCTGGCGTCGGGGCCGACTGCGACCACCTCGCCGACGTTTTCATGGCCGAGGGTCACCGGCAATTTCATGCCGCGGTCGGCCAGGCTCATCTTCTTGCCGCCGCCGAGATCGAAATAGCCGTCGGCCAAGTGCAGATCGCTGTGGCAGACGCCGGCGGCGAGCACCTTGAGCAGCACCTCGCTGCCCTTGGGCTGCGGCGTCGGCGCCTCGTTGCACTGCAAGGGCTGGCCGCAGACGCAAACCTGGAACATTCGCATGGACAGCTCTCCAACTTCCTTCCCGTTTCGAAAACCGCCGCAGAGAACCACAGTCCACCGCGCCCGTCACCATGCGAGAGTCGCCGAAATCCGGGCCCTTTCGGCCCGGCTAATTATCTTGCCCAGACAGGGTGACTTACCGCCGCGCCTCCGCTATCCCGATGGCCCCATGAATTCGCTTGCCGTTGAAACCGCCCTACGCGATGCCGACCAGCCGCCTCGCAGCTCGGCCGAGCTGATCGACGCGCGGGCGTTGACCGCCGAACTCGCGGAGCTTGCGCAGCGCAGGACCGGCAACGACCGCGAATTGCGCTCGGCGGTGGCGCAGCGCCTTAAACGCGCGCTGGCCGAAGGCCGCGCCAGGGCCGAGCAGCTATTGCTCAAGGATCGCCACGGCCGCCGCTGCGCCGAGCGGCTGTGCCGAATGGAAGACGAGGTCATCCGCATCCTGTTCGACTTCGCGCGCGAGCACTTCTATCCGTCGGAGAACCCGTCCGAGGCCGAACGCATGGCGGTGGTCGCCACCGGCGGCTACGGCCGCGGCCTGCAGGCGCCGGGCTCCGACATCGATCTGTTGTTCCTGCTGCCCTACAAGCAGACCGCCTGGGGCGAGTCGATCGCCGAAGCGATCCTCTACTGCCTGTGGGATACCGGGCTGAAGGTCGGCCACGCCACGCGCTCGGTCGACGAATGCATCCGCCAGGCCAAGGCGGACATGACCATCCGCACCGCCATCCTCGAGGCGCGCTTCCTGCTCGGCGACAAGACGCTGTTCGACGAACTCGTCGAGCGCTTCGACCAGGAGGTGGTGCGCAATACCGCCGCCGAGTTCGTCGCCGCCAAGCTCGCCGAGCGCGAGGAGCGCCACCGCCGCGCCGGCCAGTCGCGCTATTTGGTCGAGCCCAACGTCAAGGACGGCAAAGGCGGCCTGCGCGACCTCCACACCCTGTTCTGGATCGCCAAATACGTCTACCGCGTGCGCGAGCCGGACGAGCTCATCAAGTGCGGCGTGTTCGACAAGCAGGAATACCAGCGCTTCCGCCATTGCGAGGACGTGCTCTGGTCGGTGCGCTGCCACATGCACTTCGTCACCGGCCGCGCCGAGGAGCGGCTGTCGTTCGACATCCAGCGCGAGATCGCGCTGCGGCTCGGCTACACCGAGCATCCCGGCATGCAGGACGTCGAGCGCTTCATGAAGCACTACTTCCTGATCGCCAAGGACGTCGGCGACCTGACCGCCATTCTCTGCGCCGAGCTGGAAGACAGCCACGCCAAGAGCGTGCCGGTGCTGAGCCGGCTGATGGCGCGCTTAAGGCCGGTCAAGCGCGTGCGGCTCGAAGGCAGCGAGGATTTCCACGTCGACAAGAACCGCATCACCGTCGCCCACGCCAACGTGTTCAAGCGCGATCCGGTCAACCTCATCCGCATCTTCCAGCTGGCGCAGAAGAACAACCTCGCCTTCCATCCCGACGCCATGCGCGCCATTACGCGCTCGCTCAAGCTGATCGACGCCAAGCTGCGCGACGATGAGGAGGCCAACGCGCTGTTCCTCGACATCCTGACGTCGAAGAACGATCCGGAGACGGTGCTGCGCCGCATGAACGAGGCCGGCGTGCTCGGCCGCTTCGTGCCGGCCTTCGGCAAGATCGTGTCGATGATGCAGTTCAACATGTATCATCACTACACGGTCGACGAGCACCTGGTGCGCTGCATCGGCGTGCTGGCGGAAATCGACCGCGGCGGCGCCGGCGGCGACACGCCGCTGGCCGACGAGCTGATGACCAAGATTCTGCCGGAGCACCGCCGGGTGCTCTACGTCGCGCTGTTCCTGCACGACATCGCCAAGGGCCGCCCCGAGGACCATTCGGTCGCCGGCGCCCGCGTCGCCCGGCGCTTCTGCCCGCGGCTCGGCTTCTCGGCGGCCGAGACCGAGCTCGCCTCCTGGCTGATCGCCAACCATCTGGTGATGTCGAGCGTGGCGCAGTCGCGCGACCTCTCCGACCGCAAGACCATCGAGAATTTCGCCGCCGTGGTGCAGTCGGCCGAGCAGCTCAAGCTGCTCACCATCCTCACCGTCGCCGACATCAAGGCGGTCGGCCCCGGCGTGTGGAACGGCTGGAAGGCGCAGCTCATCCGCACGCTCTATTTCGAGACCGAGCCGGTGCTGACCGGCGGCTTCTCCGAGGTCAACCGCGCCCAGCGCGTCGAGCAGGCGCAACGCGAATTCCGCAACGCCATGACGGACTGGCCGGAAGCCGAGCGCGAGGCCTATATCGCCAAGCATTACCCGGCCTACTGGCTCAAGGTCGATCTGCCGCACAAGGTCGAGCACGCCAGGTTCCTGCGCGCCGCCGACGCCGCCGGCAAGAATCTGGCGACCGCCATTGCCTACGACGCCAGCCGCTCGGTCACCGAACTGACGGTGATGGCGCCCGACCATCCGTGGCTGTTGTCGATCATCGCCGGGGCCTGCGCCATGGCCGGCGCCAACATCGTCGACGCCCAGATCTACACCACCACCGACGGCCGCGCGCTCGACACCATTTCGCTGACGCGCGAATTCGAGCGCGACGACGACGAGGAGCGGCGCGCCAGGCGCATCGCCGACTCGATCGAAAAGGCGCTGCGCGGCGAACTGCGGCTGCCCGACGTAGTGACCAAACGGACCGCGCCCAAAGGCCGCCTCAAGGCCTTCGCGCTCGAGCCGACCGTCACCGTCAACAACCAGTGGTCCCACCGCTACACCATGGTGGAGATCACCGGGCTCGACCGCACCGGACTGCTCTATGAGCTGACGGCGACGCTGTCCAAGCTCAACCTCAACATTGCCAGCGCCCACGTCGCCACCTTCGGCGAGCGCGTGGTCGACGTGTTCTACGTCACCGACTTGATGGGCGCGCAGATCACGTCGCCGACGCGGCAGGCCGCCATCAAGCGGGCGCTGATCGCGCTGTTTGCCGAGCCGGCGAAAGCGTGAGCTCTTGTTTGTCATGGCCGGGCTTGTCCCGGCCACCCACGTCTTTATACGGTCGTGACGGATCGAGGCGTGGATGCCCGGCACGAGGGCGGGCATGACAACAATGAGCGGTTCTCCGGTTGCCATTATCGGTCTCGGCCTGATGGGCGAGGTCTATGCCAAGCGCCTGATCGACGCGCGGTTTGCCGTCACCGGCTATGACATCGACCCGGCGCGCCGCGCCCGCCTCGCCGCGATCGGCGGTCAAGCCGCCGCCTCGATCGCCGAACTCGCCAAGCCGGCGCGCGCCATCATCATCGCGGTGTTCTCGACCGATCAGGTCGAGGACGTCATCGAAAACCATCTGCTGCCGGCGCTCGGCGACGGCTCGGGCAAGATCGTGCTGTGCATGAGCACCTGCGATCCCGACCAGGTGGCGGCGCTCGCCGCCCGCGTCATTCCGCGCGGCATCCGCTATCTCGACGTGCCGGTGTCGGGCACCTCCGACCAGGTGCGGCGCGGCGACGCCGTCGCATTGATCGGCGGCGACGCCGGCATCGCCGCGGAGGTCGCGCCGCTGCTCGACGCGCTGTTCAAGAGCCGCTTCCACGTCGGCAAGATCGGCGACGGCGGCCGCGCCAAGCTCGCGGTCAATCTCATTCTCGGCCTCAACCGGCTGGCGCTCGCCGAAGGCCTGGTGTTCGCCGAGCGGCTCGGCCTCGACCCGGCCGCCTTCCTCGAGGTGGCGCGCGGCTCGGCCTCCTATTCGCAGGTGATGGACACCAAGGGCCCCAAGATGGTGCGCGGCGATTTTGCCGCCGAAGGCCGCGCCCGCCAGACATTGAAAGACATCCGCCTCATGCTCGAGCAGGCGGCGGCCGTGGGCCAGCCGCTCAAAATGCTCGAGGTGCATGCCGACGTGCTGGAGGCCTGCCTGAAAGCCGGCGAAGGCGACATGGACAATTCCGTGGTCATCAAGGAAGTGCGCCGCCGCGGGGCAAAGAAACGATCCTGATGCCGTGCTTTCGCGATCACGGATGAGGCGTGACCCTCACTCCGGCTGCGACGCGGTCGCTTGGGTAGACGATCACCCGTTCGCCCGGCTCCACTCCCTCGGTCACCGCCGCGAGGCGACCGGATCGGCGCAGCAGGTTCACCGGACGGAGCTGTGCACGGCCCTCGTTCACCACATAGACGTTCCAGGTTTCGCCAGTACGGAATAACGCGCCGCTCGGGACGATCGTTGCGTCGTCGCGGCCGAACACAGTTATGCGGACATCCACTTGATAGGCGTCGCCGAGGCCGGTCCAATCCTTTTCCGGCGTAACGATATCGATCAGCACATTGACTCGCTGCTCCTCCACGCCCAGCGTGGAGATCTTGGTGAAGGCCGCCGGCTCGACCCGCCGGACGCGCCCCGCCAGCACGCCTGGGCCGCCCCAATTCTCGATGGCGACCTCCGCCCCGGGACGAATCTCGACGGCATCGGTGCTGAGCACGTCGGCAACCACTTCGAGATCGCGCCGGTCGCCGATGGTAAGAATCGGGGTGCCGGGCTGTACCACGGTCTCGCTTTCCTGCGTCACGTTGAGGACCACCCCCGGCACCGGCGCCGTCACATTCCAACGCTCGGGCGGTGCACCCGCGTGCTCATTACGATACTGCTCCAGCAGGGCTTTCGCCTGTTCGAGCTCATGCTCGGCCGCATGATCCTGGAATTCCGCCGCGCGCAGATCGCGTTCGCTCACGCGAAGAGCGGTTTGGACACGTTCGAGCGCCTGCGCGGTCGATACGCCGCGCTCCTTCAGGGCGCTGGTGCGATCGAAATCGGCTCTGGCTTGCGCGGCCTGCACCCGTGCGCGCTCGACCATCATTTTAGTGCGCTCGCGCGCGGCTTCGGCGGTGCCGAGGCGTTCCTCCGCCTCGCGCCGGCTGCGCGGGTCAAGAAACGGGGCGGGCGTCGGCTGAATCGCCGCGACCACCTGGTCGGCCTCGACACTATCGCCGGCTTTAAACCGAACCCGTGTTAGACGGCCGGCGAGTGGCGCGGCCACTACGTAACGCTCGCGGATCCGCGTCTTGCCGTCTTCGTCGACGGTCGCGACAAACGTCCCCTTGCGCACGGTCACAACGTCGACCTGAACCGGCTTGGGCAGCATCGCCCACACCACCAAGGCAAGACCCGCCACAAGGCCGGATAGGGCGACGGCACGGCCGACTGTAATTTGCATGGTCAGTCCCTCGCCTTGAGAACTGCCACCAGATCGAGGCGGTCGATCCGCCGTCGCACCACATAGGCGCTGCCCGCAGCCGCGGCTATCACAATCGCGCAGGCAGCGATAAAAGTGCGCGCGCCGATCACGCCCGGAATCTGGAAACTCTCGCTCGGATGGACGTGGGCAATCAGATCGATAATGGCCTGCGATAGCGCGATACCGACGGGAATCGCGATGACGACTTCAACCATGAATTCGCTGAAAAAGATGCGCGACACCTCAGCACGGCTGAAACCCAGCACACGCAGGCTCGCAAGCTCACGTGCGCGCTCGTACAAGCCGATGCGCGCACTATTGTAGACGATGCCGACTGCGATGATCACCGCAAAAATCGTAAGGATTCCAGAGGTGATGAGCACAAGATCGGCGATCTTCTCCAAAAAGGAGCGCAGCGTATAGGCCTTCATGGCCACGGACTCGATCACCGGTAATTCCTTGAACCGTGCCAGCAACCGGTCGAGCGCCGACGGCTCCACGAACAAGGCCGCCGCCGATACGACGTCGCCCTCGCCGGTCAACCGGTTGAGCGCGCCAATATCCATATAGGCCGTCATGCCAATGACCTCGTCCACGATGGCGTTGACCGGCACATCGCGTTTGCGCCGTTTTCCCTCCATGACCTCGATCGTCATCGTATCGCCGGCCAAGACCGCAAGACGCTCGGCCAGACGCCGCGTCAACGTAATGCCTTCCGGCGCGACTTCGATCGGCCGCAAGGACGAATCGTGCGGGCGCCGCAATTCGCTGCCTTGCCGCAAGCCGATGACCGACGTGAGATAGCTGCGGTGTGCCGCGCGCAGTCGCACAGGAACGATACGCTGGCCTTCGGCTGCCAGCACGCCCGGTTCGCGCCTAAGGTCGCCGATGATGTTTCGGTCGAGCGGATGCGGGAAGGTGACCGCGGTATTGCCGCGCTCGACCAGACGGAACTGGATTTCGATCATATGGTCGATGGCATCGCGCCAGAACAGCCCGAGCACAACGATCGGAACCGCAAAAGCAATGCCCAGCGTCGTGAGCGCCGCCCGCACCGGGCGGCCAGCCAGATTGCGCACGATCATGGTGCGTGAGGGCGGGAGCATCCGGGGCAAGAGCCGCTCCAGCCAGAAACGGCGGAACGGCAGCGGCGGCGCCGGGTGCATGGCGACGGCGGGCGTCAGACGCACCACCGTCTGCACGGCAGTCAGAACCCCCGCCGACGCGGCGGCGAAACTGATGACAGCCCCCGCCATCACCGACCACGACGTCAACTCGAAGTCGAGCGCCGGCAACCGGAAGAACGCCCGGTAACTTGCGATCATCGCGTGACCGAAGCCGATGCCGCCCGCAAGCCCGAGCAGCGAGCCGAGCAGCACGATGACCGCGCCCAGCTTCAGATAGTGTATCGCGAGCGGCGCGTTGGGGAAGCCGAGCGCCTTGAGCGCCGCGATTTGCTCGCGTTGTGCCGCCACCTGCCGGCCGAGCGCGACGTTGAGAAGGAGCGCCGCCACTCCGAAGAAGATCACCGGTACGGTGATCGCCATGACTTTCTGTTCGTTCAGCTCATCTTCCAGGAAACGGTTCGACGGCTGATCGCGCCGTTCGACAGCGCCGACCGAGCCATAGGGCTCAAGTAGCCGGTCGAGTTCGGCAACGACCGACTTCGGATCGGCGCCGGGCGCCAGCGATACGGCAAGATCGTTGAAAGCGCCGATCATATCGAAGGCAGCCTCGGCTGCACTGCGGTCCACCCAGAGGACGGCAAAGAAGCGATCATCGGGAATCGGCAAGCCCGGCTTCACCGCGTAAACGAATTCGGGCGACAGCGCGATGCCGCTGATCGTAAAGCGCTGCAGGCGCCCGTTCAGGATGACGCGGATATCGCTGCCTGGCTTGATGCCATTGGTGTCCGCGAAGGCTTCGTTGACCACGGCGTCGCGCGTGTCATGCGGGCCCGGCGCGGTGCCGCGCCTCATGAAGAGGCGCGCGAGCGGCTCATCGCCGGCATGGCCGAGCGAAACGACGCGCGCCGACACCGGCAACGGTGCGGCCGGCCAGTCGACGATCACGTCACGCACGATGCGCGGCTCGACGGTAGCAACGCCCGGAATTGTGGTCAGCCGCGGCACGATCGCGAGCGGCGCGCGCTTCAACGTGACGAAAATCCGCGGAAAGCGAGTGCTGTCGTAAAAGCGGTCGCGGCCGGACAGTAAAGAATTGTACGTTGAGATCGAACCGATGAATACCGCGACGCCCGACGCCACCACCAGCGCAATGGTGATGACCTGTCCGCGCAAGGCCACGAGGTCGCGTCGGAGCTTGCGGTCAAGCAGGCTCACCAGCGCACCTCATCGGCCGCAAACCGGCGCGGGTTGCGTTCCTCGCCGACGATACGGCCGCCTCCCAGCTTGAGCACGCGGTCGGCCATGCTGGCGATCGCCGCATTGTGCGTGATGATGGCGGTCGTGGTCCCGAGCTGCTCGTTGATGCGTGCGATCGCCGCGAGCACCAGCCTGCCGGTATCATAGTCGAGTGCACCGGTCGGCTCGTCGCACAACAGCACATCGGGAGATTTCACGATAGCGCGCGCAACCGCGACGCGCTGTTGCTCACCGCCGGAGAGCTGCGACGGGAAATGATCGAGCCGGTCGATCAAGCCCACCAGCGCCAGGGCCTCGTGCGGATCGAGCGGCTTGTCGGCGATCTCGGTCACCAGCGCGACGTTTTCCAGCACGGTGAGGCTGGGGATCAGATTGTAGAATTGAAACACGAAGCCGACATGCTCGCGCCGATAGCGCGTCAATTCGGCATCGTCGGCCTTGGTGAGATCGTGATCGCGCCAGATCGCCTCGCCGGATGTCGCGGCGTCGAGCCCGCCGAGAATATTAAGCAACGTCGATTTCCCGGAGCCCGACGGCCCCAGCAAGACAACAAATTCGCCTTCATAGATATCGAGATCGATATCGCGCAGGGCATGGACCGTGACTTCGCCCATGACATAAACCTTCGACAAATGGCGGGCGTGAAAGACAAGGCTGGGCGGCGGACGTTGCGATTGAGGCATGGGTGGAGACCGAGGCTGTCGCTCCGCAAACCGGTGCATTTACTCATAGATTGAGCATAGCCATCATTGATTTAGGTCACTTGGCTTACCCCTTAACGGCCCCTTAAACCGGCCCTCGTAGCGTCAGGCGCGGGGTCAGCGGGCGAGTGGGTCGCGGATGGCGGGACGGGGACAAGCCGGCGGACGCCGGGAGCCGGTGTTCGATGCGGCGCCCGCTTTGCGCGTCGCCGCCGGCGATCGCGCCGCGGGCGAGCCGCCGCGCCGGCGCAAAGGCAAGGCCGCGCGCAATGCAAAACGCCCGCGCCGCTCGCTGATCGGCCGCCTCATCTATTGGAGCCTGGTGCTCGGCCTCTGGCTCGGCATCGCCGGCATTGCCGCCGTGGTCTGGACCGGCGCCCACCTCCCCGCCATCCAGTCGCTCGAAATCCCCAAGCGGCCGCCCGCGATCCAGATCGTCGACGTCGGCAACCGCGTGCTCGCCACCCGCGGCGACACCGGCGGCGAGGTCATTCCGCTCAAGGAGCTGCCGAGCTACGTGCCGAAGGCCTTCATCGCCATCGAGGATCGCCGCTTCTACGACCACTACGGCGTCGATCCTTACGGCATTGTGCGCGCCGGGCTTGCCAACGTCCTGCACCGCGGCATCAGCCAGGGCGGCTCCACCATCACCCAGCAGCTGGCGAAGAACCTGTTCCTGACCCAGGAGCGCACCGTCCATCGCAAGCTGCAGGAGGTGCTGCTGGCGCTGTGGCTGGAGCGGAAATTCTCCAAGACGCAGATTCTCGAGCTCTATCTCAACCGCGTCTATTTCGGCGCCGGCGCCTACGGCATCGAGCAGGCGGCACAGCGCTATTTCGGCAAATCGGCGCGCCACATCACGCTCGCCGAAGCGGCGCTGCTCGCCGGCCTGGTGCGCTCGCCGTCGCGTCTGGCGCCGACGCGCAATTTCAACGGCGCCGAACGCCGCGCGCAGATGGTGCTCAAGGCCATGACCGAGCAGCACATGATCACGGCGGCGAACGAGCGCGCCGCACTCGCTTTGCCGCCGCGCATCGTGGCGCAGGCAGGCTCCGGTTCGATCAACTACGTCGCCGACTGGGTGATGGACGCGCTCAACGACACGCTCGGCCATGTCGACGAGGACATCGTGGTGCACACGAGCATCGACGGCGCGCTGCAGGCGGGCGCCGAGCAGACGCTGGTCGCCGAGCTCGCCGCCAAGGGCGCCAAGGCGGGCGTCAGCCAGGGCGCGCTGGTGGCGATGACGCCGGAGGGCGCGGTGCGCGCCCTGATCGGCGGCCGCAACTACGCCGAAAGCCAGTTCAACCGCGCCGTCGCCGCCAAGCGCCAGCCGGGCTCGGCGTTCAAGGCCTTCGTCTACCTGACCGCGCTCGAGCATGGGCTGACGCCCGACACCGTGCGCGAGGACAAGCCGATCGCGATCAAGGGCTGGCGGCCGGAGAACTACAAGCACGAATATTACGGGCCGGTGACGCTGACGCAGGCGCTGGCGCTGTCGCTCAACACCGTGTCGGTGCGGCTGACCATGGAAGTGGGACCGGCCGAGGTGGTCCGCACCGCGCACCGGCTCGGCATCGCCTCGGTGCTCGAGCCGAACGCCTCGATCGCGCTCGGCACCTCGGAAGTATCGGTGCTCGAGCTTACCGGCGCCTACGCGACCTTCGCCAATGGCGGCTATGCGGCGCAGCCTTATGTCATCGAGCGCATCAACGACGCCAGGGGCAAATTGCTCTACGCCCACGACGACCGCTCGCTCGGCCGCGTCGTCGACGCCGGCTATGTCGCCGAGATGAACGCGATGATGCAGCAGACGCTGCTGATCGGCACCGCCAAGCACGCCGCGCTGCCCGGCTGGCCGGCGGCCGGCAAGACCGGCACCAGCCAGGATTTTCGCGACGCCTGGTTCATCGGCTACACCGCGCACCTCGTCACCGGCGTCTGGCTCGGCAATGACGACAATACGCCGACCAAGCACACCACCGGCGGCAGCCTGCCGGTCGAGATCTGGAGCCGATTCATGAGCAGCGCGCATCAGGGCGTGCCGGTCGCCGCATTGCCGGGCTCCAGCGGCGGCGGATTCTTCGCCGGCCTGTTCGGCGGCGGCGATGCGCGGCCGCCGGCGCTGCCCTCGACCGTCGGCGCAGCGCCGCTGCCGCCCGCCTCCGTTCCATCGGCGTCAGCGCCGCGGCAAGACAACGCCGGCCTCGACAGCTGGCTGATCAATAACCTGTTCGGCCGGCGCTAGTGCCTGGCATAGCGGGCGCGCACGCCGCGCGTCGCGATCCATAGCGCCAGCGTCACGCAGCCCGCGAGCGCCACCCCGCCGGCGAGCGGCCAGGCGCTGCTGCCGAGCAGGACACCGACCATGGCGCCGAACAGCGCGGCGACGCTCTGCTGCACGAAGCCGAGCAAGGACGAGGCCGCGCCGGCGCGCTCGGGAAACGGCGTCATGGCGCCGGCGATCGACTGCGGCAGCACCATGCCGAGGCCGGTCAAGTAGATCGCCATCGCCAGCACCAGCGACGCCGCCGAACCGAGGCCAAGCGCCACCGCCGCCGCCATGACAAGGCCGCCGAGCGCGACGGCGCAGCCGCCGAAACCGAGAACGCCGTCGAGACCGAAGCGGTGCGACAGCCGCGCCGACAATGTCGAGCCGATCAAGTTGCCGACCGAGCCGACCGCAAAGGCGACGCCAAAGGCGAGGGCCGACAGCCCGTAGAGATCCTGCAGCACGAAGGAGGATCCGGACAGCCAGGCGAACAGGCCGGCATAGCTCGCGGTGGCAAGGCTGAGATAGGCGAGATAGGCCGGGTTGCGCATGACGGTGCGATAGGACCTGGCCATCGACACCACCGACACCGGCTCGGCCGCGCGGCGGGCCAGGGTTTCCGGCAACAGCAGCGCGACGACGGCCGCCCCGCCGATGCCGGCCGCGGTCAAGGTGAAGAACACCGAGCGCCAGCCGAAGCCGGTCTGCAGGACGCCGCCGACGACCGGCGCCAGCATCGGCGCCAGCGCCATCACCGCCCCGATCACCGACAATTCGCGGCCGGCACGGGCGCCGGCATAAAGGTCGCGCACCATGGCGCGGGCGAGCACGATGCCGCCGGAGCCGCCGAGCGCCTGCGCGAACCGCGCCGCGATCAGCATCTCGATCGACGGCGCCAGGGCGCAGGCAAGGCTCGCCGCGCAATAGAGCGCGATCGCCGCGAGCAGCACCGGCTTGCGGCCGTGGCGGTCGGAAACCGGACCGTAGACGATCTGCCCGGCGGCAAAGCCGATCAGATAGGAGGAGATGGTGAGCTGCACCTGCGCGGTGGAGGCGCCGAGCAAACGCGCGATGTCGGGCATCGACGGCAGGTACATGTCGGTGGTGAGCGGGCCGACCGCGCTCAAGCCGGCGAGCAGGGCGGTGAGCGCGAAGGTGCCGGGACGGAGCATGCGGAGCTTTCCTTGGCCATGGCCGGGCTGGTCCCGGCCATCCCGCTTATGAAGGCATTGCGTCCCTAAGCGAGATGCCCGGCACAAGGCCGGGCATGACGAGTGAGTAGCCTATGTCGCCGGGCCAAGCCAGCGGCGAGGACGGTGCGGGCTATTTCAGCGCCGCTCCGTAGCGGTGCAGATTGCCGCCGTTGACGTCGAGCCAGGTCTTCGCCCGGGTGACGTGCGGGCAGATGCGCTCGACCAGCCGCCAGAACCGCCGCGAATGGTTCATTTCCACGAGATGCGCGACTTCGTGCGCGGCGAGATAGTCGAGCACGAAAGGCGGCGCCAGGATCAGCCGCCAGGAATAGGACAACACCCCGGTGGTCGAGCACGAGCCCCAGCGGCTCGACTGGTCGCGGATCGAAACGCGCTTGACGGCGACGCCGAGCATCGCCGCCGCATTGCGGCTCGCGGCCTCGAGATCCTTTTTCGCCTCGCGCTTGAGAAAGTCGCGGACGCGGCGCGGCACATGCGGGGCTTCGCCGGCAACGCACAGCAGGCGCTCGCCGGCCTCCTCGATCCAGACCGTGCCGCGCGCGCCGGGCCGGTGCGCGATGCGGTGGTCGACGCCCCTGAGCGGCAGAACCGTGCCGTGGGCGAAGGGCGCGGGCTGCGGCAAGCGGTCGAGGCGCGCCGCGATCCAGCCGCCGTGCTTTTCGGCGAATTCGCGCGCCTGCTTGAGGCTGCCGCGCGGCGGCATGGTGAGCAGCACTTCGCGCGTGGCGGAATGGATGCGCAGCGTGTAACGGCGCGCCTGGCGGTGGCGGCGCACGCGCACCAGATAGACCTCGCGGTCGAAAACGATGTTGATGGCCGAGGGCTCGCTCGACCGGCGATAGAGCAAAGCGCGCTGCATGAGCCTCATCCGTGCCGACTCGGACCGGGCGGCGATATTGCCACAGGCGGCATCGCTCTCGAAGTCCCTTTGCGAGCGCGAAACAGCGGCGGCCGGAACCGGGCGGCGGCGCGCCTAGCTGACGGCGCGGATCTTGACGGCCGCCGCGGCGCGCCGGGCGCCGTTGTGCGACAGCACGAAATCGGCGATGCGCGGCGCGATCTCGGCGCGGAACCGCGAGCCGTTGAAGACGCCGTAATGGCCGACGCCCGGCTGCACGTAATGCACCTTGCAGTCGTCCGGGATATTGGCGCACAGCTCGTGCGCCGGCGCGGTCTGGCCGACGCTGGAAATGTCGTCGTTCTCGCCCTCGACCGTCATCAGCGCGACGCGCCTGATGGCCGAAGGATCGATCTTGCGGCCGCGATGCGTCATCTCGCCTTTCGGCAGCGCGTGACGGATGAACACGGTGTCGACGGTCTGCAGATAGAACTCGGCGGCCAGATCCATGACGGCGAGATATTCGTCGTAGAACTCGCGGTGCTTCTGCGCCGAGTCGCCGTCGCCCTTGACCAGGTTGAGGAACAGGTTGCGGTGCGCCTCGATATGACGGTCGAGGTTCATGCTGACGAAGCCGTGCAGCTGCAGGAAGCCCGGATAGACGTCGCGCATCACGCCCGGATGCGGGAACGGCACCTTGGTGATGACGTTGCGCCGGAACCAGTTGATGCCGCGGCTCGCCGCCAGTCTGTTGACGCCGTTCGGATTGATCCGCGTGTCGATCGGCCCGCCCATCAGCGTCATGGAATGCGGCACGTAGGGGTCCTTGTCCGCCTCCATCAGCGCGATCGCCGCCAGCACCGGCACCGAGGGCTGGCACACCGCGATGACATGGCAGTCGCCGCCGAGGACGTGCAGCATGGAGATGACGTAGTCGATATAGTCGTCGAGGTCGAAGCGGCCCTCGCCGAGCGGCACCATGCGCGCGTCCGACCATTCGGTGATGTAGACGTCGTGATTGGGCAGGAAGGTCTCGACCGTGCCGCGCAGCAGCGTCGCGTAATGGCCCGACATCGGCGCCACGATCAGCAGCTTCGGCTGCGGCCGGCGCGGGCTGCGCGCAAAGGCGCGCTCGAAGTGCTGCAGCTTGCAGAACGGGCGCTGCCAGACCGTGTTGATGTGCACCGGCACGTGTTCGGCGCCGATCACCGTCTCGTGGATGTGCCAATCCGGCTTCTGGTAGCGGCGCGTCGAGCGCTCGAACAACTCCATCGCCGCGGCGACCGACTTGCCGTAGCTGGTGTGGGCGAGCGGATTGGCCGGATTCTTGAAGAACAGCCGCGTGGCGTCGGCAAAGGCGCGCGACGGATTGAGCGCGGCGTGGCCCATTTCGTAAAACCAGTACATCGGCGTCGCCAGCACGGTGCCGCTATCGCCCGGCAGCGTTGCCGCGCCGTCGAATTCGCCGATCGCCATGGACTCAGTCCCCAGCCCCTGCTGCGCTGCAGCAGACTGTCGTTTTTCTGTCATAGCGTCAATATTAGAAATAAGTTCTTCGCGTCCGGTTTACAACGCCGGCCGGGGTTCCAACGTATTCATAACACTTAAGTTTTACCGCCTATTCGCCGGTCTGCAGCAGTGTGCCCTGGACCCGGGCGCTCTGCAGCAGCCGCAAAAATGCATATGACGCAGCCGCGAACAAAACGACGTTGAAGGCCAGGGCTTCGAGCATCAGGTCGGCGCGGAAGACGTGGTCGATGAGCAGGGCGCGCATGCCTTCGAACACGTAGGTCGGCGGCAGCGACCAGGCGACGTATTGCAGCCAGGCCGGCAGCACCGCGACCGGATAGTAGACGCAGGTCAGCGGCAGGAACAGGAACATGATGGTCCAGGCCATGCTCTCGGCACCCATGCCGTTGCGCAGCAAGAGGCCGGCGACAAAAATCCCGACCGCCCAGCCGGTCAGCAGCAGATTGGCGAAGAAGGCCGCGAGCGCAAGACCGAGCGCCCACAGATTGAAGCCGAAGAAGGCGATCGCCAGCAGCGACACCGGGATCATGCCGATCGACAGCCGGATCACGCTCATGATCATCAGCGCGCTGATGAACTCGACCGGCCGCAGCGGCGACATCATGATGTTGGCGAGGTTGTGCGAATACATTTCCTCCAGGAAGGAAATCGAAAAGCCGAGCTGGCCGCGGAACAGGATGTCCCACAACAGTACCGCGCCGATGAACACGCCGGCGGCGCGTACGAACGGGCCACCGCCGGCATTCTGCGATACATACATTTGCAGGAAGCCCCACATCAGCATCTGCACCGTCGGCCAATAGATCAGGTCGAGGATGCGCGGCCACGACGATCGCAGCAGATACCAGTAGCGCCGCACCATGGCGGAGACGCGCTTCACCGAGAAGCTCATACCGACGTCGCTTCCGATCATTGCGCGGCCTCGCGCGCGTTGCGCCGGCCGCGCGCGACGTCGAGGAAGACCTCCTCCAGCGTCTCGCGGCCGTAGCGCGACAAGAGGTGTGCCGGGGTGTCGTCGTCCTCGATGCGGCCGCGCTTCATGATGACGACGCGCTCGCACAGCCGCTCGACCTCGTTCATGTTGTGCGAGGCGAGCAGGATGGTGGCGTGATTGTCGCGGCGGTAGGCCTCGAGCCGCGAGCGCACCCAGTCGGCGGTGTCGGGATCGAGCGAGGCGGTGGGCTCGTCGAGCAGCAGCACCTCGGGCTTGTTGAGCAGGGCCTTGGCGAGCGACACCCGCGTCTTCTGGCCGGCCGACAGCTTGCCGTTCGGGCGATCGAGGAACTCGGCGAGATCGAGATCGCGCGCCAGCTCGGCGATGCGGGCGCCGATGTCGGCGACGCCGTAGAGCTGCGCGAACACCGACAGGTTCTGCCGCACGGTGAGCCGCGTCGGCATATCGACATAGGGGCTCTCGAAATTCATGCGATGCAGCACGCGGTAGCGCTCGTTCGGCATGCGCGCGCCGAGCACGCAAACGGTGCCGGCGGTCGGCGTGACCAGACCCATGATCATGGCGATGGTGGTGGTCTTGCCGGCGCCGTTGCCGCCGAGCAGGCCGGTGATCGAGCCGGGCGCGAGACGAAACGAGATGCCGTCGACCGCGGCCAGGCCCTTGTAGAGCTTGACCAGGCGGTCGACCGCGACGGCGTCGGTATTGGCGGCAGCCATGACGCCGAGATGTGACGCTCCGCCGCGGCAAGCGCAAGCCCCCGCGGCGGCGAACGGTCGGCGCCGCGCGTGCTATCATTGCCGCCATGCCCGCGCTCGAGCTCGCCGAGAACCATCCGCGCCGCAACGTGCGGCTCGACACCCTGGTGCGGCTGCGCTGGCTCGCCATCATCGGCCAGACCATCGCCGTCGTCGGCGTCGATTTCGGGCTCGGCTTCGAATTGCCGATCTATGCCTGCCTGTCGGTGATCGCGCTCGCGGCCTGGCTGAACGTGGCGCTGCGCATGCGTTTCCAGATGGCGCAGCGGCTCGATCCCGACCGCGCCGCCTGGCTGCTCGCCTTCGACATCGCCGAGCTCGCGGTGCTGCTGTTCCTGACCGGCGGCCTGCAGAATCCGTTCGCCTTCATGTTTCTCGGCCCGGTGCTGTTTTCGGCGACCGCGCTGCCGCCGCGCTTCACGCTGACGCTCGGCGGCTTCGCCATTGTCTGCGCCACGCTTCTGGTGTTCGTGCATCTGCCTCTGCCGTGGAGCGGCGAGACCCCGCTCAAGCTGCCGCCGATCTACATGATGGGGGTCTGGCTCTCGATCCTCATCGCCATCGGTTTCATCGGCGTCTACGCCTGGCAGATCACCGAGGAGTCGCGCCAGCTCGCCGACGCGCTCGCCGCGACCGAGTTGGTGCTGACGCGCGAGCAGCACCTGTCGCAGCTTGACGGGCTCGCCGCCGCCGCCGCGCACCAACTCGGCACGCCGCTTTCCACCATCGCCGTGATCGCCAAGGAGCTGGAAAACGCGATTGCCCCGGACAGCGCGCAGGGCGAGGATGTCCGGCTCTTGCGCGAGCAGGCGACGCGCTGCCGCGACATCCTCGGCAAGCTGACCGAACTGTCGTCGGACGGCGAACCGTTCCCGCGCGTGCCGCTGTCGGCGGTGATCGAGGAGGTGATCGCGCCGCACCGCAATTTCGGCATCGCCATCGAGGTGGCGCTGCCCGACGACCGCCGTTCGGAGCCGACCGGCGGCCGCAACCCGGCGATCCTTTACGGCCTCGGCAATCTTCTGGAAAACGCCGTCGATTTCGCCCGCGCCCGCGTGGTGGTGGGCGCGCAATGGACCGAGGACACCGTCGAAGTCTCGGTCAGCGACGACGGCCCCGGTTTCGCGTCGGAGATCATGGCGCGCATCGGCGAGCCTTATGTTACCAGCCGCCGCCACAGCCCGGCGGCCGGCGAAGACGAGTCGGCCGGGCTCGGTCTGGGCTTTTTCATCGCCAAAACGCTGCTCGAGCGATCCGGTGCCCGGCTGACCTTCGAGAATCGAGCCATTCCGGACCACGGCGCGGTGGTCCGCATGCGTTGGCGGCGGCAAGACTTTGAACGGCCGTTAACCTTCGCCATTGCTTGAGATAGGTCAAAACCGTACCTATGTGCGCCGTTATACCGCAGCATGAATAAACGGGGTGACCGCGTGGATATGGCTATGAGCGACGTTGCGGAACGCGCGTCAAAAGAGGCGATCCCGAGCGAGCGATCGCTGCTGATCGTCGAAGACGACCACTCTTTCCTGCAGCGGCTGGCCAAAGCGCTGGAGCAGCGCGGCTTTGTCGTGACCACCGCGGAATCGGTCGCCGAGGGTCTCGCCCAGGTCGAGAAAGCCGCGCCCGCCTTTGCCGTGGTCGACATGCGGCTCGGCGACGGCAACGGCCTCGACGTGATTTCCGCGCTCAAGCGCCGCCGTCCCGAAGCCCGCGCCATCATCCTCACCGGCTACGGCAATATCGCCACCGCGGTGACCGCCGTGAAGCTCGGTGCGGTCGACTATCTCTCCAAGCCCGCGGATGCCGACGACGTGGTCGCCGCCCTGCTCGCGGTCGACAACAAGAAGATCGAGCCGCCGGAAAATCCGATGTCGGCAGACCGCGTGCGCTGGGAGCACATCCAGCGCATCTACGAATTGTGCGGCCGCAACGTTTCCGAGACGGCGCGCCGGCTCAACATGCATCGCCGCACCTTGCAGCGCATCCTGGCGAAACGGGCGCCGCGCTGATCACTCGTCATTCCGGGGCGGCGCGAAGCGCCGGATCCGGAATCCAGAGCAGCAATGTGAGGCTTTGGATCGCGGCCCCGGATCTCGGGTTCCACGTGCTGCGCACGCGCCGCGGAATGACGGTCAGGAAATATCCCCATACGGCCCGGTCGGATCGGCGAGCGATTGCAGACGCAGCGCCGCGGCGCGGGCAAACAGCAGCATCATGGCTTTGCGCGTCGCCGCCGGCAGGCGGTGCTCGGGCGCCTCACAATGGAAATGCGCGCCGAAGGCGTCGGCCACGATCAGCCCGGTGTCCGGCGGAAAGATGTCGCAGGGCACGTCCACCGTGGTGGCGAAGAACAGCCGGTCGCAATGGGCCCGGTAGTCCTGCCATTTCTGATCGGCGCGGAAATCGGCAATCGAGGACTTGATCTCGACGATCCAGATTTCGCCGCCGGCATCGAGCGCGACGAGGTCGGCCCGGCGGCCCGACGGCAGCGGCAGTTCGCTCACCACGCAGAAGCCGTGGGCGTGCAGGAGTCGCGCGGCGCCGCGCGCCACGGCGAGCGCCGTCTCCGACTGGCGGCCGTCGACCGGCGGTTCCAGCTTTGTGGCGGCGAAGGACATTTGCAAAATCTCCTGTCATTCCGGGACGGCCCGAAGGGCCGCAGGCGGAATCCAGAGCCCACACGCCGAGCCTTGGGCTCCGGATTCCGGGTTCGCCCCTCCGGCGCGCCCCGGAATGAGCGATACTATCACGCCCGCTCGGGGAATGCTGCTTTCAGCGCCGGGCGCGCGGCCTTGATGACGCCGCGCTCGGTGATCAGCCCGGTGACGAGCCGCGCCGGCGTCACGTCGAAGCCGTAATTGGCGACCGCCGATCCGTCGGGGATGATCTGCACGGTTTCGATGCGGCCGTCTTTGGTCTTGCCGGTCATGGTCGCGACTTCGTCGGCGCTGCGCTGCTCGATCGGGATTGCGGCGCCGTCGTCGATGCCGAAGTCGATGGTCGGCGACGGCAGCGCGACGTAGAACGGCACGCCGTTGTCCTTGGCGGCGAGCGCCTTGAGATACGTGCCGATCTTGTTGCAGACGTCGCCTTGCGCGGTGACGCGGTCGGCGCCGACGATCACCAGGTCCACCAGACCGCGCTGCATGAGGTGGCCGCCGGTATTGTCGGGGATCACGGTGTGCGGCACGCCGTGATGCCCGAGCTCCCAGGCGGTGAGCGAGGCGCCCTGATTGCGCGGCCGGGTCTCGTCGGCAAAGACGTGCACGGCCACGCCCTTGTCGTGCGCCATGTAGATCGGCGCCGTCGCCGTGCCCCAATCGACGGTGGCGAGCCAGCCGGCGTTGCAGTGCGTCAGCACGTTGACGGGTGCGCTTTGCTTCTTTGCCGCGATCGCCTCGATCAGCGGCAGGCCATGCCGGCCGATCGCCTTGTTGATCGCGACGTCTTCCTCGGCGATTTCATTGGCGCGGCGCAAGGCGGCCGCGGCCCTTTCGCCGCGCGGCCGGTTGCGCACCGCGCCGAGCATCGCGTCGAGCGCCCACTTCAGATTGACGGCGGTCGGCCGCGTCGCCATGAGCGCGGCACAGGCGCGCTCGAGATTTTCGTCGGACGCGTCCTCGCGCAGGGCAAGCCAGACGCCGTAGGCCGCCGTGGCGCCGATCAGCGGCGCGCCGCGCACCTGCATGGTCTTGATGGCGCGCGCAGCCTCGGCAAGCGTGGCGACGCGGCACGTCGCCAGGCGGTGCGGCAGGAGCGTCTGGTCGATGATGCCGACGCTTTTGCCGTCGCTCTCGAGCCAGATGGTGCGCCTGTCCCTGCCGTCGACTTTCATGGCAAAGAAATAGCGGTTTTCCTTTCCGCTGTCGTCCCCGCGCGAGCGGACCCATCCGCCGCGCGCCGCTCGATCAAGCGCGGTGTGCGAGTCCCGGCTCGCCTGCGCCCGGCCGGTACGACAGGCTTGTGTGCTTTGCCGCCTTGCCGCAATGTCGCGCGGACTTTGGAGAGCCGCATGACCATCGACTACGAAAAAGAATACGACAACCACGCGCGGGTGCCGGAAAATCCCGCCATCGCCGCGCGCCGGGTGCGCGATGCCGCGGCCTACCGCGCCGCCGCGCGCAAGGCCGAGCTCGGCCTGTCCTACGGCCCGTCGCCGCGCCAGATCATCGATCTGTTTGCCGCCGGCGCCGAGGCGCCGCTCGCTATGTTCATCCACGGCGGCGGCTGGCGCGCGCTCGATCCGTCGAGCTTCAGCCACATGGCGGCGGGCCCCAACGCCCACGGCGTCACGGTCGCGGTCGTCGGTTACGATCTGTGCCCGCAGGTCACGGTCGCGGCCATCATCGAGCAGATGCGCGCGGCCAGCCTGTTTCTGTGGCGCAAATTTCGCAAACGCATTTTCGTCTACGGCCATTCGGCCGGCGCGCATCTCGCCGCCTGCCTGTTGGCGACCGACTGGACGGCGCTGGCGCCCGAGGCGCCCGCCGATCTGGTGCCGGCCATCTACGCGGCGTCGGGCATCTACGACATGACGCCGCTGACCAAGAC
>Ga0070741_10005154_pt1 | contig 29348 bp, 27 predicted proteins | sample Coa_R1_4_FD_66440 | JGI IMG/M metagenome (GOLD analysis project Ga0070741, IMG submission 66440) | Surface soil microbial communities from Centralia Pennsylvania, which are recovering from an underground coalmine fire - Coalmine... | ecosystem: Environmental > Terrestrial > Soil > Unclassified ... | reverse complement strand
TCGACCCGCGCGGCCACGCAGACCCGTGCCCCCGCAACCGGCGATCCGCTGGCGGTGAGCAGCCGGCCCGTCACGCTGGCCGGGTCCCGGGATCCCACCGTCGCGCTCTCCGAGCCGTTGATCGCCGCCGCGAGCTGGGCGCCCCCGCCGGCGCTGGACACCGGGCAGGCGTTGTCAACCCGCACCGCCCGCGCCGCGCAGGCCCGGTTGGCGCCGCCGCCGGAGGCGTAGTCGAACGCGCAGACCCGCACCCGGTTGCGCCCCTGGACGAACGGGGCTGCGGCCGTGTCCACGGCAACCGAGGGGCTCGCCGCCGCCGGGCAGGGGCGGAGCCGGATGGCGACGTACCCGCTGAGCGCGCAGGAGAGCGTCCTGCTGGCCACCGGCTCGCCGTTGACCTCCACGGTCAGCGCGCGGACGCCGCCGCCGGCGTCGGCGAGCGCGGGGATCGCCAGCTCGCCGCCGCGCCGGCTGCCGGGAGCGAACAGCGACCCGCCGAGGCTGACCGTGGGCTCGGCCTCGTCGCTCAACGCGAGGCGTATGCGGCGCAAGGCCACGAAGGCGGCGCGGCCCTCGGCGCAGCCGCTCGCCCGCCGGCAGCGCAGCCGGGCGGCAAGCTCGGAGCCGTCGCTCCCGGACCACGTGGCTGCGTGCGGGTCACCCCAGGCCTGGCCGAGGAGCTCCCCGCCGCCGACCCGAAGCTCGGGAACGAACCCATCGTCGCGGTGTCCGCTCACGATCGCGTGCACGCCAGTCAGCCGGGTGCCGGCCGGCGGCTGCAGGAGCCACGCCCCCCAGGCGCCGGCAGGCGTGTGCGCCGCCGCGGGGACGACCGAGAGCCCATCCCCACGCGGCTTGCAGTCGGCGCCCGGGCGCAGGCGCCCTCCGGTCGCCACGTAGGACGCGTCCTGGTGGCCGGCGCCCAGGGCGGGGCTGCACTGCGCCGCCGTGTAGGTGCCGGCCCTCGCGCGCGGCGCGGCGATCGCGGCCGCGAGCAGGGCGAGCAGCAGCCCGGCCGCCACCGCGACCGCGACCGCCGGCGCGGTCCTTCCCGAGCCGGCCCTTCTTCCTCTGTTCACGTGATCTCCTCCGTTTCGCTTTCTCAGTGCTCGAATCCGAACTCCGCCCCCGGGCTGCTGGCGCCGTCGCGGCCGGAAGGCCCTGGCCCCGCCGCGGGCTCGGGCGCCGGCGCGGGCGACGCGCCTGGCGCCGGCGCAGGGGCGGGCGGGGGCGGCGCGGGGGCGGGGGCGACGGGGCCGGCGAGGGGAGCGGGCGCCACCACCGGCGCTGGCCCCCCGGCCGCGGGCTTCTCGCGAGCGGCCCGGTGCTCGGGCCGGGCCTTGGCGGCGCCCTCGTGCGGCCGCTCGCGCCCGGCCCGCCGCCGCCCGCGGTCCGCGTGCTCCGCCCGCGGCAGCGGCCGCTGTGGGCCCGCGGGCGCTTGCTGCGCCGGGGGCCGGATCGCTGCCAGGCCGATGCCGCGGGCGAGCGGCGGCGGCCCGGACGGGCTGGCCAGCCGCGGGAGCCCGGTGGCGGCCGCAGCGCAGGCGAGCCCCGCGCCGCCCCACCGGGCGGCCAGGGACCAGCGGACTCTGGGGGTTGGCATCGCCTCCCACAACCCCGCGCCGCGGCGCGACGCCCCCTGGGGGGCGGCCGCCCGGTCGCTATAGTCACCCGCCCTCGTGGCTACCGCGACCAAAGAGAGCGATTACGAGCTCGTCCTGATGCTCGATCCGGAGCTGCCCGACGCCGAGCGGGACCGGATCGCATCCGAGGCCCAGCGGCGCATCGAGTCGGCGGGCGACCTCAAGCACGAGAGCGCCTGGGGGATGCGCAAGCTCGCCTACGAGATCCGTCAGCGGACGGAGGCCGACTACCGGTTCTTCCGCTTCACGGGCGAGCCGCAGCTCCTCGACGACCTCGACCACAGCCTCAAGATCGCCGACGGCGTGCTCCGGTTCCGCATCTTCAAGGTGGACCCCCGCAGCCCCCTGATCGTGCCGCCGGAGCCGATCCCGGGCGGCCACCGCAGGGAGCGAAGCGAGGGCGCCGCCCGCCAGGCGCCCCCGGCACCGCGGCCAGAGGCGCCCGCCGAAGGCGCCAGCGAGGGCCCGGAGCCCGGGAGCGGGGAGGCGCCCGCGCCGGAGGCGGAGGCCCCGTCCGGCGATGCGGCGGCCGGCGAGGCCGCCTAGGCTCGCCCGCGGCGGATCGCGCAAGTTCCGGGTTTTGGATCCCGCCGGGGGGAGAGAAGGCGCCGGTGGGCGCCTTAGACTGGGCGGCGGTTGAAGACGAGCGACAGGAAGGGGGCCAGCGAGTGGCCGCTTCGAACATCAACAGGGTCGTCCTGACCGGGAACCTGACGCGCGACCCGGAGCTGCGCAGCACCGGCGGCGGCACGTCCGTGTGCAAGCTCCGCATCGCGGTCAACACCCGCCGCAAGGACGCGTCCGGCAACTGGGAGGACAAGCCCAACTACTTCGACGTCACGGTCTGGGGCGCGCAGGGGGAGAACTGCTCGACCTACCTGAGCAAGGGGCGCCCCGTGGCCATAGACGGGCGCCTCGAGTGGCGGGAGTGGCAGGCGCAGGACGGGACCAAGCGCCAGTCGGTCGAGATCATCGCGGATTCGGTGCAGTTCCTCGGCAGCCGCGACGGCGCCGCCGCCGGCGGCGGCAACGGCTTCGCCGCCCAGTCGGACGTGCCGGCCGACACCTCGGATTTCGAGAGCACCGAGCCGGCGGGCATCGCGGCCGGCGACGACGACATCCCGTTCTGAGCCCCTCCGCTCGCGAGCGCTCCGTGGCCCTGATCTGAGCCGGCCCGGCGGGCCGCGCTTGTTATCCTGCGGCTCCGCGCCGCCGGCTGGCGGCGCGCGCGTGCAGCAGGCACGAAGGCACCGAGGCTTCAAGCGACATGCCCCGTCATCAGCGCGCCCAGAAGGCAACCCCGCGCCGGCGCCGCGGCGCCGAGCGGGCGCGCCCGCGCAAGTACACGCGCATCAACGTCGAGCAGATCGACTACAAGGACCTGACCACGCTGCGCCGCTTCATCTCCGACCGCGGCAAGCTGCGCTCGCGGCGGGTCACGGGCCTCTCGCGCCGCCACCAGAAGCAGCTCGCGCTCGCCGTCAAGCGCGCCCGCGAGCTGGCCCTGCTCCCCTACGTGGGCGAGCGGTAGCGCTCGCGATGGCCCAGGCGATCCTGCTGAAGGAGGTCGAGGGCCTCGGCCAGGCGGGCGAGGCCGTGGAGGTGGCCCCGGGCTACCTCCGGAACTACCTGATCCCGCGCAAGCTCGCCCAGCCGGCGACGCCCGCCGCGCTGGCCGAGGCGGAGCGCCGCCGCGAGGCCGAGGAGCGGGCGGCGCGCGAGGCCGCCGAGCGGGCCGGCGAGACGGCGGCCCTGCTGTCCAAGACCGTGCTCACGATCCATCACCGCGCGGGCGAGGACGGGCGCCTCTTCGGCTCCGTGACCGAGAAGGAGATCGCCGATGCGGTCGCCGAGGCGCGCGGCATCCGCGTGGACCGAAAGCGCGTGAAGCTCGAGCGGCCGATCCGGGAGGTCGGCACGTACATGGTCGAGATCGAGGTCGGGGGCGGCGCCACCGCCCGCGTCAAGACCATCGTCGCCGAGCAGAAGTAGCCGGCGCCGAGCAACTCGCCGCAAAACCGGAGATTCGCCTCGCCGCGGCCAAGGCGCCTGTGGTTTGCTCGCCGGCGGCCGGTGGGCGGCGGATCCGCCGCTCCGCCGCCTCTAATAGACGGAGCCATGAGCGCTCCGCTCGCGCCAGCGATGTCAGCCCAGCAGGCATACGTTCCGCCCCAGAACCTCGAGGCCGAGGAGTCGGTGCTCGGCGCGATGATGGTCTCCGAGGCGGCGATGGCGCCCGTGTTCGTGGACGTGCGCCTGCGCGACGAGGACTTCTACCGCGAGCGCCACAGGGTCATCTTCCGCGCGATATCCCGGCTCTACGACCGCCACGAGCCGGTGGACGCGATCTCGGTCACCGAGTACCTCACCCAGCACGGCGAGCTCGCCGAGGCGGGCGGCAAGGAGGCCGTCTCCTCGCTCGCCTCCACGGTGCCCGCCCCCGGCAACGCCGCCCACTACGCGCAGATCGTCAAGCAGAACGCGCTTCTGCGCAGGCTGCTGGCGGCCGCCCAGCGCATCGAGCGCTCGGTGCACGAGCACGAGGGCGAGCCCCGCGAGCTGGTGGAGATGGCGGAGAGCCTGCTGTTCAAGGTCGCCCACGAGGAGCGCGCGAGCGACTTCCGCCACGTCGCCGAGGTCCTCGACGCGGAGACGAAGCGGCTCGAGGACCTGGCCAAGGGCGATCGCGAGGTGACCGGCACCCCGTCGGGCTTCCGCGACCTCGACAGCCTGCTCGGCGGCTTCCAGCCCGGCAACCTGATCGTGATCGCGGCCCGGCCGTCGCTGGGAAAGTCGGCGCTCGTGTGCAACATCGCCGACAACGTGGCGACCAAGACCGGCCTTCCGGTGGCGTTCTTCTCGCTCGAGATGTCGGAGGCCGAGCTCGCGCACCGCTTCATCGCCTGCCGGGCCCGGATCCCCAACGACCGCCTGCGGAAGGGGAAGGTCTCCTCCGCCGACTGGCCGCGGGTGCTGCGGGCCTCGAACGAGCTCGCCCAGGCCCCGCTCTGGCTCGACGACTCCTCCGACCTCAGCCTGCTGGAGCTGCGCGCCAAGGCGCGGCGGCTGGCCTCCAGCGAGGGGGGGCAGCTCGGCCTCGTGATCGTGGACTACATGCAGCTCATGCGCCCGGAGGACCCGCGCGCCAACCGCGTCGAGCAGGTGGGCCAGGTGAGCCGCGGGCTCAAGATCCTCGCCCGCGAGTTGAACGTCCCCGTGATCGGGCTCTCGCAGCTCTCGCGCGCGCCCGAGCTGCGCCCGGACAAGCGCCCGATCCTCTCCGACCTCCGCGAGTCGGGGAACCTGGAGCAGGACAGCGACGTGGTGATGTTCATCTACCGCGACTCGAAGTACAACGAGGACGCCGACCCCAGCGAGGCGGAGCTGATCGTGGCCAAGCACCGCAACGGCCCGACCGGCAAGGTGGACGTCGTGTTCCTCGACCAGTACCCGCGCTTCGTCGATCGCGCGCACGGGGTCGGCGAGCGGCCGGTGGACCAGAAGCCCGGGGAGGGGCCGCCGCTGAGCGACCTCGAGGACGCGGTCCCGGACGATTTCGCCGAGGGGCTGTGAGGGCGGCCCCGGCAGGAGCGTGAGCGCGAGGCCGCCAGTGCGCCTGGCCGCGAGGCCCGGCGAACGGCCGGCCTGCCCGCTGGGCGCCTGCGACGGCTCGGGCTGGATCCTCGGGCCGGAGGACGTCGCGCGCCCGTGCGAGTGCCGCGAGCGCCGCCTCGCGCGCCGCCGGGCGCGCGGCGTGGCATCCCAGATCCCGCCCCGCTACCGCGGCGTGAGCCTCGACCGCCCACCGCTCTCGGACATGGCTCGGGACCCTGGGCGGCGGGCCGTTTACGAGGTCGTCAAGGGCTTCGTGGACGCGGTCGAGGAGCGCCTCGACGCGGGGGCCGGCCTGTGGCTCATGGGCGACGTGGGCACCGGCAAGACCACGCTCGCGATGCTGGTGTCGAAGGCCGCGCTCGAAGCCGGGCGGACGGTCGCGATCTACTCGCTGCCGCGCCTTCTGGCGCGCATCCGCCGCACCTACGAGGCCGGGGAGGCCGAGGACTCCTACCTCGCGTTCTTCGAGCGGCTCGCCTCGGTGGACCTGCTGCACGTGGACGACCTGGGCGCGGAGAAGTCGAGCGATTGGGTCCTCGAGCAGCTCTACGCGATCGTCGACGAGCGCTACGAGTCCCAGCGCTCGATCGTGGTGACCACCAACCTCCAGCCCGACGAGCTCGAGCGCCAGATCGGTCCCCGGACGGTGAGCCGCCTGGTCGAGATGTGCGGCGACCCGCTGCCGCTCTTCGGCGAGGACCGCCGCTACCGGGTCGCGTGACGCCGGGCTTCGCCGATTCAGCGCGCTGCCGCGCCGCGTGAGCGCTCATAATCCGCGTGTGAAGCCCGCGGAGGCCGCATAGCCGTGCCCGGAATCGTCATCGTCGGCGCCCAGTGGGGCGACGAGGGCAAGGGCAAGGTCACCGACCTGCTCGCCGAGCAGGCGCACATGGTCGTGCGCTTTCAGGGCGGCAACAACGCGGGCCACACGATCGTCCGCGATGGCGAGGAGTTCAAGCTCCATCTCATCCCCTCGGGAATCCTCTACCCGGGCCGGACGTGCGTGATCGGGAACGGCGTCGTCATCGACCCGGCGGTGCTGATCGCCGAGCTCGAGGATCTGCGCCGCCGCGGCGTGGACGTGGGGGGCCTGCGCATCTCGGCCAACGCCCACCTGATCATGCCCTACCACGTGATGCTGGACACGGCGGGCGAGCAGCGCCTCGGGAAGCTCGAGATCGGGACCACGAAGCGCGGCATCGGCCCCTGCTACGCCGACAAGGCGGCGCGGCTCGGGATCCGGGTCCAGGACCTGCTCGACCCGAAGATCCTGCGCAAGAAGATCATGGCGGCGCTCGAGCCGAAGCAGCAGGTGCTCCGCCCGTTCGCGAAGGATCCGGCGCTCGACCTCCACGCGATGACCGAGGACTACCTGCGCTTCGGCCACCGCCTCGAGCCCTACATCGCCGATACGGCGCGCCTGTGCTGGGAGGCGCTGGACGCGGGCCGGACGGTGATCTTCGAGGGCGCGCAGGGGACGATGCTCGACCTCGACCACGGCACCTATCCCTTCGTCACCTCGTCGAACCCGGTCGCGGGGGCGGCGTGCGTGGGGGCGGGCGTCGGGCCGGCCGACATAGACGAGGTCTGGGGCGTCGCCAAGGCCTACGCCACGCGCGTGGGGGCGGGGCCCTTCCCGACCGAGCTCGACGACGACCTCGGAGCGCTCCTTCGCGAGCGCGGCGGCGAGCGGGGCACGACGACCGGGCGCCCGCGGCGGACCGGCTGGCTGGACCTGGTGGCCCTGCGCTACGCGGCGCGCCTCAACCGGATGACGGCGCTCGCCCTCACCAAGCTCGACGTCCTCGCCGGCATCGAGCCGCTCCGGGTGGCCGTCCGCTACCGCAGCTCCGAGGGCGCCGTGCTCGAGGAGTTCCCCTACCACCAGTCGATCCTGCACGGCGCCGTCCCCGAGTACGAGGAGCTGCCCGGCTTCGAGGGCGACATCGGCGGCTGCCGCAGCCTCGCCGAGCTGCCCCGCGAGGCGCGCGAGTACGTCGAGTTCGTCTCCGAGGGCGCCGGCGTCCCCGTGCGCCTCGTCGGCGTCGGCCCCGGCCGCGACCAGGTGATCTGGGCCGGCGAGCGGGCCGAGCTGCGGGCGGCTTAGGGGAAGCTCGGAACCCCGACCGAGCGGCAGCCCGGCGACGAGCGGCGAATAGACTCCGCCGTCCATGTTCGAGAAGGTCCTGGTCGCGAACCGCGGCGAGATCGCCATCCGCGTGATGCGCACCCTGAAGGAGATGGGCATCGGCTCGGTGGGCGTCTACTCCGAGGCCGACCGCGGCGCTCCGCACGTCCGCGAGGCCGACGAGGCCTACCTGCTCGGCCCCGCGATTCCGGCCGAGAGCTACCTGAACGTCGAGAAGCTGCTCGAGGTGGCGGCCCAGTCGGGCGCCCAGGCCGTCCACCCCGGCTACGGCTTCCTGGCCGAGAACGCGTCCTTCGCCCGCGCCTGCGAGGAGGCCGGCGTCGTCTTCATCGGGCCGCCGGCCGACGCGATCGAGGCCATGGGGTCGAAGACGCGGGCCCGCGAGCTGATGGCCGAGGCGGGGGTGCCGATCGTCCCGGGCGCGACCGAGCCGGCCGAGGATCTCGAGGAGGCGCGCAGCCAGGCGGAGGAGGCCGGCTATCCCGTCGCCTGCAAGGCGGCCGGGGGCGGCGGCGGCAAGGGCTTCCGGGTCGCCCGCACGCCGGACGAGCTCCAGGGCGCCTACGAGGGCGCGGCGCGCGAGGGCGAGAAGTTCTTCTCCGATCCGCGCGTCTACATCGAGCGCTACCTGGACGACCCGCGCCACGTCGAGGTCCAGGTGCTGGCCGACTCGCACGGCAACGTGATCCACCTCGGCGAGCGCGACTGCTCGGTCCAGCGCCGCCACCAGAAGCTGATCGAGGAGGCGCCGGGGCCCCACGTGGACGCCGAGATGCGGCACCGCATCGGGGAGATCGCAAAGGACGCGGCGCGAGCGGTCGGCTACCGCTCGGCCGGGACGGTGGAGGGCCTCCAGGTCGATCACGAGTACTTCTTCCTGGAGATGAACACGCGCATCCAGGTCGAGCACTGCGTGACCGAGATGGTCACCGGGATCGACATCGTGCGCGAGCAGGTGCTGATCGCCGCCGGCGAGGAGCTGTCCATCGGCCAGGACGAGGTCGAGCTTCGCGGGCACGCGATCGAGTGCCGGATCAACGCCGAGGCCGCGCACAAGAACTTCGCCCCGGCGCCGGGGCGGATCGAGGTCTACCGCGAGCCGGCGGGGCCGGGCGTGCGCGTCGACTCCGGCGTCGAAGCCGGGTCGGAGGTGACGCCGCTCTACGACCCGATGATCGCCAAGCTGATCGTCTGGGACACGAGCCGGGAGCGCGCCACGGCCCGCATGCTGCGGGCCCTCGGCGAGTACGAGATCGCCCCGCTCGTCACCCTGATCCCGTTCCACAAGGAGCTGCTCGCCAGCGGGCAGTGGGCGCGCGGGGAGACCTGCCGCGACCTCGTCGAGGACCGTGAGTGGCTCAAGGCAACCGAGCCCGCCCAGGCGGCCGCCGCGCCCGCGCCGGCGAACCCGGCCGACGACGGGCAACTCGCCGAGGCCACCTACACCGTGGAGGTGAACGGGCGCCTCCACACGGTGCGGGTCATCGGGATGGCGCCGGCCGCCGCGGCCGCCCCGCCCGGGCAGCAGCAGCAGGGGCGGCGGCCGCCGCGGCGCGAGCGCCAGAGCGGCGGCAGGGCCGGCGCCGCGACCGAGACGCTCACCTCCCCCCTCCAGGGCACGGTCCTGCGCGTGGCCGTGGCCGAGGGCGACGAGGTTGACGAGGGGGCGCTGATCTGCGTGATCGAGGCGATGAAGATGGAGAACGAGATCACGGCCCACCGGGCCGGCAAGGTGGCCTCGCTCGCGGCGAAGGAGGGCGCCGCGGTGGCCGCGGGCGACGTGCTCGCAAGGATCGAGTGAGCCCGAGGCGGGGAGCGAGCCCCGGCGAGGCGCTCGCGGCCCTTCCCTGGCGCGGCCCGGGGCCGGGACGGCCCGACCTCCCGCTGCCGCCCGCGCGCATGCCACGGCGCCGCCAGGGCACCTGGCTCAAGCGGTGGCGATACATGGCGGCGTTCGCCGACGAGCTCTTGCTCTGCGCGGCGCGCGTCCACGTGGGCCCGCTCTCGCAGACCTTCTGGGCGATCTGGGACCGGGAGGCCCGGCGCCTGCACGAGCGGACGCGGCTGCTTCTGCCGGGCGCGCGCGGGGAGGTGTGGACCGAGCCCAAGGGCGGCGACGAGGTGGCGCCGGAGATGGGCGACTACGGGATCGTGGACTACGCGCCCGACGAGGGCTCGCTGGGGCGGATCGAGGCCCGCGACCGCGAGCTCGGCGAGGTCAGGGCCTTCCTCCACATCGGCCCCGGCCGCTGGGTCGAGGCGGCGTGCCCGACGCCGGAGGGGGGCTACGTGTGGACGCGCAAGCGCGCCGGCGTGCCGATCCGCTGCGACGTGCGCCTCGGCCGCCGGCGCCTCGACGTCGAGGCGCGCGGCGTGGAGGACGAGTCCGCCGGCTACCACCCGCACCACACGGTCTGGAGCTGGACGGCCGGCGTGGGGCGGCTTCGGGACGGGCGCTCGGTCGGCTGGAGCCTGGTCAGCGGGATCAACGACCCGCCCGAGCGCTCGGAGCGGGGGATCTGGGTCGAGGGCGAGCCGCTCGAGCCCGGGCCCGTGACCTTCGAGGGGCTCGAGGCCGTCGTCTTCGACGACGGCGCCCGCCTGGTCTTCGCGCGCGAGAGCGAGCGGGCGAAGGAGGAGCGCCGGCTCTTCGTCAGCTACTCCTACCGGCAGCCGTTCGGGACGTTCTCGGGCGCGCTGGCGGGCGGGCTCGAGCTCGAGCGCGGCCTCGGCGTGATGGAGCACCACGACGCCCGCTGGTAGGCGGCCTCAGGGATAGACGCTCGCCACGCGCCAGCGCCAGGGCGGCTCCTCGCCCGGCGCGAAGTCGTAGTGGTTGCGCCCGGCGAGCGTCTCCAGCGGCACGAGGCGAGGGTCCGCATCCTCCCTCAAGGGCGTGGAGGCGAGGGCGCGAACGCCGGCGGCGCTCGCCTCGCGAAGCGCCCGCGACCACCCGAGCCCGGGCCGGTAGAGCCAGTAGGTGATCTCCACCCCGCCCCCGCTGCGCCGCCGGTCGTCCACGGACGTGAACTCGGTTACGCGCCTGCCCGAGGCGGTCAGGTGCGCCGGGCTTGGGCCGGGCGCCGCGCAGCTCGCGCTGCGGCAGTCGCGGAAGTCGACCGGGACGAGGGGCTCGCCGGAGGGGCCTGGCAGCGCCGCCGGCGCCGGGGCCAGGGCGCGGATGGCGCCCGCGAGCGGTCGCCCGTAGGCGGCGGCGAGCGGGTCGCGCCAGCAGGGACCGGGGAGCGCGGCGGGGCAGCGGATGTGGCGCTGTATCGCCTGGGCGAGCTCCGCGGCGGGCCTCGGCGGCGCGCCGCCGGCCGCGAGCGCGGCGAGCGTCGCTGCGAAGGCGAGCGCGATCAGCGCGACCAGGCCGACGTGCTCGACCGTGGCGGCACCGGAGCAGCGAGGAGGCATGCGCCGAGGCTAGGCGCCGCTCCCGCACGCGTGGCGCGCGGAAGGTGATCGCTCAGCGACCGGTCAGGCGAGACCCTCGCGCGCCTCGCGCACGAGCGTCACCGCCTCCGGGAAGACGATGCGGATGGCGTCGCGCACCTGCACCGCCTGCTCGTCGCTCCCGCCCGTGAGCTCGAGGCGGTTGATCGCCGCGACCGTCATCTCGACCGCGAGCTTGATCGCGTTGTCCGCCCAAGCGACCCGTTGGGCGCCCTGCATCTGCTCGGCGAGCTCGCCCAAGCGCTCGCGAAGCTCGTCCGGGTCGCCGAAGATGTTGAAGCCCTCGCCTTCCACCCATCCGATGTTAGAGGCCGGGGCGCTCCGGGTGAGGTAGGTTGGCGCGGTGGGGCTTCCGCCTCCAGCGCCCGAAGCGACCGCGCTCGTCACCGGGGCGTCGTCCGGGATCGGCGAGGCGATCGCGCGCGAGCTCGCCGCCCGCGGCCACGGGGTGACGCTCGTGGCCCGCCGCGAGGAGCGGCTGCGCGCGCTCGCGGACGAGCTCTCGGCGACGGGGGTGCGGGCGGAGGCCATCGCCGCCGACCTCGCCAGCCCGGGCGAGCGCGAGCGCCTGGCGGGCGCCGTCGAGGCGCTCGGTCTGGCGGTCGAGGTGCTGGTCAACAACGCCGGCTTCGGCAGCGGCGCCGACTTCCTGGAGGCCGGGCGCGAGCGGCTGGTCGAGATGGTGCGCCTGAACTGCGAGGCGCTCCTCGACCTCCAGGCCCGCTACCTGCCCGCGATGGTGGCGCGCGGGCGCGGGGCGGTGCTCAACGTCGCCTCCACGGCCGCCTTCCAGCCGCTCCCCGGCAGCGCCGCCTACGCGGCGACCAAGGCCTTCGTCCTCAGCCTGAGCGAGGGGGTGCACGAGGAGCTGCGCGGCACGGGCGTGACCGTGACGGCGGTCTGCCCCGGGCCCGTCCGCACCGAGTTCGCGGAGATCGCGGGCATGGGCGCGGCCGAGCGGCGCACCCCCGCCGCCGTCTGGATGACGGCCGGCGAGCTGGCCCGGGCCGCGCTCGACGGAGCCGCGAGGGGGAGGCGCGTCGTCGTGCCGGGGCTGCTCAACCGCGCCGGGGCGCTGGCTGGCCAGCACTCGCCTCGCGCCGTCGCGCTGCCGGTCGTCAGGCGCGTGTGGCGGCGGGCGCGGTAGGGCGGGGCCGCACGACGGCGACCAGCTCCCCACCGCGCGAGGCGGCGGCCCCGGCGAGCTCGAGCGGAACCGAGATCAGCAGCACGAGGGGCGTCGCGAGGATGGTCACGATCCAGTCGAAGGCGAACGCGAGCCCCTCCCAGGGGCCGCGGGGGCGCGCCCGGCCGGCCAGCGAGTGAGTCGCCAGGTTGGGCCGGAACGTGAAGGAGTTCACGACCGTCTGCCACATCCAGCGCAGCGCCTGCCTCGAGGCGGGGAAGCGAAGCGCCTCGATCTCGAGCCCCGCCCGCGCGGCGAGGAGCTGGAGCGCCTCGGGGGTCGGGTAGACGCGGCGGCGCTCCGGATCGAGCGCCGCCCAGCGCCGCCCGCCGAGGGCCGCCTGGAGGCTCCGGCGGTTGGGGGCGCGGACCTCGCGCGCGCCGTGGGCGGCGCCGAATAGCTCGCCGATCGCCTCGCCGGCGCTCGTGCCCGCCACGATCGCGAGGCCGCACTCCTCGCAGCGCTGGAGGAGGATCGGGCTGCCGCCGCCCGGCGGCTCCACCTGGGCCCAGCCGTAGAGCGGGGCGTCGCAGGCGGGGCAGGGGGGCATTGCCCGTAACATACGCGGCCGTTTGGCGCCGCGGGCATGCGCGGCGCTTCTCGCTGACATGGCCTCAAGGCAAGAGCTGATCGAGCGCGAGCGCCGCCGGCGCACGCCCGCCGCCATCGGCGCCATCGCGCCGGTGTTCGTCGTGCTCGCGGCCGAGATCGCCAAGAGCGCGATCCTCAGCACCGGCAGCGGCGCCGAGTTCCAGCGCTCCTTCCAGGCCCACAGCGGAGCGATCCTCGCCCTCGACATCCCCGAGGCGATCGCCACCGCCGCGGCCGCGCTGCCGCTCGCCTACCTGCTCCTCGCCGCCCAGGGCCGCAACCCGCGGGTCCAGGCCCCGATGCTGGGCTTCGCCGTGCTGGGGCCGCTGCTCCTGGGCGCCCAGTTCATCGCCGGCTGGGTCGCCAACGACCAGGTCTCGAAGGACTACGTCGCGAAGGCGCCGCAGGTGCGCAAGCTGGGCTACGGCGAGCTGCGGCGGCAGCTCGAGCGCCAGCCCGGGGCGATCAGCAAGGTCACCATCTTCACCGACGCCCGCGTGGCCGAGGTCGAGTACGCGGACGGCTCGTTCGCCGACGCGACCTACCCGGCGCAGACGGCGGGCCGGGACACCGAGCCGCAGCTCGCCAGCCTGCTCGACGCCAAGGGCGTGGACAGCGAGGAGGACTCGAGCGGCGATCCCGGCGACGCGGTGATCGCGGACATCGCCTCCGACAGCTCGGCCCGCGCCGTGGAGGGGCTGCTGTTCCTGGCCGGGGCGATCTTCCTGATCGTCGCCATGGTCTACACCAGCCTCCAGGCGACCCGCGTGGGCCTGCTGCCGCGCGCCTTCGGGACGGCGGGCGTGGTCCTGGGCCTGGCGGTGATCCTGCTCGGCGCCCTCGGGTTCTTCCTCGTCCTGCTCTGGCTCGCCTACTTCGCGCTGCTTTTGCTCGGGCGCGTGCCCGGCGGCCGCCCGCCCGCCTGGGACGCCGGCGAGGCGATTCCCTGGCCGGCGCCGGGCCAGGCCGCGGAGCCGAAGGACGCACCCCTGGAGGGCGAGGCCCGCGAGGTGGGCGGCGAGGCCGGCGGGCAAACCGGCGCCCCCCGGCGCAAGCGCAAGCGGCGCCGCTGAGCACGGACGGGGGCGAGCGTCCCCACTAGCTCGCGGCCAGCTCGACCGGCGCCTCCACCGGCGGCACGCGCAGGGTGAGCACCGCGCCACCGTCGGGCGCATTCGCCGCCGCAACGGAGCCCCCGGCGTCCTCGGCGAACTTGCGCACGATCGCCAGGCCCAGCCCGGAGCCGGGCAGGCCGCGCGCCTGCGGCGAGCGGTAGAAGCGATCGAAGACGCGCCCGAGGTCGGCGTCCGCGATGCCGGGCCCGTGGTCGCGCACGCTGACCTCCCCCGCGCGCACCGTGACCTCGACGGTGCTTCCGGGCGGCGACCACTTGCAGGCGTTGTCGAGGAGGTTCGAGACCGCGCGCTCGAGGCGCGGCTCGACGACGCGCACGAAGCACGGCTCCGCGTCGAGCCGCAGGCCCACCGCGCCGTCGCGCTGCTGGAAGCGCTCGACGACGGAGGCGACGACGCGGTCGAGCCGGACGTCCTCGGGCGGCTCGCCCGAGTGCTCGGGATCGCGCGCGAGCTCGATCAGGTCGCCGACCAGGGCCGTGAGCTCCTCGAGCTGGTCGAGGACGTCGGCCAGGAGCGCCCGCCGCTCGTCCTCCGACAGCAGATCCGCCTGCGCCATGACCTCGACGTTGGTCCTCAGGATCGCCAGCGGAGTGCGCAGCTCGTGCGAGGCGTCGGCGACGAGCTGGCGCTGGGCGTCGAGCGCCCCCTGGAGGGCCTCGAGCATCGAGTTGAAGCTCGCCGCCAGCGCCCCGAGCTCACCGCCGCCCGCCTGGATGCGGCGCCCCAGATCGCGCGTGCTCGCCACTTGCTGGGCGGCGCGGCGCAGCCGCTCCACCGGGGCGACCGCGGCCCGGGAGACGGCGTAGCCGAGGCCGCCCGCGAGCACGACGCCGCCGAGGCTCACGAGCAGGAGGATCACCCGGAGCTGTGACAGCGTGGCGTCCACGTCGTCGAGCGGGCGCGCGACCTGGATCGCCTCGCCGCGGCCGAGCGGCGCCGTGTAGACGCGCAGGTGAAGGCCGTGCGTCCGCGCGTCCGTGAACGTCGGCTCACGCTGCCCGCGGGCGACGGCGATGGCGGTGGCGAGGGCGCCGAGGTCGGTGCGCGGCCCCCGCGGACGGATCACGCGGCCGTGCTCATCCACGAGCTGCGCGTAGATAGTGTGGCCGCCGAGCGGCCCGCTCGGCAGGAACAGCCGCGGCGTCAGCTTCGGCGCGCCCTTCGCCCGGCTCCCGTGGGCGGGCACGAGGGCGGCGTGCCCGCGGTCGGTCCCCGGGCCGCCCGTCGCCAGGCGCCAGCGCCCGGAGCTCAGCAGGGGAAACGTCGCCGTCTCCGTCGCGTCCTTGCGCAGCTCGCTGTCCACCCGGTCGAGCAGCTCGTTGCGCACGAGGACGTAGGTGGCGATGGAGACGACGGCGACGGCGACGGCGACCGCCAACCCCGAGAGCGCGACGACGCGACGCCGCAGGGTCATGGCTCCCGCAGCACGTAGCCGACGCCCCGCACGGTGTGGATCAGGCGCGGCTCGCCGCCTGCCTCCGTCTTCCTGCGCAGGTACCCGATGTAGACGTCGAGGGCCTTCGAGCGCGGGCCGAAGTCGTACTCCCAGACGCGCTCGAAGATGAGCTGGCGCGAGAGAACCCGGCGCGGGTTCTCGAGAAAGAGCTCGAGCAGGCTGAACTCCGTGCGGGTCAGCTCGATCGGCCGCTCGCCCCGGCTGACGGTGTAGCCCACGGGGTCGAGGACCAGGTCGGCGAACCGGAGGGGCTCGGCGCTGGCCGGCTTCTCCGTGCGTCGCAGGAGCGCCCTCACCCGCGCGAGCAGCTCCTCGAGCGCGAACGGCTTGACGAGGTAGTCGTCGGCGCCCGCCTCCAGCCCCTCGACGCGGTTCGCAACCGAGTCCCGCGCCGTGAGCATCAGGATCGGCGTGCGGTCGCCGCTCGCCCGGAGCCGGCGGCAGACCTCGAGGCCGTCCACGCCCGGCATCAGGACGTCGAGCACCACCAGGTCCGGGTTTCGCGACGCGACGGCCGAGAGGCCCTCGCGCCCGTCGGCGGCCAGCTCGACGCTGAAGCCGGCCAGCTCGAGCGCCCGCTTGAGCGCCGAGCGCATCGGGGGCTCATCGTCCACGACCAGGAGCTCGCGGCGCTCGGGATCGCCGTTTGGCGACGGCACGCTTCCCATTTTCCCGCTCCATGGTAAGAGAGCGGTTAGCGCGGGCCGTGGGCCGGGTCCGCCTCGAGGCCGGCGAGCTTGCGCAGCAGGACGCGCAGCTCATCGCGCTCGCGCTCGCCGAGCGGGGCGAGGATCTCCTCGGCGACCGCGACCGCGACCTTGCGCGCCTGGGCCAGCTTCCGCCGGCCGGCTGCGGTCAGGTGGACGGCGTGCTTGCGGCGGTCGGCCGGATGCGGGCGACGCTCCGCGAGGCCCAGGCGCTCGAGCTCGTCGAGGACGCCGACCATCGAGCTCGCGTCGATCAGGGAGCGGGCGACCAGCTCCTGCTGGGTCAGGCCCGGGCGAGAGTCCAGCAGGTTCAGCACGCCGAAGTGGTGGCGGCGCAGCCCGAGCGGCCGGAGGGCCTCGCCGAAGCGATACGCGATCCGCTGCCCGTTCCAGGCCAGGAGGAAGCCGATCGCGCTCGCGAGGGGCTCGGGGGGCGGTGAGTCGAACTTCACTTGCTAGATCTTACGGTTCTCTAACCATTTGATATACAAATCTTCTGCTATAAGTTAGCGGCGCGGGCGGCGCCGCCGCCCCGGCCTCCTTCGGCGGGACCGATGAGCGCCGGGGCCCGGAGCAGTCCCTAGCTCGGAAGCTTCCGGACGCCGGCGGGTCACGAGATCCCTCCCTGGGTCGTCCAAGAAGCGAAAGCGCACGCGAAAGCATTTCGGAGGTAGCGAACTTGGCAGCCCTGACCCGCTGGGTCCTCGCCCACAAGAAGACCGTCGCCGTCGCCTGGATCCTGCTCACCGTGGCCGGGATCGCGGCCGCCGGCCCCGCCACGGACCGGCTGGACCAGAAGTTCTCGGTGCCCGGCAAGGAGGGGTGGGAGACCAACGTGGCCATCGCCGAGCGCTACGGCGGCACGGGCGGCGACTCGGCGCCGCTTCTGCCCGTCGTCACCCTGCCGCGCGGGGAGACGGTCGAAAGCCCCGGCGTCCGAGCCGCGCTGGGGCGGGTGGACGCGCGCCTGGCGGCGGCGCTTCCCGGCGCCCGCATCGCGTCCTACGCCTCGACGGGCGACCGCGCGTTCGTCTCCGCCGACGGCCGCACCACCTTCGCGCTCGTCTACCCGCCGCCGGACCCGAACTCGATCTTCGGCGAGAACCCGCGGGCCGAGAAGCGGGCCCACGCGGCGCTCAGCGGCCTGACCGTCGCCGGCCGGCCCGTCCACCTCACGGGCTTCGACGCCCTCTCGCAGGAATCCGGCTCCGATGACGGCCCCGGCGTGCTCGTCGAGGCGCTGCTCGGCGGGGTCGGCGCCCTCGCCGTGCTCGCCTTCGTCTTCGCCTCGTTCCTCGCGATCGTGCCGGTGCTGATGGCCGTGCCCGCGATCATGACGACGTTCCTGCTCCTGCTCGGGCTCACCGCGCTCACCGACGTCTCGCCCGTGGTCCAGTTCCTGATCGCGCTCGTCGGGCTCGGCGTCTCGATCGACTACTCGCTCCTGGTCGTCACGCGCTGGCGCGAGGAGCGCTCGCACGGGCGAAGCGGCGAGGAGGCCGTCCAGCGGGCGATGGAGACGGCCGGCCGCGCCGTCGTGTTCAGCGGCCTCACGGTCGCGATCGGCCTGCTCGCGCTGATCGCCCTGCCGCTGCCGTTCCTGCGCTCGATGGGCTACGGCGGAATGCTGATCCCGCTCGTGTCGGTGATCGTCGCCCTGACCCTGCTCCCGGTCGTGCTCGCGAAGTGGGGGCCGCGGCTCGACTGGCCGCACCGGCGCACCGACGACCGCGCGAGCCGCGCCTGGACGCGCTGGGCGCAGGGGATCGCGCGGCGGCGCTGGCTCGCCGCCGGCGCCGGCATAGGGATCGTGGTCGCGCTTGCCTTCGCCGCCACCGGCCTGCGCCTGGGCACCGCCGACGCGGACACCATCGCCAAGTCCGGCGACGCCAAGCAGGGGCTGGTGGCGCTCGAGCGCTCGGGGATCGGCGAGGGCGCGCTCCTTCCCCACGAGATCCTGGTCGGGCCCCGGAGCGACCCCGACAGGGTGGCCGCCGACCTTCGCGGCATCCCGGGCATCCACGGCGCCGTCGCCCCCAGGCAGCCGAGCTGGCGGCGCGATGGCACCGCGCTCGTCGAGGCGATCCCGACCGACGATACCTCCACGGACCTCGGCTCCTCGGCGCTCGACCAGGTCCGCGCGCGGGCGCACGCGGCGGGACCGGACGTGCGCGTCGGCGGCCAGCCGGCCTCCAACGCCGACTTCATCGACGCGGTCTACGGGAGCTTCCCGCTCATGATCGCGCTGATCGCGGTGGTCACGTTCGTCGCCCTGGCGCGCGCCTTCCGCTCGCTGCTCTTGCCGCTCAAGGCGATCCTGCTGAACGTGATCAGCATCGGCGCCGCGTGGGGCGTGCTGGTCCTGGTCTGGCAGCACGGCTACGGCTCGGACCCGATCTGGGGCATCGAGGCGACGGGCTCGATCCCCTCCTGGATGCCGCTCATGGTGTTCGCGTTCCTGTTCGGGATCTCGATGGACTACGAGGTGTTCATCCTGGCGCGCATGCGCGAGGAGTACGACAGCACGGGCTCCACGGAGGCGGCCGTCGTCGAGGGGCTCGGCCGGACGGGACGCCTGGTGACGAGCGCCGCCCTGATCCTGTTCCTGGCCTTCGTCTCGATGGCCTCGGGGCCGGGCACGGACCTGAAGATGTTCGCGACCGGGCTCGCCGCCGGGATCATCGTCGACGCGACCGTGATCAGGGCGCTGATCGTCCCCGCCGTGATCGCGCTCATGGGGCGCTGGAACTGGTGGCTCCCGCGCTTCCCGGCGCGCCTGCTGCGCGTCGAGCCCTCGCTGCCGCCGCGCCTGCGCGCGGGCGAGGCGGACGCCTGAGCCGGGCTCGCCCCTAGCCGGGCCGCTCGTCCTCGCCGCCGATCCGCCGCACCAGGAGCCCGGCGGCGACCAGCGCCGCGGCGGCGAGGGCGAGGGCGAGGGCCGGCTCGCCGGTCGCAGGGAGGGTCGCCGGGGTCCCGGCGGCGCCCGGGCCGGCGCCGGCCGCGGATTCCGAGCCGGGGCCGGCGAGCGGCGCGCTCGAAGCCCCGGAGCCGCCCTCGCTCAAGCCCTGGGCGCCGGCGCCGCCGGCCACTTGCCCGCCGTCGCCGCCACCCGCGCTCCCGCCGGGGGCGGCGACCACGATCGTGCCCCGCATGAACGGGTGGATCGCGCAGAAGTAGCTGAACGTGCCGGGCGCCGCGAACGCGTGCGAGTAGCTCTGGCCCGGCGCGAGCTCGCCGCTCGCGAACGAGCCGTCGTCGGCGGTTGCGGTGTGGTCGCTCGGCCCCTCGTTGACCCAGGTGACGGTGTCGCCGGGCGCGATCGTCAGGCTCGCGGGAGCGAACGAGAAGTCCCGGATCGTGACCGAGCCCGACTTGGCCCGCCCGCCTGCGGTCGTGGCGCCGGTCGCGGGCGCGGGCTGGGTGGTCGCTTGCGTCGTCGTCGTGGCGGGCGTGGTCGTCGTCGCGGCGGGGGTCGTGGCCGAGGTCGTCGTGGTCGCCGGAGGGGGCTCCTGCGCGGGCAACGCGGGCGGCAGGGCGAGGCCCGCTCCCAGCGCCAGGATCGCCAAGGTCCCCCTCGCTGCCAGCCGCCCGCGTGAGCTCACCTCAGCGGGGTATACGGCCGCGGCCCGGCGGTGGATTGGGCGCTCGCGGGCGGCGCTACGCGCGAGCGGCCGCGAGCCGCTTGCGGTGGGTCCTGATCTCGCTCAGGATCCGCTCCAGGCGCGGCTCGCTCGAGGAGTCCACGTGCGTCATCGCCGCCGCGATCGCGGGGTGGACGGCGGCGATGCGCTCGTGCATCGCCTGGGCGACGGCGCGGTAGGTGGGATGTCCCTCGCGGCCGGAGCGAAGCTCGCAGACGTGCATTGCCTCGCGGGCGTTCAGGTCGAGGACGTAGCGGATCCGGTAGCCGAGGCAGAGGGCGTACGGCGCCGCCTCGGCCAGGCCGGCGCCCTCGAGGCGCTCGAACTCGCGCCGCGAGATCTCGAGCGCGCGCTCGTACTCGCCGCCGGCGCCGGCCTCGCGCACCTCCTCCGGGATGCCCGCGCCGAGGTCGGGGCTGAGCTGCTGCCACTGGCAGGTGAGCAGCCGGTGGCGCTGAAGGTCGCGGAAGCCGCCGTAGTCGGAGACGATCTCGAAGCGGTAGCGCACGGCCTCCCAGCCGCGGCCGGGTCGGTGCCGCCGGTTGCGGCGCTCGCCGGCGAGCTCCGCGATCAGCTCGGCGCGCTCGAGCGGGTCGAGGCCGGCGATGCGCTCGCGGATCGTGGCCTCCGAGGCGCCCGAGGCCTCGAATAGGGACGCGGCGAGGAGGTCCTCCTCGCCGCCGTCCACGCGCACCAGCTCCACGGCGGGCGCGCTCGCCGGCTCGCGCCGGTCGAGCCCCAGGCGCGCGGCGGCGCGCTCGGCCGCGTCGCGCCGTGCCCGCAGGTACGCGATCCACTCGCCGCCCCGGTCGGCCCGGCTCACGCGCGCCACGAAGCTCGGGATCACCTTGGCGAGCTCGGCGAGCATCATCTCGCCGTAGCCGCGAGCCTCCGGGAGCGGCGAGGCGAGGAGGCGGAGGAGGAGCTGCTCGTAGGCCTGCCCGGAGGCGAAGATGCCGACGTGGCTGAGCGTGGCCGCGGGCAGAAGGCCGCGCAGCAGGTCGAGCGCCTTGGCCCGGATCGAGCGCCGCCATGCCGCCTCGGGCTCGTCCGCGGCCCGGGGCCAGCGCCCGGCCGCCCAGGACTGGACCCGCTCGAGGCTTCGCGAGTAGATCTCGAAGAGCGAGTCCATCGCGCGCTCGAACTCGGCGCCGAGCGCCGGATCGCGCCAGTAGCGGTAGCCGCCCCCGGGCTCGATCGGCTGGTCGTAGGGGATGTAGCGGGTGGACTGCTCGAGGTAGGCGGCCAGGCGGCCCCGCTGCAGGATCTTGGTCAGGATGTTCGAGGCCCACTCGCAGGCGAGGTGGGCGCCGCCGACCTGGGCGATCGAGTCGTCGCCGTAGCCGACGAAGACGCGCTCGTAGAGCTGCGCCGCCCGGCGGCCCTCGGCCCCGTCGAAGGGGCGCCCCGCGGGCGGCACGTCGGCCGCGAACTCGTCGAGGAAGAGCCGCCGCAGCGTGCCGGGGTAGCGCGAGTAGCGGGCGAACAGCGCCCCCTTGACCGTCTCGGGCAGGTTCGTGAGCGCGAAGACGGGCCGGTCCAGGTTGGTGAAGTGGGGCCGCAGGAGGGCCTGCTCCTCGGGCGTGAACTGCTCGACCGGGTAGCGCACCAGGCCATCGTATTGAGGCCCGCGGCGGCCGCCGGCTCAGCCGAGCGGCCCGAGGAGCGCGGAGCCGGCGTGGGTTGCCCAGTCAACCAGCGGGGCGGGGACGACGCCGAAGAGGACGGTCGCGGCGGCGGCCAGGGCGGTGGGCGCCAGGATCGCCAGGCAGCGGACGCGCGGGACGCGGTCGGCCTCCGGCGCCCCGCCGGCCATGGCCGGGAGCCCGCCCTCGCGCGCCCCGTGCTCGGCGAGCGTCGGCGCCGGGGCCGGCCGCATCCAGACGGCGGCGACGACGCGCAGGTAGTAGGCGAGCGAGATCATCGTGCCGACCGCGATCATGACCCCGAGCCAGGTGTAGTCGGCCCCGGCGGCGGCCTCGATCAGGTAGAGCTTGCCGATGAACCCGGCGGTTCCGGGCAGTCCCGCGAGGGCGAGCATGGAGATCGTGAGCGGCCAAGCGAGCTCGGGGCGGTCGCGGCCGATGCCCTCGACGGCGCGGATGTCGTCGCCGAACTCGGTCTCGCGCTCGCGCACGACGACGACGGCGAACGCGGCCAGGTTCATGAGCGCGTAGGCGGCGAGGTAGAAGACGAGCGCGTTCACCCCCGCCGCGCTCGCGGCGACGATCGCTACCAGCATGTAGCCGGCCTGGGCGACACCCGAGTAGCCGAGCAGCCGCTTGAGCGAGCTCTGGCCCAGCGCGCCGATGTTCCCGACGGCGATCGAGACTGCGGCCAGCGCGGCCAGGGCCGGCTGCCAGTTGTCCACGGCCGGCGCCAGGGCGACGAGGAAGAGGCGGGCGAAGACGGCGAAGGCCGCCGCCTTGGTCGCAACCGCCATGAACGCCGTCACCGGGGTGGGCGCACCCTCGTAGACGTCGGGCGTCCACTGGTGGAAGGGGGCGATCGAGGTCTTGAAGGCGAGCCCCGTGGCGGCGAGGCCGATGCCGACGAGGATCAGCGCGTCGTCGCCGAGGCCCCGCCCGGCGATCGCCGAGGCGATCGCCCCGAAGTCGGTGGCGCCCGTCCCCCCGTAGATGAACGCGAGTCCGTAGAGCAGCGTCGCGGCGCCGAGCGAGCCGACGATCAGGTACTTGAGGCCTGACTCGAGCGAGCGGCTGCGGTTGAGCGCCGCGCCGCAGAGGACGTAGAGCGGCACCGAGAGGAGCTCGAGCGAGATGAAGAGCGTGATGAGGTTCTGGGCCTCCGCCAGCATCGTCATCCCGAGCACCGACGCCAGGAGCAGCGCCTGGATCTCCCCGTGCCCGGCGGCGCCGGCGCGGCGCTCGAGGAAGCCCTCGCGCCAGAGGAGCGGCACGCAGAAGGCGGCGGAGGCGATCGCGATCAGGCTCGCCGCGAGGCCGAGCGAGTCGAGCCGGAGCGCCCCCGCGACGAGGTCCTTGGGCGCCTCGTTCCACTGCCAGATCGAGAGCCCGGCGGCCGCGGCCAGGGTCCCGAGGGTGAGAACGGAGACGGCGGCGCGCTCGCGCCGGCTGGTGACCACGGCGGCGCCGAGGACGAGCACGATCCCGGCCGTGAGCGCGATGACGGGCGAGAGCCCCGCGTAATCGATGTGAGGGGCCTGGAAGCTCACGAGCCGGGCAGGGACGCGTAGGGGGTCGAGCCGGCGGGCGCCTCGGCGCGGGCCGGGACGGCGCCGCTGCCGCCGGGGCACTCGAGCGCGGGCGCGGCTTCGCCCGCGGCCGCGGGCGAGGCCGGGCCGCAGGTCGCGGCGACCGGCGCCCGGACCGAGGCGTCGCTGCGCCCGATGACCAGTCCCGGGTAGAGGGCGAGGCCGGCGATGCAGGCGACCAGCGGGGCGAGCACGAGCCCGTCGAGCAGCCCGATCTCGCGCGAGCGCACGCCCTCCGGCAGGCGGTTGTGCATGCTCCGCTGGAAGAGGCGCAGGGCGTAGTAGGCGGCCAGCACGACGCCGGCCGCGGCCACGAGCGCGTAGACGATCTTGGCCTGGAACATGCCGATCAGGATGTAGAGCTCGCCGATGAAGTTGGCCGACCCGGGCATCGCCAGGGTCGCCAGCGTCACGATCAAGAAGAGCGCCGCGAGCACCGGCGCCCGCATCGCGATCCCGCCCATGCGGGCCAGGTCCTCGGTCCCCGCCCGCTCGTAGAGCAGGGCGATGATCAGGAAGATCGCGGCGACCACGAGCCCGTGGTTGACCATCTGGAGCACGGCGCCGTCGGCGCCGTCGGCGCGGAGGCTGAAGATGCCGAGCGTGATGAAGCCGAGCTGGGCGACCGAGGAGTAGCCGGCGATCAGGCGCACGTTGGCCTGCGTGAAGGCCATGACCGAGCCGTAGAGGATCGAGGCCAGCGCGATCAGGATCACGATCTCCTGGAAGTGGACGGTCGCCTGCGGGTAGAGCGGCAGGACGACGCGCAAGAAGCCGTAGGCGCCGACCTTCGACAGCACGCCCGAGAGCAGCGCGAGCACGGGCAGGGGGGCGGCGCGGTAGGCATCCGGCATCCAGCCGTGGACGAGGAAGGCCGGCATCTTGATCAGGAAGGCGGCGGCGAAGAAGGCGAAGATCCAGTACTGGCTTCCGCTCGAGAGGGGGTGCGCGGCCAGGTCGGCGAGCGAGAAGCTCAGGTGGCCGACCGAGCCCTGGGCGAGGACCCCGGTCGCGATCGCCGCCACCAGCATGAGCAGCGAGCCGACGAGCGTGTAGACGATCATCTTGGTCGTCGCGGCGATGCGGTTCTCGCCCCCGTAGGCGCCGATCAGGAACCAGAACGGCACCAGCATCAGGTCGAAGAAGAGGACGAAGAGGAGCAGGTCCTGGGCGAGGAAGGCGCCGAGCGCGGCCGTCTCGCCGAGCCCGAGCATGAAGAAGTAGTTGCGCGTGCGCTCGGGCGGGCGCAGGGCGGAGAAGGCGCTGGCGGCCGCCCAGAGGAGCGCCGTCAGCAGGACCAGGAAGAGGCTGATCCCGTCGACCCCGAGCTCGTAGCGCACGCCGAGGCCCGGGATCCAGGCGTGGTCGACGGCGTGCTGGAGGCCGGGCGCGCCCGGCCGGAAGTCGGCGACGAGCGCCACCGCGAGGCCGAGCGTGACCAGGGAGCCCGCCGTCGCGAGCCACGGCACGGCGCGCCTGGGCCAGGCGAAGCAGGCGAGCCCGACGCCCAGCGGCACCCAGAGCATCCAGTTCAGAAGCACCGGATCAGCTCCCCGCGCTCGCGATCAGGAAGTAGAGGCCGAGGGCGGCGAAGCCGCCGATCAGGAGCAGCGCGTAGGCGCGGACGAACCCCGACTGGGCGCCGCGCACCGCCGCGCCGAAGCCCCGGACCACGCCGACCGTCCCGCTCACGATGCCCTGGACGACGACGCGCTCGAAGACGTCGTTGGCGAAGCGGCCCGCGGCGATCGTGGGCCGGTAGACGAGGGCGTCGTAGAGCTCGTCGAAGTACCACTTCCGCTCGAGGAAGCGGTGGAGGCCGCGGAACCGCTCCGCCAAGCGGGCCGTGACGCCGCGGCGGGCGACGAACAGGTAGTAGGCGGCGGCGATTCCGGCCAGGCTGACCAGCGCCCCGGCCAGGAGGCCGAGCCAGGCGTCGCCGGCGGAGACCTCGACCGCGCCGCCGAGGGCGGAGGTCGCGAACGACGGGTCGAGGAACCTCGAGACGGCGGAGTCGACCCCCGGGATCTGCACGACCCCGCCGAGGATCGCCAAGGCGCCGAGCACCGCCATCGCGACCCGCATCGGCGCCGAGCGCTCGGCGATGTGGTGCTTGGGGCCGGGGAAGCCCACGTCGGTGTCCTCGCGCTCCCCGGTCGCCGGGTTGAAGGGCTCGGCGTGGACGAGATGGCCGCGCTCGAGCTCGCGCGCCTCCTCGCAGGGCTCGCCGTGGGAGACGCGGAAGAAGATGCGGAAGGCGTAGAGCGCGGTCAGGAACGCGGCGAGATAGCCGCCGATCGCGAGCACCCAGTAGAAGCCGCCCCGGGCCGCGCCCGCGGCGAGGATCTCGTCCTTCGAGAAGAACCCCGATGTCCCGGGGAAGCCGCCCAGGGCGAGGGCGCCGCAGAGGAGCGTCGCCGTGGTGAACGGGAGCGCCCTGCGGAACCCGCTCATGCGGTCGATGCTCTGCTCGCCGCCCATCGCCGAGATCACCGAGCCGGCCGCCATGAACAGAAGCGCCTTGAAGAAGGCGTGGGTCATCAGGTGGAACATCCCGGCCGCGTAGGCGCCGATCGAGACGCCCACGACCATGTACCCGATCTGCGAGATCGTCGAGTAGGCGATGATGCGCTTGAGGTCGGTGACGACGAGGGCGACGGTGGCGGCGAAGATCAGCGTCGCCAGGCCGATGAAGGCGGAGATGTCGGCCGCCGTGGGCGCGAGCTCGAAGAGGGGGTGCATGCGCGCGATCAGGTAGACGCCCGCCGTCACCATCGTCGCCGCGTGGATCAGGGCCGAGACCGGGGTCGGGCCCTCCATCGCGTCGGGAAGCCAGGTGTGGAGCGGGAGTTGGGCCGACTTGGCGAAGGCGCCGACCAAGAGCAGCAGGCAGATCGCGATCGCGACCCCCTGGTTGGCGTGGAACGCCTGCCGGGCGGCGCTGAAGACACCCTGGTAATCGAAGGTGCCGAGGTCGCGGAAGATGAAGAAGGCGGCGAGCACCAGCCCCACGTCGCCGATCACGTTGATCACGAACGCCTTCATCCCCGCCCGCGTCGCCGTCTCGCGCCGGTACCAGAAGCTGATCAGGGCGTAGGAGGCGAAGCCGACGAAGGCCCAGCCGACGATCAGCAAGATGAGGTTGCCGGCCAGGACGAGCAGCAGCATCGAGAAGACGAAGAAGTTGAGGTAGCTGAAGAAGCGGGCGTAGCCGCGATCGGAGCTCAGGTAGGCGACCGAGTAGAGGTGGATGAGCGCCGAGACCCCGCTCACCACCAGGCACATGAAGACCGAGAGGGGGTCCACGAGGATCCCGAGCTTGACGTCGAGCCCGCCGCCCGCGGCGTAGGTGTAGAGGCTCGAGGTCAGCGCCCGCTCGGCCCCGGGGCGGCCGAGCAGGTCCGCCAGCGCACCGATCGAGCCGGCGAAGGAGAGGGCGATCGCCGCCGTCGCGATCCAGCCCGCGGCTCGCCCGGGGAGGGCGCGCCAGCCGAGCGCGGTGATCACGCACCCGGCGAGCGGGAAGGCCAGCAGGAGCCACGCGAAGGTGGTCGCGCTCAACCGCGAAGCTCCCGCATCTCGTCGACGTTGAGCGGCAGACGGCGGCGGAACATCGCCACGATGAGCCCGAGCCCGACCACGACCTCGCACGCCGCCACCACCATCACGACCAGCGCCAGCACCTGGCCGTCCTGGTTCCCGTTCGCCCTGGCGAAGGCGACGAGGGCGAGGTTGCCCGCGTTCAGCATCAGCTCGAGGCAGAGCAGGATCACCAGCGGGCTGCGCCGGATGAGCACGCCGGCGGCCCCGGTCGCGAAGAGGAGCGCCGAGAGGACGAGGTACCAGCTCACGTCCATCCGCTACCGCTCCGCTCCCGCGGGCCGGCGGCGGGCCGCGAGCACGACCGCGCCGACGGCCGCGACCAGCAGGATCATCGAGGCGGCCTCGAACGGGATCAGGAAGCGCTCGAGGAGCAGGTTGCCGATCGAGGCCGGGGTGCCGAAGCCGGCGGGGATGGTGGGCCCCTCGGTCCCGAGCGCCTCGAGCGCGGTGCCGAGCACGGCGATCGAGAGCTCGGCGAAGAGCGCGATCGCGAGCGCCGGGGCGAGCAGGCGCTGCAGCGGGATCGGCTCGTAGAGGGGCTCCTCGGCGCCGCCGACGTAGGCGGCGACGAAGAGGTAGAGCACCATCACCGCGCCCGCGTAGACGACCACCTGCGCCGCGGCCACGAACTGCGCGTAGAGCAGCAGGAAGAGCCCCGCGAGCGAGACCAGGTGCACGACCAGCGCCAGCACCGAGTAGAACGGGTTGCGGAGCGCGATCACGGCGATCGCGCCGCCCAGGGCGCCAAGCGCGCCGATGAAGAAGGCGACCTGGACCATCGCGGCTACTCCCCCTCCCGGCGCAGCGGCGTCCGCTCGGCGGGCTCGGCGAGGAGCATCTCCTTCGTGAAGATCAGGTCCTCGCGGTTGTAGTCGGCGAGCTCGTACTCGTGGCCCATCGTGATCGCGTCGAAGGGGCAGGCGACCTCGCAGTAGCCGCAGAAGATGCAGCGCGCCATGTTGATCTCGTAGACGGCGGCGTAGCGCTCGCCGGCCGAGACGCGGTTGGCGGGGTCGTTCTCGGCGGCGACGACGCGGATGCAGTCGGCGGGGCAGGCGGCCGCGCAGAGCGAGCAGCCGACGCACTTCTCGAGCCCGGTGTCCTCGAAGCGGTGGAGCTTGTGGCGGCCGCGAAAGCGGGGGTAGACCGGCGTCTTCTCCTCCGGGTACTGGATCGTGACCGGCCCCTCGATCACGCGCGCCATCGTCGTCTTCAGCCCGCGCAGCGTCTCGCCGAACGCCCGGTAGGCGCCCCCCAGGCCGCCCGGCTTGGGCCCGCGCTGGACCTCGACCACCTCGCCGGCGTCCTTCAGGTAGGGGAATCGCTCGCCGGTCGCGCTCACGTCACCGTCACCAGGATCGCCGTCACGACCACGTTCAGCGTCGCCAGCGGGAGCAGCACCTTCCAGCCGAGCGACATGAGCTGGTCGTAGCGGACGCGCGGGATCGTCGCCCGGATCCAGAAGAAGACGAAGATCAGGGCCAGCACCTTCACCAGCATCCAGATCGGGTCGAGCCAGCCGGGCCCGGGGCCCATCCAGCCGCCCAAGAAGAAGGTCGCGGCGATCCCCGAGATCACGAACATCTCGATGTACTCGGCCATCGCGTAGGAGCCGTAGCGCATGCCGCCGTACTCGGTGCCGTAGCCGGCGACGAGCTCGGCGTCCGCCTCCGGCAGGTCGAACGGCGCGCGGCTGGCCTCGGCGAAGCCGGCGACCATGAAGACCAGAAAGCCCGCGAACTGCGGCACCACGTACCAGAGCGAGCCCTGCGCCTCCACGACCGAGACGAGCGAGAGCGAGCCGGACATCATGATCGCGCCCAGGAGCGCCAGCCCCATCGAGATCTCGTAGGAGATGAGCTGGGCCGCGGAGCGCATCGCGCCGAGGAAGCTGTACTTGGAGCCCGACGCCCAGCCGCCCAGAAGCAGCCCGTAGAAGGCGATCGAGCCGAAGGCGAAGAAGTACAGGACGCCGATCGGGACGTCGATCCCGTAGAGGCCGACGGGCGTGCCGCCGATGTCCTGCACGGGCCCCCAGGGCAGGATCGCCAGCGTCGCGATGCCGGTGAAGACCACGATCGCGGGCCCCGCTCCCCACAGGAACGGCACCGCGTTCTCGGGCCTGAAGCCCTCCTTCGAGATCAGCTTCACCGCGTCCGCGAGGGGCTGCAGGAGCCCGAAGGGGCCGACCCGGTTGGGCCCGTAGCGGGCCTGGAAGCGGCCGAGCACCTTGCGCTCGACGACCGTGAGCAAGGGCACGATCGAGAAGATCACGGCGAAGATCACCACCGACTTGACGATCAGGATCCAGGTCGCCTCGACGTAGGTCGTGCTGGCGAGGGGGAGCGTCACGGTGCCTCCTGCGGGGCCCTCTCGATCTCCACCGCCCTCGCCGCCAGCGCCGGGGCCGCGTCGCCGAGGCCCTCGACGAGGAAGCCGGTGCCGGGGCGCACGCGCGCGCGGATGGCGACGCGGGCGCGGACGCCGCTTCCGTCGGCGCGCACGTCGACCTCGTCGCCCTGCGCGAGCCCGAGGCGCTCGGCGTCCGTGGGCGCCAGCTCGAGCGTCTGCCGCGGCCGCAGGAAGCGCAGGGACGGGCTGCGCTCGGTGACCTCGGCCGCCCAAAGGTCGCGGTAGGTGCCCACGCGAACGCCGCCGTTCGCCGCGGGGGCGGGCTCGGCGGCAGCAGGGGCGGGCTCGGCCGCGGGTGCCGGGATCCGCGTGGCCGCGGGGCGCTCCTGCCAGCGCACGCCGCGGCCGCCGATCTCCTCGGGGCCGATGCCGGCGTAGAACGGGACCTCGGCCGCGATCGCGCCCAGGACCTCGGGGGCGGAGTCGAGGCCGGTCGCGTCGCCGAGCCGCTCGGCCAGCTCGGCGAGCACCTGCCAGACCGGGCGCACCGCGCCCGGGTGGGGCACCGCCGGCCGCAG
>Ga0070741_10005153_pt1 | contig 29356 bp, 30 predicted proteins | sample Coa_R1_4_FD_66440 | JGI IMG/M metagenome (GOLD analysis project Ga0070741, IMG submission 66440) | Surface soil microbial communities from Centralia Pennsylvania, which are recovering from an underground coalmine fire - Coalmine... | ecosystem: Environmental > Terrestrial > Soil > Unclassified ... | reverse complement strand
GCTCCCTGTTCAGAAACTCTCTCGACAATCCGTTCCTGATACCTGCCAGGCTGCGAGCGGTCGCGAGCCGGGTGCTCGCGCGAACACCCCAGCCGCCGCGGGTCGTGACCTGGCTCGACATGGCAGACGTATTCGTCCCGTCGGTGGTCCTGGTCTCGATCGGCTACCGAGCGTTCCTGATCGCTGGGTTCGCGCTGTGGCGGCCGGCCCTCCTGCTGCCGGTGACCATCGTGCTCGTCGGAACCTTCCTCTATCGAATGTTCCACGTCGGACGTGCGGCGTGGGCGGTGCGACGCATCCTCACGTGGTGCGTGGGCGCCGACGGCACGGTCGTCGCCGTCCCGCGCCGAGGAAAGGTCACCGTGTCGGTCGGTGGCCAGATGTTCTCCGCCATCGAGATCTCTCGCAACCCGAATCGTCCGAAGGTCGGCGACCGGATAGGCATTGGGATCATCCGAAACGCCGGTTCCGAGGTGATGTACCTGGGCTGAGCTAGCCCCGGAGGGCGGCGCCTATCTCCACCGGCCGGTTGGTGAAGATCGAATCCGGCTTGCAGTACCTGCACCAGGCGACGGCGGCGTCGTCGTCGACCGTCCAGACGCCGACCGCGCCGCCGGCGGCGTGCACCGCGCTGACGACCTGGGGGTCCATGGCGCCCCAGTGCGGCGAGAAGACGTCCGCGCCGGCCTCACGCATCAGCCGCGCCGGATCGATCGGCCGCGAACCTTCGAGGATGCCGAGCTGCAGGCGCGGCTCGAGGTCGCGCAGCTTGCGGATGGCCGGGTGGTGGAACGAGATGACCGCGCACTCCTCGACGGCGCCGAGCTGGCGCAGCATGTTCACGAGCTTCTCCTCGAGGCCCTCGTAGACGATCGGCAGCTGCTTGATCTCGATCACGAGCCCGACCTTGCCGAGCGCGAGCTCGATGACGTCGTGCAGGAGCGGTATGTGCTCGCCATCCCCCGCGTCGAGCTTGCGCAGCTCCGCGGCCGTGTGGTCGCGGACGAGGCCGTGGCCGTTGGTCGTGCGCTCGAGCGTGTGGTCGTGAATGACGACGAGCCGCCCGTCGGAGGACAGATGGACGTCGCATTCGATGAGGTCGCAGCCGGCCTGGATGGCCGAACGGAACGACTTCATCGTGTTCTCCGGGCACTGTGCGGGGTTGCCGCGATGGCCGCCTAGAAGTGGTCTGCCCTCGTCGTGTGCTGCTTCGTAACGCGCGTGGATGGTGACGGTCATGCGGGCTTTCGGAGTCTAGCGGACTGTCTCCAGAAGGCCCGAGCGATCGTTGTCTATAGTGGCGTTGATGCCCTCAGCCGAGCCCCGGACGGTCGCCGAACTCCGGAAAACCGGGCACGTCCACGAGACGGTCAAGCAGGAGATGCGCCGCAACCTGCTGGCGCGGCTGCGCTCCGGCGAGACGCTGCTGCCGGGCATCGTCGGGTACGAGGAGACGGTCCTTCCGCAGCTCGCGAACGCGATCATCTCGGGGCACGACATCATCCTGCTCGGCGAGCGCGGGCAGGCCAAGAGCCGGATGATGCGGTCCCTGGTCGCGCTGCTCGACGAGCGGGTCCCGGTCATCGCCGGATGCGAGATCAACGACCACCCGTACGCGCCGATCTGCCGGCGCTGCATCGACCTCGTCGCCAAAGACGGCGACGCCGTCGAGATCGCATGGATCGACCGCGACCAGCGCTACGGCGAGAAGCTGGCGACGCCGGACATCTCGATCGCGGACCTCATCGGCGAGGTCGACCCGATCAAGGTCGCCGAGGGCCGCTACCTCGCCGACGAGCTGACCATCCACTACGGCCTGCTGCCGCGGACCAACCGCGGGATCTTCGGCATCAACGAGCTGCCGGACCTCGCGGAGAGGATCCAGGTCGGCCTGCTCAACATCATGGAAGAGAAGGACGTGCAGATCCGCGGCTACCGCGTGCGGCTGCCGCTCGACATCTTCGTCATCGCGAGCGCGAACCCCGAGGACTACACCTCCCGCGGCCGCATCATCACGCCGCTCAAGGACCGCTTCGGCTCGCAGGTGCGCACGCACTACCCGCTGACCATCGGCGAGGAGATCCAGATCATGGAGGCGGAGCGCAATCCGCTCCCCGAGGACTTCGAGCTGATCTTCCCGAACTTCATGAAGGAGATCGTCGCGGAGCTCACGCACCTCGCACGGCGCAGCCCGCACATCTCGCAGTCGTCCGGCGTGTCAGTGCGCATGTCGATCGCGAACTTCGAGAACCTGGCGTCGAACTCGGTCCGCCGCGCGGCGCGGCTGGGCGAGGCGACGGCGGTGCCTCGCATCACCGATCTCGCCTACCTCACTTCGTCGACGGCGGGGCGCGTCGAGATCGAGGCGCTGGACGAGGGCAAGGAGGAGCAGGTGCTGTCGCGCCTGGAGCGCGGCGCGGTGTCCGCGGTCTTCTCGCGCCACTTCTCGGCGTCGCATTTCGACGGGTTGGTGTCGCGGTTCGAGGACGGGACAATGCTCGAGGTCGGGGAGAACATCGCGTCGCGCGCGTACACGCGGGCGATCGGCGACGTGCCGGAGGTGACTGCGGCGCTGAAGCGCTTGGGGCTGCCGGACCGGCCTGAGGTGCGGGCGTCGGTGATCGAATTCCTCCTCGAGGGCCTGCACCTGAACAAGCGCCTGAACAAGGACGAGGTAGAGGGCCGAGCGCTGTACAGGCGCTAGTCCCCTCTCCCGCATCGCGGGAGAGGGCTAGGGTGGGGGGTACTTAAACCCCAGCTACTTCTGGATCGAGTACACCCAGATGAAGGCGGCGACGAGGATCGCGAAGAGGAGCAGGAACAGGAGCTCGACGCGGATCGCCAGGCCGACGAGCCGCCGCGCCCGCCGCGTTCGCGTCCCGCACCGCTCGCAGTACGCCGCATTCGGCGCCAGCCGAGCGCCGCACGCATCGCACGCCACCTGGACCCCCTGCTGCGTCTGCGCCACCGCATGAGTATGCGACGGACCCCGAAAGCCCCTCGTTAGAGTTGACTGCCTTGGAACTCCAGGAAGAGCTCACCTCCGCCGACGCCGTCCTCCTGCTGAGCTCGACACCCGAGCGGATCAGCGACCTCGTGTACGGCCTCGACGAGGCACGCCTCCGCTATCGCCACGGCCCCGCCTTCCCAAGCCTCGGCGGCCTGCTCGCCCACCTTCTTGAATCGGGCACCCGCGTGGACGGTCTCCTGCGCCGCGCCCACCTCGAGGGCCTCAACAGCGCCGACATCCGCGGCGTCCTGGACCCCATCCACGACCAGGACCTCGACCGCCCTGCACAGGAGGCAGTCGAGGACCTGGCGCGCGTGCGCCGCCGCACCGTCGACCTCCTCCACGGCTGGGGCAAGAACGAATGGTCGCGCGTCATCTCCGATCCGCACGGCATCTCGATGACGCTGCTCGAAATCTGCCAGCAGGTCGTCCGGCACGAGATGGGCCACATCGCGCAGATCCGCAACCTGACCTCGCTGCTGCCCGAGCCCGAAGACCTGGGACCGCCGCGGAGCTCCCTTGGCTGACATGACCGACGAAGACCAGCCCGTCGAGACGACGCCGGCGTCGGGCGAAGAGGGTGCTCCGCGAACGGCCCGCGGCCGCCGCCGCCGCAAGTCGGGCCGCTCCGAAGGCCGTGCGCTCCAGTACTGGATGATCGTCAGCTCGCCCGACAACTTCCGCAAGACGCGCGAGCACGGCTTCTCCATCCAGGGCCTGAAGAGCCGCCACCGCCGGCGCGTGGAAACGATGCGCGTCGGGGATCGCGTCCTCTATTACGTGACCGGCCGCATGGGCTTTGCCGCGACGGTCACCATCGCATCGCCGATGTACGAGGACCACACGCCCATCTGGCGCAGCGCGCGCCGCGACGAGGACTATCCGTGGCGCGTGCACATCCGGCCCGACCACATCCTCGACGAGAGCGAATGGGTACCCGCGAAAGAGCTCGCGTACCGCCTCGACTACGTGCGCAAGTGGCCGCCCGAACACTGGACGCTCGCCTTCCAGGGCCACATCCACCTGCTGAACCGCAACGACTTCGCCATCATCGAGGACGCCATCGCTAGCAATCTGCGGCGGGAGCGGCACCTCGCCGGCTGAGGCCTGCCTTGCTCTCGACGATCCTTCGCGACGTCTATCGCCTGCACTTCCAGGACGAGCGCCGCGAGCGTCACTTCCTGGCCTCGCTGGCCTTCCTGATCACCTTCGCGGTCGTGCGCGGGATCACCGCGATGATCCGCGCCGGCGTCGGCCCGTTCCAGGACATCACCGCCGGCACGACGCACATCCACCACCTGGTGTGGGGCATCCTGCTGCTCCTCGCGGTCGGCTACATCTGGCTCAGCGAGGTCGGCGTGCGCTCGGGTTGGGCAGCGAACCTGACCGCGATCGCGTTCGGTGTCGGAGCCGCGCTCACGCTGGACGAGTTCGCGCTCTGGCTCAACCTCCAGGACGTCTACTGGGAGCGGCAGGGCCGCATCAGCATCGACGCGATCGTCATCTTCGCGTCGCTGCTTTCCGCCGGCGTCTGGGGCGGCCCGTTCCTGGCCGCGCTGGGCCGCGTGCTCCTGCGGCGGCGGCGCAAGCTGTCATAAACCGGGCCCTCTCGGTGCTTGGAGATCAGTGGGTGTCGATGTTGGAGGCCGCCAGATCGCCGCGCTGAGGTCCGAAGGGGATTCTTTCGAGCGTCTCTTCAAGGCGCAGTACGCGCGCGTCGCGGGAATCGCGAACCGCGTGCTCGTGGACCCGCAGGAGGCCGAGGACGTCGCGCAGGAGGTCTTCATGGACTTCCACCGCCTCCACTCGGCGAACTCGGCGTACGCAGCACCGTGGCTCTACCGCGCCGCGGCTCACACCGCTCTCAACCGCGTCCGCGGCCGGAAGCGGCGCGAGCGCCGCGAGCTTGCGCAGGCGATGGACGAGGGCGCGCGCACCCTCGACCCGCAGAGCCAGGCGGAGCTTAACGAGGACAGGCGCCGGGTCCGCGAGGCGCTCGGAAAGCTGCCCGCGAAACCGGCGACGGTGCTCGTCCTGAGGGCGAGCGGTTTGAGCTACTCGGAGATCGCCGAATCCATCGGAGTCGGCACCGGACAGATTGGAACTTTGTTGAGGCGCGCGGAAGCCGCGCTGCGTAAGGAGGTAAACCGTGGCACACCTTAACGACGGAACCCTGAGGCGGATGGTCGACGATCCCGACGCGATCGCCGCACCGGACCGTGATCACTTCGCCGGCTGCGCCGACTGCAAGGCGCGGTTCGACACGATGAGCGCCGACGCGAAGAGCGCCGAGGCGCTGCTCGTCGCGCCCGCCGCTTCGTTCGACGCGGGCTCGGCCTACCGGCGCTTCAGCGCCAGGCCCGCGCGCCCGCGCTTCGGCTTCCACCTGCCGATCCTGCGTCCGGCGAGCCGCGGCATGGTTGCGGCACTCGCGCTCGTGGTGCTCGTCGCCGTCGGTGTGACCGCGGCGGTCAACGTCTCGAACATCTTCCAGCCCCAGACCGTGCAGCCGGTGCCCATCTCGGTCGCCGACCTCGAGTCGCTTCCGGACCTCGCCACGTACGGCGACTTCAAGTGGTCGCAGCAGCCGTCGCCGCAGATCGGCATCACGAAGGACGAGGCGGAGAAGATCGCCGGCTTCAGCGCGCCCACCGTCAAGTCGCTTCCGCAGGGTGTCAACGACAGCAACGTGACCTACGCGGCGAGCACGCAGGTGGTCGGGACCTTTACCTTCAGCGCCGCCAAGGCGCAGGCCGCAGCGGCGGCGAAGGGCAAGACCCTGCCGGCGATGCCCGCGGGCATGGACGGCAGCACGCTGACGCTCAGCATCGGGCCCGGCATCATCGTCATCTACGGCGACCTGACCGTGCCGAGCGGTTCGACCGCGACGCCGCAGCAGATCAAGCTGCCCAAGCTGATCGTCGCGGAGTCGAAGGCGCCCAGCGTCACCTCGACGGGCGTGAGCGCGAAGCAGCTCGAGGACTACCTCCTCGCGCAGCCCGGCATCTCGCCGGCGCTCGCGGCCGACATCAGGGCGATCGGCGATCCGACGACCACGCTTCCGATTCCCGTCCCGGTCGAGTACGCAACCTCGAGCAAGGTCACGGTGCAGAACGTGCAGGGCGTCGCCCTGGGCGACAACACCGGCATCGGTTCGGCCGTCGTGTGGATCAAGGGCGGGCACGTCTACTTCGTCGGCGGAACCCTGAAGCAGGACGAGGCGCTTTCGGCCGCGAATCACCTGGGCTGAGAAAACCGACCGCGTCGGCGGCGCGTTAGCCTGCTGAGGTGGCAGGCGTGGCGATGAATCAAACGGCGGCTCCCACAAGCGGAGCCGCCGCTTCTTCTCCGGCCATCCACACTGTCGACCTGACCAAGCGGTTCGGCGGCACCGTCGCGCTGGCAGGCCTCTCGATGACGGTGCCGCGCGGCGAGGTCTTCGGGTTCCTCGGGCCCAACGGCGCCGGCAAGACGACGGCCGTCAAGGTGCTCCTCGGTCTCCTCGCACCCTCCTCGGGCGAGGGCTGGCTCCTCGGACAGCCGATTGGCGACCTCGCGACGCGGAGCCGCATCGGCTACCTCCCCGAGCTCTTTCGCTACCAGTACTGGCTGTCGGCTCGGGAGGTCCTGTCGGTGCACTGCGAGCTCGCGCCGCTGCCGCGCGGTTCCTGGCAGTCCGCGATCGACGAGGCGCTCGACATCGTCGGGCTCTCGGACCGCGCCCGGGATCGCGTCGGCACGTTCTCGAAGGGCATGCAGCAGCGCCTTGGTCTCGGCGCCGCGCTGCTGGGGAAGCCGGAGCTGGTCTTCCTGGATGAGCCGACGTCGGCGCTCGACCCCGTCGGCCGGCACGACGTCCGCCGGATCATCCGCGAGCTGGCGGAGCGCGGCACCGCCGTCTTCCTGAACTCGCACCTCCTGAGCGAGGTCGAGCAGGTGTGCGACCGCGTGGCGGTCGTCGACCATGGACGCGTCATCGCGTCGGGGACGATGGGCGAGCTGCTGACGGGCTCCGCGGTCTACATGCGCGTGACAGGGCTCGACGCCGGCGCGAAGGCGAAGCTCTCGGATTACGGACCGCTCGACGACGAGGGCGAGCGGCTCACCTTCACCAAGCTCGGGCAGGAGCGCATCCCCGAGCTCGTGGCGCAGGTCATCGCGCTCGGTGGCCGCATCTACGAGGTGATCCCGCGCCACCAGACGCTCGAGGACCGATTCCTTCAGCTCCTCGGTTCGGAGGAGGACAAGTAATGCCTCCAGTCCTCGTGATCGCGCGGCTCACGGTCCAGGAGGCGTCGCGCCGGCGCCTGCTCGCCGCGCTCATGATCCTCACGCTCATCGTCGTCGGATTCTCCGCGTGGGGATTCCAGAAGATCACCACGGTCACCAACGGCAACGGCGAGACACTGCCGCCTGAGCAGGTGAAGATCATCACCTCGCAGCTGCTGATCGTCGTGGTGTTCATGTACAGCGGCGTGCTCGCGCTGAGCGCGGCGGTCGTGGCCGGACCGCTCATCTCGAGCGAGGTCGAAAGCGGCCTCCTGCTCTCCATGCTCGCGCGCCCGATGCGTCGCAGCGAGGTCGTCATCGGCAAGTGGCTCGGCCTCGCGGTGCTGATCGCGATCTACGCGGGCGGCTCCGCGTTCCTCGAGATGGCGGCGGTCGACTGGGCGACCGGGTACATGCCTCCGCATCCGATCCAGCTCACCCTGTACGTGGGCGCCGAGGGCCTCGTGCTGCTCTCGCTCGGCCTGGTCCTGTCGACGCGCCTGTCCGGCATCACTGGCGGCGTGATCGCGCTCGTCGCGTGGCTGATGGGCTGGATCGCGGGCGTGGTCGGCGACATCGGCGCGGCGCTGCAGAACTCGGCGGTCGAGCAGATCGGGGTCGTGAGCCGGCTCATCCTGCCCACCGACGGCCTCTGGCGCGGCGCGGTCTACGCGATGGAGCCGGATGCCGTGCTCGCCGCCCTGCGCGCGGCCGGCGCCGCCGCCCGCGCGAACCCGTTCACGGCCGTGGACCCGCCGCCGATCGCGTTTCTCATCTGGGTCGTCGTGTGGTTCGGGCTGATGCTGGGCCTCGCGATCTGGAGCTTCCGAACCCGCGAGATCTAGAAGCGCACAATGCGATCGGAGGTGGAGACCACATGAGCACTTCGACGCATGAGCGCAACATCGAGACGGCGCGGACGGGCTACCGCGCGTTCAACGAGGGTCACATCGACGGCGCGATGGCGACCATCCATGACGAGATCCTGTGGCACAACGGCGGCGACAACCCGCTCACGGGTGAGTTCCGCGGCAAGGACGCGGTGATGGAGATGCTGGCGCGGTTCGGTCAGCTGATGGAGGGCACGTACGAGGCCGACATCCACGACGTGCTCGCGTCGGACGAGCACACCGTCGTGATCGGCACCTACACCGCGACGCGCCACGGCCGGACGCACAGCGCACGATTCGTGGACGTGATCCACCCCGCGCCCGACGGCCGCGCAAAGGAGTTCTGGCGGTACTTCGACGACGTCGCGGCCGAGGACGAGTTTCTTAAGGAGTAGCGTCGACCACGAGGCGCAGCGAGTGGCCGTGCGACGCGAACCGGCCGCCGTCGGGCTGACCGGTCACGACCTCGAAGACGACGCCGGCGTCGCCCCTGACCTCGCGCACGTGGGTGGCCAGCTCGGCGACAGAGCCGAGGGCCGTCCACGCCGCCTGACGCACCTCGCGCCGCGACATCTCGCCGGCGCCCTTCACGTGGACGGTGAACGTGCCGTCCGGCGTCGCGGCAAACGACGTGATCGTCAGGCCCGTCGCCTCAACGCCCTGGCGCAGCCCTGGCAGCAGGTGCTCCTCGGGATCCTCGGTGACCCAGTCGGGCCGGGCGGCGAGGTCGGCGAGCTCGTTGATCGCGGGCAGGTGCGCGCTCGCGTCGCCGATGCCGTGCCCGCGCTCGTCGGTGTCCCAGCGCTTGGCTGCGGTCACGGACGCATGGTCAGGGGTAGAGCCCTCGTTCCCGCGTCGCCGCGGCCACCCGGGACACGGCCTGCACGTAGGCCGCCATCCGCATGTCGAGCTTCTTCTCCTCGCGCGTCTTCAGCACCTCGCCGAACGCGCGGGTCATGATCGCCTTCAGCTTCTGGTTCACCTCGTGCTCCGACCAGAAGAACGACTGGAGGTCCTGCACCCACTCGAAGTAGGACACGGTCACGCCGCCCGCGTTGGCGAGGATGTCGGGCACGAGGAAGATGCCCCTCTCGCGGAAGATCGCGTCCGCCTCAGGCGTCGTCGGCCCGTTGGCGCCCTCGACTATCAGCTTCGCCTTGATGTCGCGCGCGTTGCGCGACGTGAGCTGGTTCCCGATCGCGGCCGGGACGAGGAGGTCGCAATCGACAGTTAGCAGGTCCTGGTTCGAGATCGGCTGCGCGCCGGGAAAGCCGTTGACCGTCTTCTCGCGCGCGCGGTACTCGAGCACGCGCTTGATCGACAGCCCGAGCGGGTTGTAGATACCGCCGTAGTCCTCGGAGATGGCAACGATCGTGCAGCCCGCCTCCTCCAGGAGCTTCGCGCTGATGCTTCCGACGTTGCCGAATCCCTGCACCGCGACGCGGGTCTGGTGAGGGTTGCGGCCAAGATGTTCGAGCGCGGCCAACGAGCACAGCATCACGCCGCGGCCTGTCGCCTCGATGCGTCCCAGCGAGCCGCCGACCTCGATCGGCTTGCCGGTCACGGACGCGGGGCTCGAGTAACCGAGGTGCATCGAAAGCGTGTCCATGATCCACGCCATCGTCTGGCCGTCGGTGTTCACGTCCGGGGCGGGGATGTCGCGGTCGTGGCCGATGAGGATCGAGATCTCCGTCGCGAAGCGTCGCGTCATGTGCTCGAGCTCGTTCTTCGAAAGGTCGCGCGGGTTCACGATGATGCCGCCCTTCGCGCCGCCGAACGGGATGTTGACGACGGCGCACTTCCACGTCATCCACATCGCGAGCGCCTTGACCTCGTTCAGCGACACGTCCGGGTGGTAGCGGATGCCGCCCTTGGCCGGGCCGCGGTTGATGTTGTGCTGGACGCGATAGCCGGTGAACATCCGGATGCTCGCGTCGTCGAGCCGCACCGGGAACGTGCACGTGAACTCGCGCTGCACCTCGCGCAGGACCTCTCGCAGCCACGGCTCGAGCTCGATGATCTCGGCGGCCTCGTCGAACTGGGACTGGGCTGTCCTCCACTCGTCGGCTTCTACGACCGTCTTGGCTGGTGCGCTCACATCAGGACTGATGATCGCGGATATTCGGCCGCCGGGTCGCAGATAACGTTGAGACACGCGGGCAGGCCGCTTCGAAACGCCCGTTCCAGCGCCGGCCGGATGTCACCGGGCCGTTCGACCATTTCGCCGTACCCGCCCAGCGCCTCGACCACCTTGTCGTAGCGCGTCCCGGGCGCGAGGTCGGCCGCGATGCTCGTTCCGAGCATCGACTGCATCGGGTGCTTCTCGAGCGCCCAGATGCCGTTGTTGCCGACCACGCACACGACCGGGATGCGGTGGCGGACCATCGTGTCGAACTCCATCGCGGAGAAGCCGAAGGCGCCGTCGCCCGCGAGGAGGACGACCTGGCGGTCGGGGCGCGCGAGCTTCGCGGCCATGGCGTAGGCCGGCCCGGACCCGAGGGCACCGAACGGCCCGGGGTCGATCCACAGGCCGGGCTGCGGGCGCTCGATCAACCGTCCGGCGAAGGAGACGAAGTCTCCGCCGTCGCCGACGACGATCGCGTCCGGGTCGACGTATCGCGCGACCTCCGCGATGAGCCGCGCCGGGTGGATCGGGCTCGAATCGCTGTGCGTCATCGCCTGGTCGCGCTTGCGCGCCGCGCTCTCGGCCGCCCGAAGGTCGTCGATCCAGGCGTCATGCGCGCCGCCGGCGGCGCCCTCGGCGAGACCGGCGATCGCCGCTTTCAGCGCTCCGGTGATGGTTCCCCGGTCGACGTCGACGTGAATGATCCTTGTCTCCTCGCCGAACACCGGCGGCTGGCCGAAGTTCAGCCTGAAGTCGAGCCGGGCGCCGAGGACGGCGACGACGTCGGCCTCACGCAGAGCCTTCGAGCGCGCGCGAGAGAAGTACAGCGGATGCTCGGGCGGCAGCATGCCGCGCGCCATGCCGTTCACGAGCAGCGGCAACCGCCCCCGCTCGACGAGGGCGCGGAGCTCGGCCTCGGAATGCGCCCACCAGACGCCGCCGCCCGCGAGCACCACGGGGCGCGCCGCGTCACGCAGCGCCCGTGCAGCGGCCGCTATCTCGTCGCCGTCTGGCGGCGCGCCGGCGTCGACAGTCAGGTGCTCTGTGGCCTCTGGAAGGTCGGCGGCCCCGAAGAAGACGTCTATCGGCACGTCCATGAACACCGGGCCGGTGCGGCGGCTGAGCGCGGCCCGCACGAGCTCGGCCGTCTGCCGGTACGCGTCCTCGGCTGACCCGAGCGTCAGCGCCTGCTTCGTGAGCGAGCGAACCACCTCGACGTGGTCCATCTCCTGGAGCGAGCCCATGCCCCAACGCGCGTTCGGCGCGCGGCCGCCGAGCAGGAGCATCGGCGAGTCGTTGCCCATCGCCTGCCCGAGCGCGGTGACCGCGTTCGTGACGCCTGGCCCCGCGGTGACCGCCGCCACGCCGCACTGGCGCGTGACCTTCGACCAGCCCTCCGCCGCGAAGGCGGCGGACTGCTCGTGCCTCACGTCGATGATGCGAATGCCGTGCTCCTCGGCACCCATGAGGATCGGCCAGATGTGGCCGCCGTTGAGGGTGAAGAGGTGCGTGACACCCGCCCGCTTCAGGGCGAGCGCGATCAGCTCGCCCGCGTTGCCCGAATCAGCCAACCTGGGTCTCGGACTGGAAGATCATCGGCGGATCTTCGGCGCCCAGGCGGCTCATCTTCGGGCTCATCTCCTGCGCTGCTCGCTCACGCATCTTGAGCAATGCGCTCGCTCCGCTGCTCGTCGCTTCGCCCGAATCTGAGCCACCTGGATCACCGAATCTCTCGCCGATGCCTTCAGTCCGAGACCCGTGAGGCGAAGGGCATGAACGGAGTGTTGAAGGCGGCCTGCGGCGCGCCCTCGCGCGGCATCAGGATGACGCCGCCCTGCGCCTGCAGCGCCGTGCCCAGATGCGCGACCGCGCCCTTCGCAACGAACGCAGGGTCCATGCCGTGCTGCAGCTCGACCACGATCAGCCTGGCGAGGCCGAGCCTGATGAACGCCTCGCCCTGGCCGGTCCCGCAGACGGCGCCGTAGCGGTCGTCGGCGTAGATGCCCGCACCCGGGATTGGGGAGTCGCCGATGCGCCCGGGCAGCTTGTCCTGGATGCCGCCGGTCGAGACCGCGACCACCAGGTGACCCTCGGCGTCGCGCGCGACGGCGCCGACCGTGTCTGATGTGCCGTCCGGTCGGTGGCGAGCGGCGTTCAGGAAGAGCGCCGGGTCGGCCATCTCGACGCCGTGCTCACGCGCGAACTTCGACGCGCCGGGGCCGGCGAGGATCACGTGCCGGCCGTCGCGCATCACCGCCACCGCGGCGTCGATCGGATGCCGCACGTCGCGCAGGCCGGCGACGCCGCCGGCGCGGAGCGTCATCCCCTCCATCACACCGGCGTCGAGCTCGACGTCGCCCTCGCTGTTGGTGCACGCGCCGAGGCCGGCGTTTAGGAGCGGCTCGTCCTCGAGGCGGTGCACCGCGGCGACGGCGGCGGCGAGGGCGCCTTCGGCGATGTGCGACCAGCCCGCCTCTAGCGCGCGTTCTACGGCGGCCTGGCGTTCAGCTCGCTCGGAGTCCGGCACTGCTCCCGCGCCGCCGTGGACGATCAGCGCGGGGGTAGCCATGACCGCACCCTAGCCCGTCCCCGCTTCGCGAGTGAGGGAACTATGCCGGGGAGACTGCTGCGCTCTGGATGACTCGCCGGTCGCCGCCCTGTCGCCGGTCGTTCACGTACATGACGCGCCGACCCGCCACCGCTCGCTCGGGCTGCCTTCGCTCGCCGAGCCGGCGCTCAGAGCTCGCACGCCTCTCGCTGACGCGGCGCTCACGCGCCTCACCGTTGCTCGACGAAGACATATCCCACGCCCTCCCGACGAAGATTCCGCCAGATCCTATAGCACGCGTCGCTCGAGCGTCTTCAGCCGCTCGTCAATCCGGCGCTCGGACTTGCGGCGCTCCAGCTCATCGCCCGGGCCCATGTCGACAAAGGTCGCGAAGCGCGCGAGCCGCGGCTGCGCCTCGGACACGAGCCTGAACATCTCCTGGGCGACGCGGCGATAGTCCTGATGCCCCTGCGGCGTGGTCCGAAGCTCACAGAGGTGGTAGATCTCGCGCAGGTTCACGCGGAAGTACCAGCGCACGCGGAACGCGAGCGGGACGACGTATTGGGCGAGCGCGGGCCCGAGGTCGCGCCGAAGCGCCTCGTGCGCGCCGGCCGCGTTCTCGATCGCCGCGCTGAACCGGGACGCCATGCCGAGGTCCTCCAGGTCGGACGGCAGGTCGAACCCGAGCGACGTGCCGAGCAGCTGACGCTCCTGCGTGAGCATGCGGTGGCGGTGAAGGTCGCGGTAGGCCGCGAAGTTCGCGACGATCTCGAACTTGTACTGCGCATGCTCGAGCGCACGGGGCGCGCGCTGGCGCCGGTTGGCGCGATCGGACATCAACGTTTCCAGGACCGCGCCGGCGTCGACGTCGATCGCCTCGAGCGGCTCGTCGGAGTACTGGAAAAGCGCCGCCTGCACGACCTTCCTCTCTGCGTCGGGATCGAAGCCGACGAGTTTCACAGATGGCCCGGTGCCCTCCCCGCCAAGCGGGGAGGGTTGGGAGGGGACGAGCTCCTTCAACCCCGCCCGGATCCGCCTGATGCGCTCCGCGGCGGGCGCACCGTACTTCTCATCCAGCGCGCGCTTGACGAAGGCCGGGATGACCGCGGACAGCTCGCGATGCAGGTCGGTCGCGAGCGCCTCGCACTCCGGCAGCTCGTTCGCCGAGAGCTTCGTGATCAGGTATTCGAACGCCCGGCCGTTGCCGAAGAGGCCGAGGTTGGTCAGCGTGCCGGCGGGCAGCAGGCCACGGAGGAGGTCGAGCGCCTTCGCGCGCGTCGCCGACTTCCACGCGCGCTCCGTCTCGCCCTCGTCGATCGGGTACCGGGAGCGGATCGCTTCGGTCAGCGGCTCGAGCATGCCGCTGTAGGCGTCGAACAGGCCGTCCGCCGCGGGCTCGTAGGCCGCATGCCTCAGCTCCTCGCCGCGGTAGTACAGCCGCCGCCCGTCCGGCCCCGGCCTGTCGAAGCGCACGTACCGCGTCGACTTCTCGAGCGGCGAGATCCCGATGCGGCTGTCCTCGAGCGCCTTGGCGGCGAGAATCGAGACGCGCTCCAACGCAACGTGTGCACCCGCCAGCTCGGCGACAGAGTCGTCCCCGTAACCCACGAGGACGCGCTCGTAGAACTCCTCGGCGCGCCGCACCGCAACCATGTCGTCCTGGGTTTGAGCGCCGCCAGCGATGCCGGCAAAGCCGGAGTCCGGGTCGTTGATGAACTCGTCCAGCAGCACCCGCCGGAGGCTCTTCTCGGTGCGCGAGTAGCGCGAGAACAGCGCGCCTTTCACGACCTCGGGCAGGTTGCGAAGCCCGAACACCGGCCGGTCGAGGTTGGTGAAGTACCGCTCGAGCAGGCGCGCCTCGGCGTCGCTGAATTCCACAGCTGAATGGTAGGTCTCGACCCGCCGTCCATAGGTTCTCCCCGGGTTGTCCCCAGGACGGTTGGTAGGGTTGTGGACGCATGGCCGCGAGCATTGGCAACCGGGTCGATTGGGTCGAGGAATGGAAGCGGCTCGTGCGCGAGCGTGAGTCGCCCTCGCACGGCCACAGCGATCCGCGCTACTGGGACCGCCGCGCGGCCTCGTTCGCGCGCAACACGTCTGCGCGCGCGGACCAGTTCCTGGAGGCGCTCGCGCCGTTCTTCTCGCCCCGCAAGACGCTCATCGACGTCGGCGCCGGCGCGGGTCGCCACGCCGTGCCGCTGGCGGAAAAGCTCGAGTGGGTCACGGCGGTCGAACCCTCCGAGGGCATGCGCTCACATCTGCCCGCGCTGCCGAATCTCACCGTCATCGCGAGCTCGTGGGAGGACGCGGAGGTCGCGCCGGCTGACCTCGTCATCTGCAGCCACGTGCTCTACGGCGTCGAGGACATCGTCCCGTTCGTCGAGAAGATGGAGCGCTCAGCGCGCGAGCGCGTCTTCGTGATGCTGCGCGAGGGTTCGGTGCCCCACCCGGCGAACGTGCTGCGCGACCGCCTCGCGCCGGAGCCACTGCCCCGCATCACGCAGTTCAGCGACCTCTTCATGGTGCTGCTGCAGATCGGCATCCACCCGGACGTGAAGTTCATCAGCTACCCGGTGGTCAACCGCTACTCGTCGCTCGACGACGCCGTCGAGGACTGCGCCCCGCTGTTCGGCGATGGCTGGAACGAGCAGGCGCGCGACGCGCTCGAGCGCATGCTCGTGCGCGACGGCGACGAGCTCGTGTACGACGGCGGCGTCTCGTTTTCGGGAATCGCGCATTGGCAACCTCGCAAGAGCTCGTAATCAGGCCGGTCCGGCCGACCGACCGCGACCGAATCGTCGAGATCACCAAGGACGTCTTCGAAGGGCGCGATTACGTGCCGCGCGTCTTCGACGACTGGGTCGCCGACGCCTCGGCGGCCTTTCAGGCGCTCGAGGTCGACGGCGAGGTCGTGGGCGTGCACCGCATCCGGCCGTACGGCCCGGGGCTCGTCTGGTACGAGGGCCTGCGCATCGCCCCGACGCACAGGCGACGCGGACTCGGCCGGGCGATGCTCGACTCGGCGATCGCGGAGGCGCGCGAGCAGGGCTTCAAGGAGATGCGACTCGCCACGCAGAACCAGCCCGCGGCGAACCTGTTCGAGTCCACGGGCTTCCAGCGCGTGGTCGACATCCGCTGGTGGCGCGCCGCGCGCATGGAGGGCGGTGAGCCCGCGCGCATGCCCGACCCTGCTTCAGCCGAGAAGCTCTGGCCGACTGTGCTGCGGAGCCCGGGCTTCCAGCTCTATCGCGGAGTCAGCGCCGATCTGTCCGGCGCCCGCGACATCGACGGCAAGGAGCTGGCTCGACTGGCGGAGACAGGAATGCTGCGCGTCGTCGGCACGGCCGTCGCGGGCTTGCGCGCCGCGTGGGGCCCGTCCGTCGCGGTCAGCTTCATCACCGGCCGCGGGGCCGCGCTTCGCGACCTTCTATATGCGCTGCGCTACGAGGCGGACGCGGACGGCCTCGAGCGGGTGACCATCGCGCTGCCGCGCGGACACCCCGCCGCGGACGACCTCGAGGCTTCCGGATACGATTTCGCGAATGCCGAGGACACGTCGTTCATCTTCTCGCTCAGCCTGATCCGCCCGCGTAGTTGACGCGCCAATACGTCGTCATCGGCAACGGCATCGCCGGGCAGACCTGCGCCGAAGAGCTGCGCAAGCTGGAGCCGGACTCCTCGATCGTCATGATCGCGGCGGAGAAGCACCCGCTCTACAACCGCGTCGCGCTGCCGCGATACCTTCGCGGCCAGGTGCGGCGCGAGAAGGTCTTCATGCGCACCGTCGAGGACTACGCGAAGCAGAACCTCGACATCCATTTCGAGACGTGGGTCACGGAGATCGACATCCAGGCCAAGGTCGTGCGCACCAACCACGGCGAGTCGTTCGAGTACGACGCGCTGCTGATCGCGACCGGCGGCCGCCCCAAACCGCCGCCCTGGCCCGGCTCCGACGAGGTCGCTCAGTGCCTCGGCTTCCAGACCATCGACGACACCGACGCGATCATCGAGAAGGCCGACACGTCGCAGCGCGTGCTCGTGATGGGTGGGAGCTTCATCGGCTACGAGCTCGCCGAGGGCGTCAGCTTTCGGAAGACGGCGAAGGTCACGTGGATCATGCGCGGGCCGTGGTTCCTGCGCTACGTGCTCGACGAGGAGGGCGGCAAGCTCTGCCGCCAGCTCGGCGAGGCGCAGGGCGTGGAGTTCATCACCTCGGACGAGGTCCAGAAGTTCAGCCGCGTCGACGGCCACTACCTCGCCGAGACGGTCAACGGCAGGAAGGTGGAGTTCGACGCGCTGACCTACGGCGTCGGCCTCGACTACTACACGGAGCCGGTCCGCGGGACCGAGATCAAGACCGACAAGGGCATCGTCACCGACGCGAAGCTGCGCACCGGCGCGCCCGACGTCTACGCAGCGGGCGACGTCGCGGTGTTCTACGACCTGATGGTCGAGCGGCACAACCAGATGGGGACGTGGGACAACGCGGAGGCACATGGCAAGGTCGCGGCCCGGAACATGACCGGCGCGGACGAGGACTTCTTCGACGTGCCGACGTACACGACGACGATGTTCGGCTCGACGCTCGCGGTGGCCGGCGTGACGCCGGACGTCCAGCCCGACCTCGAATCGGTGCGCACCTACAGCTTCGAGGAGAAGTTCTATCGCAAGCTGTTCTTCAAGGACGACCGGCTGGTCGGCGCGATCATGATCGGGCCGCCCAAGGGCAGGAAGAAGCTGATCGAGATCATGCGGTCGAGGCAGAGGATCGAGCGCCCGAAGGAAGAGCTGCTCGACCCGGCCAACCTGAAGGACTAGCGCGGGCGTGGCCGGCGCGCCGGAGTACGTCTTCCAGAGCCGGTGGCGCTTCCAGGCCACGCCGCGCGAGGTGTTCGACATCCTGGCCGACGGCCCGGCGCTTAAGAAGTGGTGGCCGAGCGTGTATCTCGACGTCAAGGAGCTCAAGCCGCCAGGGCCGGACGGCACCGGCCGCGTGATCGACCTGTGGACCAAGGGGTTCCTGCCGTACACGCTGCGCTGGAACTTCATGGTCACGGAGTCGACGCCGCCGAGCGGTTTCAAGCTCGTCGCGCACGGCGAATTCGAGGGCACGGGCGTGTGGACGATCACGCAGGACGGGGAGTTCACCGACGTCGTCTACGACTGGCGCATCAAGGCCGAGAAGCCGCTGCTGCGGTACGGGAGCTTTGCGTTGCGGCCGTTCTTCGCCGCGAACCACCGCTGGGCCATGGCGCGAGGCGAGGAGAGCGTTGCCCTGGAACTCCGCCGCCGGAGGGGCGAATCCGGCGTCCCACCCCCACCCGGAGCGACCTTCAGGTAATTCCGTCCTCCTCCCCGCTTCGCGGGGAGGCCGGGAGGGGACAAACCAGCCACTCCAGCTCCCAGGCCCAGCCCGTCCGAGTACTTTCGTCGTATCGTTCGCTGTAGAGATATGGCCTTCGCTTACAGCGAATCCGCGAGAACGGTCCGCCAGGCCCTCGGAGCGGTCCTTCGCCGCCGCCGCGAGGCCACCCGCCGCACCCTGAGCGAGGTCGCCGCCGAGGCCGGCCTCTCGCCGGCCCACCTCTCCGAGGTCGAGCGCGGCCGCAAGGAGGTCTCGATCGAGAAGCTCCTCGCCGTGGCCCACGCCCTCGGCGTCCGGCCGGCGGACATCTACGCCGAGCTCGCCCGCCTCCTGGGAGCGGGCGCGGAGCAGCCCTCCTGGCCAGAGGATCCGCCGGCCAAGCTCCGCCTCGCGACCTCCGGGCTGCCCCTCGAGGCGCTCAAGAGCCTCGCCGACTTCAGCGCCTACCTCGCGATGGCGAATCCCCCGCCCCGACCTCGCGCGCCGATCGGCTTCACCACCACAAGGAGACATCGGATATGAGCCTCATCCCGACCGTGATCACCAGCGACGGGCGCACCGAGCGCGCGTACGACATCTACTCGCGCCTGCTGAAGGACGGGGTGATCTTCGTCCGCGGCGTCATCGACGACGACCTGGCGAGCAACGTGACGGCGCAACTGTTGTTCCTCGAGAACGAGGCCCCCGATCGCGACATCCACATCTACATCAACAGCCCCGGCGGGTCACTGACGTCCGCGCTGTCGATCTACGACGCGATGCAGTACGTCGGCCCGAAGGTCGGCACCCTGTGCACGGGGCTCGCCGCAAGTGGCGCCTCGTTGTTGCTCGCAGGCGGAGCGCCCGGGCTCAGGATGTCTCTTCCGCACGGCCAGATCCTCATCCACCAGCCGTTCACGCAGGGCATCCAGGGCCAGGCGACCGACATCCAGATCCACGCGCAGGAGATCCTCCGCCAGCGCGAGCAGCTCGCCCGCATCTACGCGAAGCACACCGGCCGCAACCTCGAGGAGGTCGAGCGCGCCATGGAGCGCGACTTCTTCATGACGCCGGAGCAGGCGAAGGACTGGGGCGTGATCGACCTGATCGTCGAGAAGAACCCGGCGGCGGTGAAGACTCCGACCTGACAGCCTTATAGTCCCCGCTCAAATGCAGCGGGCCTACCACAAGTTCTACAGCGGCGCGCTCGGGCGCGACATGGAGGTGCTGCACTTCGGCAGCTCGGGCGTGCCGCTGCTCGCGTTCCCGACCTCGATGGGCCGCTTCTACCAGTGGGAGGACTTCGGCCTGGTGAGCGCCCTTGCGGAATGGCTCGACAGCGGCGCCATGCAGCTGCTCTGCCTCGACAGCGTCGACGAGGAATCCTGGTACGCCAAGGCAAAGTCGCCGGCGGAGCGCGTCGCGCGCCACCTCCAGTACGAGCGCTACATCCTCGACGAGGTGCTGCCCGGCATGCCGGTGGCGCCCATCGCGTGCGGCGCCTCCTTCGGCGCGATGCATGCGGTCCTGCTGGCGACGCGCCACCCGACGCGGCTGAGCGGCTTCCTCGCCCTGAGCGGCGCATTCGATACCGCGCGGTTTCTCGATGGCTACGGCGACGACTCGACCTACTTCACCAACCCGCTCGCGTTCCTGCCCGGGCTGACGGACGAGGCTTACCTCGGGCCGCTGCGCGCGATGAATCCGAAGGTGATCGCGACCGGACAGGAGGACCCCAACGTCGAGGACTCCAAGAAGCTCGCGGCAGCCCTCCGCGAGAGGGGCGTCGACGTGCGTCTGGATTTGTGGGACGGGTGGGCGCACGATTGGCCGTACTGGAAGGACATGATGCGGCGGTACCTCTCGTCCTGATCCCAGAGGAGGGATGACATGCAGGCGACCAAGATCGTCGGACTGCTCGTCGGCCGCGAGAACACGTTCCCGGGCCCCTTCCTCGACATGGTCAACAGCCGCGGGCGCGAGCACGGCGTCAGCGCCGAGCTGGCGATCCTCGGCGGCACGGCCGAGCTGGAGCAGCCGCGCCACGCGGTCATCGTGGACCGCATCTCCCACGAGATCCCCTATTACCGCGCGCACCTGAAGACCGCGGCACTCCTGGGCACGGCCGTGATCAACGACCCGTTCTGGTGGGAGGCGGACGAGAAGTTCTTCGAGTGCACGCTCGCGCGCAAGCTCGGCGTCGCGGTGCCAAAGACCGTCGTGCTTCCGAACAAGGACTACATCCCCGACATCGACCACCGTGTCTCGCTGCGCAACCTGCAGTACCCGCTCGATTGGGAGCGCATCGTGCGCTACACAGGCCTGCCGGCGGTCCTCAAGCCGAACACGGGCGGAGGCTGGAAGGACGTCTACATCGTCCACACGATCGAACAGCTGGTGTCCGCGTACGACCAGACCGGACAGAAGACGATGATCCTGCAGGAGTTCATCGACTGGGACGACTACGTCCGCTGCATCTGCATCGGGCGCGACCACATCCTGCCGATCCGCTACAACCCGAAGGCGCCCTTCGAGGAGCGCTACGTGATCTCGAAACCGGTCGAGGGCGCGCTCCTCGACCACGCGATCCGGGACGCGACCACGCTCGTCGACGCGCTCGGGTACGACATGGACACGGTTGAGTTCGCGGTCAAGGACGGCGTCCTCTACGCCATCGACTTCCTGAACCCGGCGCCGGACTTCGACAGCTTCTCGATCAAGGAGCAGAACTTCGGGTGGGTGCTCGAGCACATGACGGACCTCGTGATCGAGTACGCGCTCGGCAAGCGCACGCCGCCGTGGCGCGGCGAGCACCGATGGTGGAAGCGCGTCGAGCCGTCGCCGTCGCCCGCGCTCGCGTGAAGGACCCCGTCGCGGCGTATCACGACCTGCTCGACGACGCGCGCCTGGTCGAGCAGAGCGCCGCGGCGCTCACCGAGGGCCAGCGCGAGCGCCGCCTCGCATTCGGCGAGAGGCCGCTCTGTGTCGCGCTGCGGCCGCAGATGCTCACCGCGCACCAGCACGAGCGCGCGAACGCGGCGGCGGTCGGCGTGCACTCCGCGCTCGCCGCGCTCGAGAGGGCGGTCCTCAGGGACGACGACCTGCGCCGCGAGCTCGACCTCAACGCCGAGGAGGAGCGCCTCGCGATGGCCGACCCCGGGTTCCGGCATTCGTCGCCGTCGATGCGCCTCGACAGCTTCTTCGCCGGCGAGGTCAGGTTCGTCGAGTGCAACGCGGAGTCGCCGGCGGGGATGGCCTACAGCGACAACCTTTCGGCGGTCTTCTCGACGCTTCCGGTGATGAAAGCCTTCCGCAAGCGCTATCGCGGGCGCTTCCGCCCGACGCGGCCCCGCCAGCTCGACTCGATGTTGAGCGCCTTCCGGCAGTGGGGCAGGGGCGAGCGGCCGGTGATCGCGATCGTCGACTGGGAGGGCCTGCCGACGGCGCCGGAATTCGAGATGTTCAAGGCCTTCTTCGAAGGCGCCGGCGTGAAGACGCTCATCTGCGACCCGCGCGCGCTCGAGTTCCGAGGCGGGCACCTATACGGCGGCGGCACCGCGATCAACCTCGTCTACCGCCGCGTGCTCACCAGCGAGCTGCTCGACCGCGGCGATGAGACGAAGGCACTGCGCGACGCGTACCTCGGCGGCGCCGTCTGCGTCGTGAACAGCTTCCGCGCGAAGCTCCTGCACAAGAAGATGAGCCTCGCGCTCCTCTCCGACCCGCGATACGAGCGGCTGTACACGGCGCCGCAGCGCGCCGCGATCAGCCGCCACATCCCGTGGACGCGCCGGGTGACGAGCGAGCTGGAGGAGGACATCGCACGGCGGCGCGAGACCATGGTGCTCAAGCCGAACGACGAGTACGGCGGCAAGGGCGTCGTCCTCGGATGGACGGTCGAGCAGTCCGAGTGGGAGGCCGCGATCGAGATCGCCACGACACAGAGCTACGTGGTGCAGGAGGCGGTCGAGATCCCGCGTGTCGCCTTCCCGGTCGTCCTCGAGGGCGCCCTGCACTTCCTCGACCTGGCCGTCGACCTCGACCCCTACGTCTTCAACGGCCGCCCCGGCGGCTTCATGACTCGGGTGTCCGCGGCAGCGCTCCTCAACGTGACCGCCGGAGCGGGCAGCGTCGTGCCAACATTCGTTGTCGAGGGGGCCGCGTGACAGGCGAAGGGCTGCTGACGATCGGCGTCGAGGAGGAATACCAGATCGTCGACGCGCGCGGCGAGCTGCGCTCGCACATCGACACGCTGCTCGCGGCCGCGACGCCGAAGCTCGGCGACAAGGTGAAGCGCGAGATGATGCAGTCGGTCGTCGAGGTCGGCACCAACATCTGCGCGAACGTCGAGGAGGCTCGCGACCAGCTCGGCGAGATGCGCCTTCACCTTTCGGACTTGCTCAAGCCCGAAGGCCTGCGCATCGCGTGCGCCGGCACGCATCCGTTCTCGAAATGGCAGGAGCAGCAGATAACCGACTACGACCGCTACAAGATGCTCGAGGAGGAGCTCCAGGACGTGGTCCGCTCGCTGCTCATCTTCGGCTTCCACGTGCACGTCGCGATCCCGGAGCCAGACCTGCGCATCGAGGTGCTCAACGAGGCGCGTTACTTCCTGCCGCATCTCCTGGCGATGAGCACGTCGAGCCCCTTCTGGCAGGGCCGCAACACGGGCCTCAAGTCGTACCGCAGCGTCATCTGGTCGAACTTTCCGCGCACGGGAATCCCGCCGGACATCACGTCCTACGACGAGTACGAGAACTACGTGCAGCTCCTGGTGAAGACGCGGTCGATCGACAACGGCAAGAAGATCTGGTGGGACCTGCGCGCGCATCCGAGCTTTCCAACGATCGAGTTCCGCGTCTGCGACATGCCAACGCGCCTCGAGGAGAGCGTGTTCCTCGCCGCCGTGATGCAGGCGATCTGCGCGAAGCTGCTCAAGCTGCGGGCGAGAAACCTCGGTTTCCGCAAGTACATGCCGGCGCTGATCGCCGAGAACAAGTGGCGTGCGATCCGCTACGGCATGGATGGGCTGCTCATCGACCTGGGCAAGCAGGCCGAGGTCCCGATGCGCGAGCTCGCGATCGAGCTGATGGAGTTCATCGACGACGTCGTGGACGAGATCGGCGCCCGCCGCGCGGTGTCATACATCGACACGATCCTTGCCGAGGGCACGAGCGCGGACCGGCAGCTGCGCGTGTTCAAGGAGAAGGGCGACGTCCGCCAGGTCGTCGATCACCTGGCCGCCGAGACGCTCGCGTTCGCAGTCACCGCCTGAGTTGAAGATCGCAGTCCTGGGCGGGACGCGGTTCATCGGCCGCGCTGCGGTCGAGGACCTGGCGGCGGCGGGCCACCGGCTGCTGCTGATCCATCGCGGCGAGACTGAGCCCGACGGGTTGCCGGACGCCGAGCACCTTCACGCGGACCGTTCGGACCTCGCCCGCCACACCGACGCCATCACCGCCTTCCATCCCGACGCCGCGCTCGACTGCCGCGCGCTGACGACCGCCGACGCCGAGGTCGCGCTGGCGGCGCTGCCCCGCGGGATCCGCCTGGTCGTGCTCTCGAGCATCGACGTCTATCGCGCGTTCGGGGCGCTCAACGAAGGGCGCGAGACCGACCCGGTTCCCATCGACGAGGAGTCGCCTGTGCGCTCCGAGCGGTACCCCTATCGCGACCTGCTGCCGGGCCGCGAGGACTACGACAAGCTCGACGTCGAGGACGTCTACCTTCCGCGCGGCGGGACGTCGCTGCGGCTGCCGATGGTCTACGGCGAGCGCGACTACCAGCGGCGCGAGGAGTTCATCCTGCGCCGCGTCCGCGCCGGCCGGGATCGCATCCCGTTCGGCGCCGGCACCTGGCTCGCGTGCCGCGGTTACGTGCGCGACCTGGCGCGCGGCATCCGGCTCGCGCTCGAGAAGAACGTCGCGGAGGGCGAGGTCGTGAACCTCTGCGAGGAGAAGACCTACTCGGTGCGCATGTGGTCGCAGCTCATCCTCGAGGCGGCCGGCGCGAAAGCGGAGTTGGTGCGCGTCGCGGACGACCTGCTGCCTCCGGACCTCGCCGAAACGGGTTCGATGCCGCAACACATCATCGCGAGCGCCGCGAAGGCGCGGTCGCTTCTCGGCTGGACGAGCGGCGACCTCACCGCGAACGTGCGCGCGAGCGTCGCGTGGCACCTGGAGCATCCGCCGGAAGAGCCCGACCTGGATTTCACCGCGGACGAGCGCGCCCTAGCTTCCGTCTAAGCTTCGAAACGAAGTGACGCGCCGGTACCGGCCGTTCGATCCGTTCGAGCGGGGGCCCTACGAATCGCCACGCGAGATCCGGATCCCGCGACCGCCGAGGCGTTTCTGGGTCGGTTCGGCGCTGGTTGGCCTCGCGTTGCTCGTGTTCCTCTTTGCGAGCCCGGTGATCACGGTCATCACAGAGCTGCAGTGGTACGACGCGCTCGGTTTCCGCGACGTCTACTCGACGCGCGTCGTGCTCCAGACGTGGCTCTTCGTCGGCAGCTTCGCGCTTGCGCTCGCGTACCTGATGCTCAACGTCGTCGTCGCGCTCCGCGTGCGGACCGGTCCCGGCCTGCGCGCCGTCGGCATACGGCGGCCGGTACTGCGGAGCGTGACCGGTGGCGTGATGCTCGCGGGCTCAGCGCTCATCGCGCTGATCCTTTCCGGAGGCGCCGGCACACAGTGGCCCTCGCTGGTCCTGTTCCAGCACGCGACGCCGACCGGCACGACCGACCCAGTGCTCGGCCAGGACATTTCCTTCTACCTGCTGACGCTGCCGTTCCTGCACTCGATCGTCAACTGGGCGCTCGGCCTCACATTCATGGGCGCGCTGCTCATCACCGCCCTGTACGCGTGGCGCGGCGACAGCTTCGCGCTCAACTTCAGCCCGCTGGCGATCGCGCACATCTCCGCGATGGTTGCCGTGTTCACGGTGGCCCTCGCCGGGTGGACGTGGCTCGGCCGCTACGACCTGCTCTTCGCCCACAACAGCACGGTCGTCTGGGGCGCGGCCTATACCGACGTGAACGCGCGCATGCCGCTGCTGACGTTCGAGGCCGGCCTCGGCGTCGTCGTCGCGCTCGCGCTCATCGCGAACCTCTGGGTGCGAAGGCTCGCCATCCCGGTCGCAGCCGGCGCGCTGTGGGTCGTCATGCTCGTGCTCGGGCAGGTCTACCCCGCGGTCGTCCAGGGCTTCTTCGTGACGCCGAACGCGCAGTCGTACGAGCTGCCGTTCATCCAGCGCGAGATCGCGGGCACGCGCGCCGCCTACGCGCTGAGCGACGTGAGCACGCAGAACTTCTCAGGCGACCAGCCGCTCACGTCGCAGGCGGTGCAGGCCGACTCGGCGACGATCAACAACCTCAGGCTGTGGGACTTCTCGGCCCTCCAGGACACGTACGGGCAGCAGCAGGCGATTCGCACGTACTACACGTTCAACCACATCGACATCGACCGCTACACGATCGGCACCCAGTACCAGTCGCTGGAGATCAGCCCGCGGGAGTTCGACTTCACGCAACTCTCGCCTTCGGCCCAGAACTGGATCAACCAGCACCTCCAGTACACGCACGGGTACGGCGTGACGGCGAGTCCGGTCAACGTGGTCAAGGACGAGGGGCTGCCGGACTACGTCATCGGCGACATCCCGCCCTCGGGCAGCATCAAGGTGACCGACCCCGCCATCTACTTCGGCGAGCTGACCAACGATTACGCGATCGCGCCGTCGGCGACGAAGGAGTTCGACTACCCCCAGGGTTCGACCGACCAGTACACGAACTACACCGGCGGGCATGGCGTTCCGCTCGACGGCGTCAATCGAGCGCTCTGGTCGCTGAAGCTCGGCGACTTCAACCTGCTCGTGTCATCGCAGATCTCGCCGCAGTCGCAGATGCTGTACCGGCGCCAGATCGTCCAGCGCGTGCAGGAGCTCGCGCCGTTCCTGAACTTCGACTCCGACCCCTACATCGTGGTCGTCGACGGAAAGCTCTACTGGATCGTCGACGCGTACACGACCGCTTCGACGTATCCCTACGCGCAGACCTCGAGCTTCGACGGCAGCGACATCAACTACATCCGCAACTCGGTCAAGGTCGTGATCAACGCGTACGACGGGACGACGACCTTCTACATCGTCGACCCGAAGGATCCGCTGATCAAGGCTTACGCCGCCGCGTTCCCGACCGAGTTCCGGTCCATCGACGGAATGCCCGCCGGACTGCGCGCGCACATCCGCGTGCCGATCGACCTGTTCAACGCGCAGGCAAACATCTACCTGACCTATCACATCACCGACCCGAAGGTCTTCTTTGCGCGTGAGGACGTGTGGGACGTCGCCACGTCGTCGCTGTCGCCCGGCGCGCCCGGCACGCCGCTGCAGCCGTACTACGTGCTGTTCAGGCTGCCGGGTGAGCAGAACCCGGAGTTCCTGCTGATCATGCCGTTCACGCCGCACGGCAAGCAGAACATGGTGTCATGGCTCGCGGCGCGCAGCGACGGCTCGCACTACGGCGAGTACATCGACTACGTGCTCCCGAAGGACAAGGTGATCTTCGGGCCGCAGCAGGTCTCGAACCGCATCAACGAGGACCCGAGCGTCTCGCGTGACTTCACCCTGTTCCACCAGGCCGGCTCGACCGTGGTGCAGGGCAACCTGCTCGTCGTGCCGATCGGAAACAGCTTCCTGTACTTCGAGCCGATCTACCTCCGCGCCAACCAGGCACAGAGCATCCCCGAGCTGAAGAAGATCATCCTGGCCGACCAGGACTCGGTCGTCTACACCGACACGCTCGACCAGGCGATCGCCGCGCTCGTCGGCAACGGGACGGGCCAGCCGCCGCCGAACAACAATCCGCCGCCCGTCATCACGCCCGCCGTTCTCGCGCAGGTGCAGGACCTCATCAAGCAGGCGAACACGCACTACAAGGCGGCGTACGACGCGCTCGCGCGGGGCGACCTCGCGACGTTTGCGAACGAGATGAAGCAGGTCGGGGCGATCCTTCAGCAGCTGCAGCAGCTGACCGGCGGGACGAGCGGCGTCACGTCCTCGCCGTCGCCGTCGGCCTCTCCCGCGCCGTCTCCGTCAGCCGGCTCGTCTTAGCGGGACGAACATCACCGGGAACAGCGACCGGTGGGTGACGGCGCCGCCCTGCTTCTCGTAGAGCCGCAGGTCCTGCGGCTGGTCTGAGCCCACGTTGAGGGGGATGACGAGCCGGCCGCCCTCGGCGAGCTGCTCGACCAGCGCCGGCGGGAGCTCGGGCGCGGCGCACGCGACGAGCACGGCGTTGTAGGGCGGGCGCGAGGGCCAGCCGGCGCTGCCGTCGGCCACCGCCACGTCGACGTTGTCGAAGCCGAGCCGTTTCAGCGTCGACGCGGCGTGCTCGGCGAGCGCCGGCTCGAGCTCGAGCGTGATCACGCGCCGGCACAGGCGGCTCAGCACCGCGGCCTGGTAGCCGGAGCCGGTGCCCACCTCGAGGGCCACGTCCTCCGGCGAAAGCCGCAGCGCCTGGGTCATCAGCGCCACGACCAGCGGCTGGGAGATCGTCTGCCCGCACTCGATCGCCAGCGCCCGGTCCTCGTACGCGTGCCGCCGCGCCGTGCCGGAGAGGAACTCCTCGCGCGGGATCGCGGCCATCACATCGAGCACGCGGGGGTCCGTGACGCCGTGCGGCACGAGCTGCTCCGCCACCATCCGCTCCGCCGGGGTGCTCACAAGGCCAGCGTAGAATCAGGCCGACTTAGTGGCGTCCGCCCCAGCACCGATTCCAGAAAAGTGGCGCCGCCCCGTCAGGCAGCGCTCACGCCTGATCCGGCGCACCGGCCCTCCTCACTCGCGCGTCGATTTCGTGCACCCGTCCGAGCAGGAGTTCGCGCGCTTCCTCGACTACTACCGCATCCGGTGGGTGTACGAGCCGGTCTCGTTCCCGATCGCGTGGGAGGGCGAGCGCGTGGTCGAGATGTTCACGCCCGACTTCTACCTCCCCGAGCACGACCTGTACGTCGAGCTCACGACGATGAAGCAGTCTCTCGTCACGCCGAAGAACCGCAAGCTGCGGCGGCTGCGTGAGCTCTACCCGGACGTGAACGTCCGGCTCCTCTACCGCAAGGACTACCACCAGCTGCTCGCGCAGGCCGGCTACGGCGTGCTCGAGGCGCAGCACCTGAAGAAGGAGGACATCGGCCAGATCCTCATCTCGCCGGTGGAGCTGGAGACGCGGGTGCGCGCGCTGGCCACCCGCATCTCGCGCGACTATCGCGGCCGTTCCGTCGTGCTCGTCGGAGTGCTGAAGGGCGTCACGTTCTTCCTCGCCGACCTCGCGCGGCAGATCAGGGTCCCCTTCGTCCTCGACTACCTCGAGGTCAAGCGGTACGGCGGCGGCACCGCCCGCGCACGCGTGACCATCGCGCGCGACGTCGACTACCCGATCGAGGGCCGGCACGTGATCCTGGTCGAAGACATCGTCAACACCGGGCTCACGCTCGACTACGTAATGTCGGAGCTGCGCGAGCGGTCGCCGGCGTCGATCGAGGTCGTGACGCTGCTCGACCGCCCCGGCCGCCGGCTCGCAAACGTCCCCGTCAAGTACGTCGGCTTTCAGATCCCAAACGACTACGTGGTCGGCTACGGCCTCGACTACCGCGAGCTCTATCGCAACCTGCCGTTCATCTGCGCGCTCAAGCCGCGCGTGTACGAGATCGACACGCCCGCGACGCGGCTCCGGCGGCTCATCGAGGCGCTCGCGCGGCACGATTTCGAAGCGGTTGCGCCGCTCCTGCCGGCGGTCGAGGAGGCGGTGCTGAAAGCGCACCGCGACCTGTACGAAAGGGAGGGGCGCAGGTGGTCGCGGCCGACCGCGTACCACTGGCTTCGGTACGAGGATCCCGAGCCGCTGGCGCGCCTACGGGAGGGTGTGGAAAAGCTCCAGGAGCTGGGCGCGCAGTTCGATCAGGTGGCTGTGGAGAAAGCCTGCGCGGAGGCCGCCGAAAGGGGCTTTTCGATCTGAAAAGCCGCTGTGGAGCGCTTGTGCAAAACAATGCCCCAAGCGACCTTCCTGTTTACCCTGAAGTCCCCTATGCGTTTTTCGGTTTCCATCCCGGGTTGCCCCGGACCTTCCACCTACTCGACGTTCGGTATCCTCAGGTTTACCGTACTCAGCCGCTTGGGG
>Ga0070741_10005152_pt1 | contig 29360 bp, 26 predicted proteins | sample Coa_R1_4_FD_66440 | JGI IMG/M metagenome (GOLD analysis project Ga0070741, IMG submission 66440) | Surface soil microbial communities from Centralia Pennsylvania, which are recovering from an underground coalmine fire - Coalmine... | ecosystem: Environmental > Terrestrial > Soil > Unclassified ... | reverse complement strand
ATCCGCTGCAGGCAGTGGAGGCAAAAAGGCTTGCCATCAACCCGTCCACCATGTCCTCGTACGCCTGTCCACCATGTCTCCGTACAATACAACAGGCTCAGCACGGGGTTGGAGCGTGTGGCATGACACGCCATGGGTATTGAGATCAGTACGTCAGCACCGCCTTGATGGCGGCGAGCTCGGCCTTGGCATCGGGATAGGCCTCGTAAGATTGCCCGGCGCGGCGATACCAGTAGCGCGAGTTGGCGGCGTCGCCTTCGATCTTGTGCAGCACGGCGTGGATCCAGCACGAGGTGGCGTCCTCCTCGTCCTGCTGCACGATCTCATGCGCCGCCTTCCACTCGCCGGCGAGCGCCAGCTCCACGGCACGAATCAGGTCCTGCCGGCTTGCCATCTCTCCCACCCTCTTGCGCGCAGGTTGCACGCGGGACATCGGCCGCAGCCATAGCCCCAGGCGTGCCGCGTGGTGCGATCGGGTGTATAACACGTATGCGTATGCTCGACGACGAGGTCGACCAGCGGTGCGCCGCCCAGCTCTTCGGCCATCGCCCACGTGCCGGCCTTGTCGATCCACATCAGCGGCGTCTCGATCACGAACGGCGTGTCGAGCCCGAGCGAGATCGCCTGCCCCAGGGCCTGCAGCGTGGCGTTGCGGCAGTCGGGATAGCCCGAGTAGTCCGTCTCGCACATGCCGCCGACGAGCACGCGCACGCTGCGCCGATAGGCCAGCGCCGCCGCGTAGGTGAAGAACAGGAGGTTGCGTCCCGGCACGAAGGTGTTGGGCAGCCCAGCCGCGGTCATCTGGAACTCCGCCTCGCGGGTCAGCCCGGTCTCGCTGATGGCGCCCAGCGTGGCCAGCTCGAGCACGTGGTCCTCTCCGAGGCGCGCCGCCCACTTCGGGAAGGCGGCTGCGAGCTCGGCACGGATGCGGGGCCGCTGCGCCATCTCCACGCCGTGCCGCTGCCCGTAGGTGAAGCCGATGGTCTCCACGTGCTCGTAGCGCTCGAGCGCCCAGGCGAGGCAGACCGTGGAATCCTGGCCGCCGGAGAAGAGAACGAGGCTTGCCGATTCGGTCATGCGATCCAGTGTTCTCTTTCCAAGAGCGGAGTCACAGCACGCGGTCCTGGCGTGGTGTGTCTTGCGTTTAGTAGCCAAGTTGTCATGGTCGGGCTTGTCCCGACCATCCATCCAACCACGTGCTTCGGCGTGGGTGGATGGCTGGATCCTCGGGCCGAGCCAGAGGATGACAGACCGAACCGCCGCTTATAACCCACGTCGGTCCCCGCCCGGCGCGGCAACTGGAAGCCGGCGCGCGGTTGAGCTGCCGCTTTCGGGCGCCGATGATACAGGCTAGAACGCCCGCCAGCCACGCGAGCGAGAGAGGCCCGCAAGACAGGGAAAGGCACCATGACCGCCATCGTCGACATCATCGGCCGCGAGATCCTCGACAGCCGCGGCAACCCGACCGTCGAGGTCGATGTGCTGCTCGAGGACGGCTCTGAGGGCCGTGCCGGCGTGCCCTCGGGCGCCTCCACCGGCGCGCACGAGGCCATCGAGCTGCGCGACGGCGACAAGGGGCGCTATCTCGGCAAGGGCGTACGCAAGGCGGTGGAGGCCGTGAACGGCGAGATCTTCGACGCGCTCTCCGGCATGGACGCGCGGGAGCAGCGCCGCATCGACGATGCCCTGAAGAAGCTCGACGGTACCCCCAACAAGGGCCGGCTCGGCGCCAATGCCATCCTCGGCGTCTCCCTCGCCGTGGCCAAGGCGGCGGCGCAATCGAGCGGCCTGCCGCTCTACCGCTACCTCGGCGGGGCCAACGCCCATCTCCTGCCCGTGCCGATGATGAACATCATCAACGGCGGCGCGCACGCCGACAACCCCATCGACATCCAGGAGTTCATGATCATGCCGGTGGGCGCGCCGACCTGCGCGGATGCGGTACGCATGGGCTCGGAGATCTTCCACACGCTGCGCAAGGGCCTCAAGGACGCGGGCCACAGCACCAACGTCGGCGACGAGGGCGGCTTCGCACCCAACCTCAAGTCGGCGGAGGAGGCGCTCTCCTTCATCATGAGGTCGATCGAGGGAGCCGGCTATCGGCCGGGCGAGGACGTGGCGCTGGCGCTCGATTGCGCGGCCACCGAGTTCTACAAAAGCGGCAAGTACCAGCTGGAAGGGGAGGGCAAGTCGCTCGATGCCGCGGGCATGGTGAAATACCTCGCCGGCCTGGTCTCGCGCTTTCCCATCGTCTCGATCGAGGACGGCATGGGCGAGGACGACTGGCAGGGCTGGAAGGCGCTCACCGAGGCTCTGGGCGGCAAGTGCCAGCTGGTGGGCGACGACCTCTTCGTCACCAACACCCAGCGCCTCGAGCAGGGTATCCGTCAGCACATCGCCAACTCGATCCTGGTGAAAGTCAACCAGATCGGCTCGCTCACCGAGACGCTGGAGGCGGTCGCCATGGCGCAGCGCTCCGCCTACACCGCCGTCATCTCGCACCGCTCGGGCGAGACCGAGGACAGCACCATCGCCGACATCGCCGTGGCGACCAACGCCGGCCAGATCAAGACCGGCTCGCTCTCGCGCTCCGACCGCATCGCCAAGTACAACCAGCTCCTGCGCATCGAGGAGGAGCTGGGCGATGAAGGGCGATACGCGGGGAAAAGGGCAGTAGGGAGTAGGGAGTAGGGAGTAGGGAGTTATGGAGGGGCGGACCGGGTTCCTACTCCCTACGCCCCATTCCCTACTCCCCAACTTTACCCCGACTTAACGCCTTGCGCGTACCTTGCGGCGTGTCCCGGTAGGACGCTCAAGAGGTCTCGCGTCACACCCCAAGTACATCCATGTACGATCGGCGCAAAGGCCGGCCGCGACAGATCCTGGTGTCGCTTTTCTGTCTTTGTGCGCTGGGCTATTTCGCCTATCACGCCATGATCGGCAAGCGCGGCCTCGAGGCGCGGAGTCGACTGGTCGAATGCTCCGGGCAGCTGGAGCCTGAGATCAGGCGCCTCGAGGCGGTGCGCGCTCGCCTGGAGCAGGACGTGCGCCTGCTCAATGCCGCCGATCCCGACATCGTCGAGGAGCTGGCCATCGAGCTCCTGGGCTTCGTGCGGCCCGGCGACCGGGTCGTCGTCCTCGGCCCCGCACCGCGCGCGCCGTCCCCCGTCCGGCAGCCCCAAGACCGCTAACCGCCATCGCGCCGCAGCGGGGCAGGGTTGCTGGCCTTGCAGAGAGGTTTCCTGTAGGCTCCGCCGCATCAATTCCAACCTCCGCGAAACGCAGAGCGGCACCCCGCATGTCACGCCCCAATGGCCAGCAGACCGTCCCTCCCTTCACCCGCGAGGAGGAGCTGAAAGCCTATCGCGAGATGCTTCTCATCCGCCGCTTCGAGGAACGGGCGGCGCAGCTCTACGGCATGGGGCTGATCGGCGGCTTCTGCCATCTCTACATCGGCCAGGAGGCCGTCGTCGTGGGCATGCAGATGGCGATCCGCGAGGGCGACCAGGTCATTACAACCTATCGCGACCACGGCCACATGCTGGCCTGCGGCATGGATCCCAAGGGCGTGATGGCGGAGCTCACGGGCAGACGCGGCGGCTACTCCAAGGGCAAGGGCGGGTCGATGCACATGTTCTCCAAGGAGAAGAACTTCTATGGGGGACACGGCATCGTCGGCGCCAACGTGCCGCTGGGAACGGGCATCGCCTTTGCCAACCATTACAGCGGCAACGGCGCGGTGTGCCTCACCTACTTCGGCGACGGGGCCGCGAACCAGGGCCAGATCTACGAGAGCTTCAACATGGCCAAGCTGTGGAAGCTCCCCGTCGTGTTCATCATCGAGAACAACAAGTATGCCATGGGCACCTCCGTGGAGCGCTCGGCCGCCACCACGGATTTCTCCCAGCGCGGCCGGTCGTTCGACATCTCGGGCGAGCAGGTCGACGGCATGGACGTGCGCGCGGTGAAGGCGGTCGGCAGCCGCGTGGTCAAGTGGGTGCGCGAGGGCAACGGGCCCTACATCCTGGAGATGCTCACCTACCGCTATCGCGGGCACTCCATGTCGGACCCGGCCAAGTACCGCACCCGCGAGGAGGTGCAGAAGATGCGCGAGGAGCACGACCCGATCGAGCAGGTACGCCGCCGGCTTCTCGACGGCCGGCTCGCCACCGAGGACGACCTCAAGACCATCGATGCCGAGATCCGCGGCATCATCGTTGGCGCAGCGGAATTCGCGCAGGCCGATGCCGAGCCGGACGAGAGCGAGCTCATCACGGACGTGCTGGTGGAGGCTTGAGGAGGATTTCGTAGGTTGGGTCAAGCGCAGCGCAGACCCAACACATGCAGCATGTGCGACGTTGTGTTGGGTCATCGCCGACGCTCGACCCAACCTACGAGGAAAGAGACACGAGGAAATGCCGACTGAGATCCTGATGCCCGCGCTGTCGCCAACCATGGAGGAGGGCAAGCTCGCCAAATGGCTGGTCGCGGAAGGCCAGCAGGTGAAGGCGGGCGATGTCATCGCCGAGATCGAGACCGACAAGGCCACCATGGAGGTGGAAGCCGTCGACGAAGGCAAGGTGGCGAAGCTGCTCATTCCCGCGGGCACCGAGGGCGTGAAGGTCAACACGCCGATCGCGCTGCTGGATGGTGGGGCAGCGGCATCCCCCTCTCCCCGCGCATCGCCGACATCTCCCCAAGCGCCATCAGCGCGGGGGGAGGGTCGGGGTGAGGGGCAGCCCAAAGCTTCGACACCGCCTGCGTCTGCCCCTCACCCTAGCCCTCTCGCCGCGGAAGTACCGGGAGAGGCAATGGCGGGCACCGAGACCGTCACCCAGACCATGCGCGAGGCGCTGCGCGACGCCATGGCCGAGGAGATGCGCCGTGACCCGTCCGTGTTCCTGATGGGCGAGGAGGTGGCGCAGTACCAGGGCGCCTACAAGATCAGCCAGGGCCTCCTCGACGAGTTCGGCCCCAAGCGGGTGATCGACACGCCCATCACCGAGCAGGGGTTCGCCGGCATTGGAGTCGGCGCGGCGTTCGCCGGCTTGCGGCCCATCGTCGAGTTCATGACCTGGAACTTCGCCATGCAGGCGATCGATCAGATCGTCAACTCGGCCGCCAAGACGCACTACATGTCGGGCGGCCAGGTGAGCTGCCCCATCGTGTTCCGCGGGCCCAATGGCGCGGCCGCCCGTGTCGCCGCCCAGCACAGCCAATGCTATTCGGCCTGGTACGCCCACGTGCCGGGCCTCAAGGTGGTGGCGCCCTCCAATGCGGCCGACGCCAAGGGCCTGCTCAAGTCGGCCATCCGCGATCCCAATCCGGTGCTGGTGCTGGAGAACGAGGTGCTCTACGGCACCTCGGGCCCGGTGCCCAAGGGCGAGTGGCTCGTGCCGATCGGCAAGGCGCGCATCGCGCGGGCGGGCAGCGACGTGACGATCGTGTCGTTCGCGCGCGGCATGGTCTATGCGCTGGAGGCCGCCGAGAAACTGGCGGGCGATGGGATCGAGGCGGAGGTGATCGACCTGCGCTCGCTGAGGCCCCTCGACCTTGCGACCATCATCGAGTCCGTCAAGAAGACCAACCGGCTCGTGACGGTGGAGGAGGCCTGGCCCGTGTGCTCGGTGGGCTCGGAGATCTGCGCGCAGGTGGCGATGCAGGCCTTCGACTACCTCGATGCGCCCCCCGCCAAGGTATCCGGCGCCGACGTGCCGATGCCCTACGCCGCCAACCTCGAGCGGCTGGCGCTGCCGAGCGCGGCACAGGTGGTCGAGGCAGCGAAGAGCGTTTGCTATAGGTAGGGCCATGTCAGAGTCCGTGACATTGGAGGGCGCCTGTCACTGCGGCGCGATCCGCGGGGTCCTGCACGCCACGAAGCCGGCAGCCGACCTGCAGGTGCGCGCCTGCCAGTGCGGCTTCTGCACGCGCCACGGCGCCATGACCGTGAGCGATCCGGCGGGCCGGGCCACCTTCGACATCGAGCGGGCGGCGCTGACGCGCTACCAGTTCGGCACGCGCACGGGCACGAGCCTCATCTGCGCGCGCTGCGGCATGTACGCCGGCGTCATCCTGGAGGACGGCGGCAGGATCTGGTCGGTGCTCAACGTGCGCGGCCTCGCCATCCCCGAGTTCGCGGGCCGCACGCCGGAGCCGGTGGTGTACGAGGGCGAGACGCCGGAGGCGCGCATCGCTCGCCGCAAGGCCAAGTGGACGCCGACGGAAATAAACTGGCGGGGGTCAGACCCCTCGCGCTGACGTTCGCGTGCGTAGGTTGGGTCGACCCCGGCGAAGGCCGGGGGATGACCCGACGCAGGATGGAGCTGAAACGGGTGTTGGGTCTGCGCTTCGCTTGACCCGACCTGCGCCCAAGGAAGTGCGATGCCGACCGAAATCCTGATGCCCGCGCTGTCGCCCACCATGGAGGAGGGCAAGCTCGCCAAGTGGCTGGTGAAGGAGGGCCAGACCGTCAAGGCCGGCGACGTCATCGCCGAGATCGAGACCGACAAAGCCACCATGGAGGTGGAGGCGGTCGACGAGGGCAAGGTGTCGAAGCTCTTGATCTCCGAGGGCACGGAGGGGGTCAAGGTCAACACGCCGATCGCGGTGCTGCTGGCGGAGGGCGAGAGCGCGGGGGCGACGGCTGCGTCCCAGTCTCCGTCCAAGCCCGCTCCCTCCCCCCTGGTGGGGGAGGGCAGGGGAGGGGGGGATAGCAGGACATCTGCCATCACGGCTCCCCCCACCCCTATCCCCTCCCCACGAGGGGGAGGGGAAGCGCGTGCCACCGGGGTCGGGCGCGCGGCCGGCAACGGCCATGGGCGCACATTCGCCTCGCCGCTGGCACGCCGGCTAGCCCGGGAGCTCAACGTCGACGTCGCCACGCTGAGGGGCACGGGGCCGCGCGGCCGCATCATCCGCCGCGACGTGGAGGCGGCGCTGAGAGACGGCGGCGTGCCGTTGCGGCCGGCCCGCGCCGGCACCGCGGTCGCCCCTATCGCCGGCGGAGCTGTGCAGGGGCTGGCTCAGCCCATGCCGGACGACAAGATCCTCGCCCTCTACGAGAAGGGCTCCTACGAGGTCGTGCCGCACGACGGCATGCGCAAGGTCATTGCCCAGCGCCTCACCCTGTCGAAGCAGACGATCCCGCACTTCTATCTCACCGTCGAATGCCGCATCGATGAGCTGCTGCGCGCGCGGGAGCGCATGAACGCGAGTGCGCCCAAGGAGGGCCCGCGCGCCTACAAGCTTTCGGTCAACGACTTCCTGATCAAGGCCCTGGCGCTGGCGCTGGCACAGGTGCCCGCCGCCAACGTGACCTGGACGGAAGCCGGCACGCTGCGCCACAAGTATTCGGACGTCGGCGTGGCGGTTGCCATCGACGGCGGCCTGTTCACGCCGGTCATCCGCCACGCCGAGGTGAAGTCTCTGTCGGAGATCTCCAACGAGATGCGGGACCTGGCCGAGCGCGCCCGCAAGCGCCGGCTGGCACCGCACGAGTACCAGGGCGGCACCACGTCGATCTCGAACCTCGGCATGTACGGCATCAAGAGCTTCGAGGCTGTCATCAACCCCCCGCACGCCACCATCCTCGCCATTGGCTCGGGGGAGCGGCGGCCCGTGGCGGCGGGCGACAGGATCGAGGTGGCCACGCTCATGTCCTGCACGCTCTCGGGCGACCACCGCGTGGTGGATGGGGCGGTCGGCGCCGAGCTGCTGAACGCCTTCAAGATGTTGGTCGAGGAGCCGGTGCGGATGCTGGTGTGACCCGGCCGGCCGCTGCCGGCAACGCTCAAGCTTGCTGTGGCGCCCCGGCCACCGGGGGGACGCCATCCACAGATTAGGGCTGCGCTTTTGTGATACTCGCGGCGAGATTCCTGTGGGAAGCTTGCGATTGCTCGCATTCGAGACTAAGAATCGGAAGAACAAGAAGAATGTACTGGCGTTAGCGTCGGCTCAACGTCCACAAGCTTTCGGGGGTGCTGTCCATGTCTGCCTTGATGCGTGCCAGCGCAAAGGCGCTGATGCTCGCCAGCTTTGCGCTGGCAGGGTGCGCTGCCGACGGCGTCGACAGCCTCTTCACCACCGGTGCCCTCGGCACGCAAGCCTCGGCGCCCGATCCCAAGAACGATCCGCAGTGCGTGACGCTGGCGACGCGGATCGAGGAGCTGCGCAGGGAAGGCATCGGCGACAAGATCGAGAAGGCCGCCGCCAAGAAGTACAAGATGACGGCGTCGGATCTTGCCAAGGCCGATCAGCTCACGAAGGCCAACGCCGACTTCCAGCTGCGCTGCTCGACGGTCCTGCCGAGCCCGGTCACGGCGTCGCCGACGCCGGCCCCAGCACCGGCTCCTGCGCCCAAGGCCTCCACGAAGACGCCGAAGTCGGCCAGCGCAGCCGCAACGAACTAGCGTTCCCGGTGCAATGCCGTTCGCGCGAGAGGGCGCGAGCCTGCGCCGCGACTTGGCCGGGCGCCCGCCGCAATATCGTCGCCTGAGCGCTTCGGCGGCGTGGAATGCCGTTCCCTTGGGCTCGGTCGTGATGGCGCCTCCTTCGGGCGCTTTCGTCGCAGACTTGTGCTGCTGTAATCGGGTCACAGTATCTGCGCTCGCAGTTGAAAATATCGCGGCACTATGTTGAGTAAGCGGTGGCTGGGCATGACGGGAGACGAGGAGGGGTTCGTGGCCCGCACGGTGTCGAGGGTTGTCATGTTTGTCGCTGCTGCGGCCGCCATCGCCGCCGTTGGCGGCTGCGCCGACGGGGACGGCTACGGCGGCGATCCCGGAGCTTTGCCGCTGGCCGCCGGGCAGAGCTGCGGATCGGTCCGGCAGGAGCTCGATGCGCTCGACCGCAAGGGCACGCAGGCGAAGGTCGAGGCCGCGAGCCAGGGCAAGAAGCTGGCGGCCAAGGACAAGGCCGACGTCGACCGCTACAACACGCTGCTCAACCAGTACCTGGGCGCGCGCTGCCACGTGTAGGCCGCGCCGGGCGCGCGGGCCGCGATCCCGCCTTGCCAATGCCTGCCGATTGGGTTGAATGACGGGCCCCAGCGCTCACCGCCCCGGGGCCTCATAGTGCTTTGGCGCCGCTGCCGCCGCGAGAGCATACCTCCATGGCTGATCAGAGCTTCGACATCATCATCATCGGCGCCGGCCCCGGCGGCTACGTCGCGGCCATCCGTGCTAGCCAGCTCGGCTTCAAGACGGCCGTCGTCGAGCGGGCCTACCTCGGCGGCATCTGCCTCAACTGGGGCTGCATCCCAACCAAGGCCCTGCTGCGCTCCGCCGAGGTGTTCCACAATCTGCAGCACGCGAAGGAGTACGGGCTCAAGGCCGAGGGCGTCGCCTATGACGCCAAGGCAGTGGTCGAGCGCTCGCGCAAGGTGGCCGGCCGGCTCAACAGCGGCGTCAGCTTCCTCATGAAGAAGAACAAGATCAGCGTGATCTGGGGCGAGGCTCTCATCGAGGCACCCGGCAGGCTGACGGTGAAGGCGTCGAAGACCGAGGCCCCCAAGGGCTCACTGGGGCCGGGATCCTACGCAGCCAAGCACATCATCATCGCCACGGGTGCGAGGCCCAGGGTGCTGCCCGGGCTCGAGCCGGACAAGAAGCTCGTATGGACCTACTTCGAGGCGATGGCGCCGGCATCGATCCCGAAATCGCTGCTGGTGGTGGGCTCGGGGGCCATCGGCATCGAGTTCGCCTCGTTCTTCCGCACGCTGGGCTCGGAGGTGACGGTCGTCGAGGTGCTGCCGCAGATCCTGCCCGTCGAGGACGCAGAGATCGCCGCCTTCGCCCGCAAGAGCTTCGAGCGGCAAGGCATGAAGATCTTCACCGGCGCCAAGGTGACGAAGCTCGAGAAGAAGACCGAGAGCGTGACTGCTACCATCGACGACGGCAAGGGCGCTTCACAGCTGCTGAACGTCGAGCGCGTGATCTCGGCCGTCGGCGTGGTGGGCAATATCGAGAACCTCGGGCTCGAGAAGCTGGGGCTGAAGACCGATCGCGGCATCATCGTCATCGACGGCTGGGGCCGCACCAGCGTGCCGGGCATCTACGCCATCGGCGACGTGGCCGGGCCGCCGATGCTGGCGCACAAGGCCGAGCACGAGGGCGTCATTTGCGTCGAAGCCATCAAGGGCCTCGACCCCCACCCACTCGACAAGCTGAAGATCCCGGGCTGCACGTACTGCCAGCCCCAGATCGCCAGCGTCGGCCTGACCGAGAAGGCGGCGAAGGAGCGGGGCCGCGAGATCAGGGTCGGGCGCTTTCCGTTCGCCGGCAACGGCAAGGCGATCGCGCTGGGCGAGGACCAGGGCCTGGTGAAGACCATCTTCGATGCCAAGACCGGGCAGCTCCTGGGCGCGCACATGGTGGGCGCCGAGGTGACCGAGCTGATCCAGGGCTTCACCATCGCCATGCAACTCGAGACCACCGAGGAGGACCTGATGCACACGGTCTTCCCCCATCCCACCCTGAGCGAGACGATGCATGAGAGCGTGCTCGATGCCTTCGGGCGCGTGATCCATGTCTAGCGCAACCAACTCGTGAGCCGCGCCGCACTCATCGTCTTCTGCGGCCTTCTGCTGTCGGTCAGCGCGTTCTCCTGCGACATCACTCTGCCGGCCTTCTGGTCGATGCAGCGCGACCTCGGCACGGCCATCGAGTGGGTGCAGGCGGTGGTCCCCGTCTTTCTGATCGCCCAGGCGATCGGCCAGCTGGCGTTCGGGCCCGTGTCCGACCGCTTCGGGCGGCGGCCGGTGATCCTCGCCGGCCTCGCGCTCTACATTGCGGGCGCGGCCGTCGCCGCGCTCGCCGCCGGCATCGGGGTGGTGCACGCGGGCCGCGCGGCCCAGGGGTTCGGCAGCGCCTGCGGCATTGCCGTCGGACGCGCCGTGCTGCGCGATATCAGTCACGGTCCCGCCCTGGCGCAGGCGATGGCGCTGGCCATGGCCATCTTCGCGCTCGGACCGATCTCGGCGCCGCTGCTCGGCTACGGGCTTGTCGCGCTCGGCGGGTGGCGCACGATCTTCCTGGGCATGGGCGTCGTCGCAGCGCTCCTGCTCGCCGCGACGGTGATCCTGTTCGAGGAGACGAATCCCGCTCCGAACCCCGAGGCATTGCAGCCCAGGCGCCTGCTCGAGGCCCTGCTGCGCATCCTGTGCAACCCCCAGTCGGGCTACTTCCTGGCGGTGGCGGCAATCACCCAGTTCGGGATCGTATCGTTCGTCGCCAACGCGCCTCGCTTCTTCAAGGCGGCATTCGCGATCGAGGGGCTCGAGTTCGCGGCCCTGTTCGCGGCCACCGGCCTCGGCATCATCCTCGGCCAGCTCACCAACACGCGCCTCATCGCGCTGCTCGGCGTGCTGGCGACGACGCGCGTTGCCGCCTTCGTTCTGCTTGCGGTGACGCTCGTGGTCGTCGCCCTGTCGCTGGCCGGCGCGCTGCCCGGCGTGGTCTTCGCCATCCTCATGTTCGTGTTCAATACCAGCTTCCTCGTCGTGATCGCCAACTCCGCGAGCCTCGTGATCGATCCGCACCGCGAGATCGCCGGCTTCGCCTCCTCCGTCTACGGCTTCATCACGCAGATCACGGCATCGATCCTCGCCATCCTGACGGTGCCCCTCTTCAACGGCGCGCTGCTGTCCTGGGGCCTGGCGATGCTGGCCGTGACGTCGGCCGTCTTCGCCGCCCTGCTGGCCTATCGCCGAGCCTCCGCCGTCTGACGGGCGCCGGGCCGCTCGTGCCCCCGGTGCTCCCTCCGACCCCTGATGTTGCACCGCGAGACAGCTTGACCGGGACCGGCGGCGAAGGGCTCGACGCTCGCCGGCGAGTCGGTCACATTTCAGTTGATTCGCCGGAGCCGCATAAGCGTCCGGAGTTGCTCCGGCTGGCTGCAGCCAAGGAGAGCATCCATGAACCTGAATGCGCAACAGCTCATCATCTGGGCCGTCATCGGCATCGTTGCGGGCTGGCTCGCGAGCGTCGTGGTGGGTGGCGGCGGCGGGCTGATCCGCTATCTGATCACGGGTCTGATCGGCGCGTTCGTCGGCGGCTTCGTGTTCAGCATGGCGGGCTGGAAACTGAATCTGGGCAACGAGTGGGTCGATCAGATCGTGATCGCCGCCATCGGCGCCATCATCGTCGTCATCCTGGCGCGCCTCGTCGTCTGAGCCTTTGGCATAAGGCTGAGGCGCGACCCGCCGCCCGGTGTGTCCTGCCACTCGCTCCAGCCCCGTGCTGAGCCTGTCGAAGCACGGTTGGCGTGCGTGACCTGTCCTTCGACAAGCTCAGGACGGGGTGGGGCGTGTGGCCCGACGCCGAGGGCCGGGCGAGTTCAACTTAGCGCGGCGGTATCAGGCGGCTGCCGCCGCCTTGCGCACGGCCTCGGCGATGTCGCCCACCACCTGGTGCACCAGGCGCTCGTCGTCGCCCTCGGCCATCACGCGGATGACGGGCTCGGTGCCCGAGGGGCGTATGACGAGGCGGCCGGACTTGCCGAGCCGCGCCTTGCCGAGGTCGATGGCCTTCTTCACCGCGTCCTGCTCCAGCGGCGCCCCGTCCACGTAGCGCACGTTCTCGAGGATCTGCGGCAGCGGCTCGAAGCGGCTGCAGACCTGGCTCACGGGCTTGCCCGTGCTGACCACCACCGAGAGCACCTGCAGCGCGGTGATGAGCCCGTCGCCGGTGGTGGTGAAGTCGGAGAGCACGATGTGGCCGGACTGCTCGCCGCCGACGTTGTAGCCGTGCTTGCGCATGTGCTCCACCACGTAGCGGTCGCCCACCGGCGTGCGCACCATCGCAAGGCCCAGCTCCTTGAGATAGCGCTCGAGCCCCAGGTTCGACATCACCGTGGCCACCACGCCGCCCGCGGTGAGCTTGCCGCGCCGGTGCCAGCTCTCGGCGATGAGGCCCATGATCTGGTCGCCGTCGACGATGCGCCCCTTCTCATCGACGATCACCACGCGGTCCGCGTCGCCGTCGAGCGCGATGCCGATATCGGCGCGCAGCTCGCGCACCTTCTCGCACAGCGCCTCCGGCGAGGTTGAGCCGCATTTCAGATTGATGTTGAGGCCGTTGGGCTCCACGCCCATCTTGATGACCTCGGCGCCCAGCTCCCACAGGGCCTCGGGGGCCACCTGGTAGCCGGCGCCGTTGGCGCAGTCGATCACCACGCGCAGGTCGTTGAGGCGGATGTTGCGAGCCAGCGTGCGCTTGGCGTACTCGATGTAGCGCTCCTGCGCGCTCTCGATGCGCTTGGCCCGGCCGATCTTCTCGGCGGGGGCCAGCAGCTCCTCGGTCGGCGCCGCCATCAGCCTCTCGATCTGCCCCTCGGCCTCGTCGGAGAGCTTGTAGCCGTCGGGATCGAAGAGCTTGATGCCGTTGTCGACGTAGGGGTTGTGCGACGCGGAGATCATCACGCCGAGATCGGCGCGCAGCGACCGGGTGAGCATGGCGACCGCCGGCGTCGGCATCGGGCCGAGCAGGAACACGTCCATGCCCACCGCGGTGAAGCCGGACATGAGCGCCGACTCGATCATGTAGCCGGAGAGGCGCGTGTCCTTGCCGATGACGACGCGGTGCGTATAGAGGCCGTTGGAGAACAGCTTGCCGGCGGCCATGCCGACCTTCAGCGCCACCTCCGAGGTCATGGGGGTGCGATTGGCCAGGCCGCGAATGCCGTCGGTGCCGAAGTATTGCCGCGACATGGGTTGCCTCTCTGGTTGGGCGGCGCGTTCGCTTGCGGGTGCAACGCCTCTACCTGATGCGGGCATTATGCAACTGCACCACCCCTGCTAGCATCAAAAACTGTAAGCAACGATTACAGCAACCCGGTGCAGAGCGGGGATAATGCCGCCGTGCGTTAGGTTGGGCTCGCCCGGCCCTCGGCGTCATGTCACGCTCCAACCCCGTCCTGAGGCTCCAACCCCGTCCTGAGGCTCCAACCCCGTCCTGAGCTTGTCGAAGGACGCACCACGCATGCCAACCCGTGCTTCGACAGGCTCAGCGCGGGCTTGGCGCATATGTCATTTCACACCGGGCGGCGTCAGCCTCCAGGTGCCGAGCGAGCCCTTGGCGATCTCGGCCCGCCTGGTGGGGATCTCGATGTACTCGACCTTGCTCCAGCGCTGGGCGAACGAGCGGTAGTAGGGAGAGAAGGGATTGCCCGACTGCCCCGTGGTCTGAATATAGAGCGAGCGGTCGAGGTCGGCAAAGTCGTAGATGGCCCGGTAGGTGGAGGCGCCGCGGTTGGCAAACGGCGGGTCATCGCCGAACTCCACGATGCCGCGGTCGAGCGTGTAGGTGTCGCCGGGGCTCGGAACCTCGACGTTGAAGAAGCCGGCGAGAGCCGGGAACATGCCGAAGGGGCGATGCTCGCCCAGAGCGAAGTGCGCGGTACCCCATCGCCATTGCGCGCTGTCGGGGCCATAGCGCCGGCGCAACTCGGAGAGCGCCGTGCCCAGCGCTGCGGCGATCACGCCGTCGCAAGTTTCGTGCGCCTGCGTCGCGCGGTCATCGCACCAGTCGCGGCTCGTGGACTTGCCCTCCAGCAGCCGCGCAAGCGGGCGGGCGCGCGTGGCGAAGAAGCGCCCGAAGGCGGCGCCCAGGTCGTCCTGCCAGATGGCACGAACGGTCTCGCGCTCCCAGGCCATGAAGATCAAGGGCTCCGGGATGTCCGCCGCCATGGTGGCGTCCCATCGCTCGAGCCGGTCGAGCACCGCCGCGTCGGCCCCGCCTGCGCGCCGGGCTGCGGCGATCATCAGCGGCTTGAGGCGGGCGAACCCCAGCGAGAGAACGTCGGCCTGCGCGGCGCGCATGGTCGCCACGTCGTGCCCGGCCCGCTCGATGATGAGCTGATTGATGCGCTCCTGCCGGTACGGCACGTCCCAGTCGTAGGTGAGGAAATAGGGGTAGTCGTGGCCGACGATGGGCGCGTTGGCCGTGCCGATGGCGCCTGCAGGCGGATTCAGCACGCGCGGCAGGTCCTCGAATTTCAGATAGCCCTTCCAGTCATAGGTCGCGTCCCAGCCCGGCACCGGCGCCCGCCCCGCCACCTTGTTGGCGGGATCGCGCACCGGCACCCGGCCCGGCGCGATCAGGCCAATGTTGCCGTCGATGTCGGCCAGCACCATGCTCTGCATGGGCACGACATAGAGGCGCATGCGTTCCATGTACTCGCGCACGCCGCGGATGCCGGGATCGAACTTGCCGGCCTCGATGGTGGTGTCGTCGTCGGTCAGGGCCGTCCACTGGAGCGCGGCGACGTAGCCCGGGCCGAGCATCGCCTCGAGATTGCGGTAGCCGCCCGGCAGCACCGGCCCGTGCCGCGTGCGGCGGCGCTCGACCGTCGTGACGCCGGCCCCCCTGACGGCGATGGCCATCGGCTCGACCACGAATGGCCGCCAGCCGTCGGGGGTGAGGTACTGCGTCGGGTCGTCGGGCTTGACCTTCTCGATGAAGACGTCCTGCACGTCGGGCCCCGTATTGGTGAAGCCCCACGCGAACGTGTTGGTGCGGCCGAGCAGCACGAGAGGCAAGCCGGGCAGGCTGGCGCCCACCACGTCTACGGTGGTCCTTCCCGGGCTCGAGAGCGCGAGGTGGGCGAGGTACCAGGTGGAGGGCGCGGTGAGCTGCAAATGCGGATCGTTGGCCAGCAGCGGCTTGCCCGAGCGTGTGCGCGAGCCCGCCACCACCCAGTTGTTGGAGGCGCCGCCGCCGATCATGGCATCGAGTGGATTGAGGCCCGCGTGCCGCTGCCTGCCGCCCTGGCGGCGCAAGGGATAGAGCCCCGCGAGCTCCGGCATGGGCGCGGCAGCGCCCGCCGGGTTGTCCCTCGGCAGCAGGTCCTCGATCTCGGCCGAGCTGAGGCCTTCGGCGGCGAGCGCAAGCCGCAGCGTCTCGAAGTTGAGGTTGGTGCTGAGGCTGAGAGCCATCATCTTGGCGACGACGAGGCTGTCCGCGGGGCGCCACGGCTCCGGCTCGTGGCGCAGCAGCAGGAACTCGGGCGGCAGCCGCGGCTCCAAGAGGCCCGTGCGCCGCTCGATGAAGGCGTTGACGCCGCGCGCATAGGCCTCGAGGCTGCGCTTCGTGTCGTCCGTCAGGATGCCGAGCGAGCGCTCCGCGTGCCCATAGAGGTCGAGCGTGCGCAGGAAGACATCCGTGCCGAACGTCGTCTCGCCGAAGATCTCCGACAGCCGCCCCTGGCCGGCGCGCCGCATGAGCTCCATCTGCCACAGCCGCTCCTGGGCGTGCAGGAAGCCCAGCGCGCACAACAGGTCCTCGAGGCTGTTGGCGAAGACGTGCGGCACGTCCTCGCGGTCGCGCACCACCTCGACGGGCGCCGACAGGCCGGCGATGGCAAGCGAGCCCGAGGCCGAGGGGACCGTGTTCCTCAAGGCAACGTAGGCGGCGCCGGCCGCGACCGCCGCCAGCACGAGGGCCAGCGCCGCCAGACCGCCAATCCACTTGAGGAGCCGCCGCATGGGCTCGGCACCTTTGTCTGCGCTACGCCGCCTTGCCTCTATCAGCGGCCCGGTGAACGGCCGGTTTAGACGGTCGCGGGGTGATCCAATCCGGGAAACGCCGCCCGCGGCCGGATCTCAGAACAGCACCACGCTGCGGATGCTCTTGCCGGCGTGCATCAGGTCGAAGCCCTTGTTGATGTCGGCGAGCGGCATGGTGTGCGTGATCATGGGATCGATCTCGATCTTCTTCTCCATGTACCAGTCGACGATCCTGGGCACGTCGGTACGGCCCCTGGCGCCGCCGAAGGCCGTGCCCTTCCACACCCGGCCCGTCACCAGCTGGAACGGCCGCGTCGCGATCTCCTGGCCGGCGCCGGCGACCCCGATGATGACGCTCACGCCCCAGCCGCGGTGGCAGGCCTCCAGCGCCTGGCGCATGACATTGACGTTGCCCGTGCAGTCGAAGGTGTAGTCGGCGCCGCCGATCTGGTCGGCACCCTTCTTGGTCATGTTGACGAGGTGGGCGACGAGGTCTTTGCCGGCCTCCTTCGGGTTGACGAAGTGCGTCATGCCGAAGCGCTCGCCCCAGCCCTTCTTGTCGTTGTTGATGTCGACGCCGATGATCATGTCGGCGCCGGCGAGCTTCAGCCCCTGGATGACGTTGAGGCCGATGCCGCCCAACCCGAACACGATCGCCTTGGCGCCCGGCTCGACCTTGGCGGTGTTGAGAACGGCGCCGATGCCGGTGGTGACGCCGCAGCCGATGTAGCAGATCTTGTCGAAGGGTGCATCCTCGCGCACCTTGGCCACGGCGATCTCCGGCAGCACCGTGAAGTTGGAGAAGGTGGACGTGCCCATGTAGTGGAAGAGCTTCTTGCCCTGAAGCGAGAAGCGCGAGGTGCCGTCGGGCATCACCCCCTGGCCCTGGGTGGCGCGGATGGCCGTGCACAGGTTGGTCTTGCGCGACAGGCACGAGGGGCACTGGCGGCACTCGGGCGTGTAGAGCGGGATGACATGATCCCCCTTCCTCACGCTCGTCACGCCGGGCCCGACATCCACGACGACGCCGGCGCCCTCGTGCCCGAGGATGGCCGGGAACAGGCCTTCGGGATCCGCGCCCGAGAGCGTGAACTCGTCGGTGTGGCAGATGCCGGTGGCCTTGACCTCGACCAGCACCTCCCCCGCTTTCGGGCCCTCCAGATCGACCTCCATGACCTCGAGCGGCTTGGCCTTCTCCACGGCGACGGCGGCGCGGGTCTTCATGGCTTTCCTTTCCTGCTCAGAGCGGCCTCGGCCAACCGGATTGTCATACCGGGGCTCGTCCCCGGTATCCACATCTCCGCGAATGCCGGCGCCTGCGGCACGATGGATCCTCGTGGTGAGGCTGTCGAGTCAGGGCTCGTGTGCGCGGCCCATCCTTCGACAGGCTCAGGACCAGGGCGGCGTGCGGGGACGCTCCAACCCCGTGGTGAGCTTGTCGAACCACGGCTGGTGTGCATGGCCCGTCCTTCGACGAGCTCAGGACGAGGGAGCCGTGCGGGGGGACGTTTGCTCCAACCCCGTGGTGAGCTTGCGTGCCCTCGGATTTGTTCCGAGGGTCGAACCACGGCTGGTATGCGCGGCTCGTCCTTCGACAGGCTCAGGACGAGGGCGGCGTGCGGGGGGCGTTTGCTCCAACCCCGTGGTGAGCTTGTCGAACCACGGGACCGCCGGCCGGCGACCGGCACTACCGCCGATACTGCACGAACGGCGCCCTGGTCGCGACCCTCTCGTAGAGGGCGCGGGCGGCGGCGTTCCTCTCCTCCGTCACCCAGTAGGTCCGGCTGCAGCCGCGGGCGTCCGCCTCGGCGTAGACAGCCTCGATGAGCGCCCGCCCGACGCCCCTGCCGCGCTGCGCTGGATCGACGAACAGGTCCTCCAGGTAGCAATACCAGCCGTTGGTCCAGGTCGAACGGTGGAACAAGAGGAGCGAGGCCGATTGGCGTGTCGTCGCCGCCGACCGCGACGAGGCCCAGGTGGAAGCCCTCGCCGCCGTGCATCAGCCGGCCCCAGAGCGTGTCGATCACGTCCTCGGGAACGGTCGCCGCGTAGAACTCGATGTAGGCCCCGAAGAGCACGCGCCATGCCGGCCTGTCTCGCGACTCCAGCGGACGCACCCGCACACGCACGGCTTCCTCGCTCATGGCAGCCTCAGGGCCTCCAGGTCCAGCGGAACTTGATCTCGCGGAAGGATTTCGCACGGTCGAAGAGCAGCTTGTCCGGGACCTGGCCGAGCTGGCCCAGCTTGCGCCCGTTGATGTCATAGTAGATGCGCTCCGCCTCGATGGTCACCGTGCGGTCGCCGATGGTGCATTCGTAGGGTGCGGCGCGCCCGCCGCCCAGGAACCTCCACTGATTGCCGTGGCGGGCGGCGATGCAGACGATCTCCGGCACTTTGAGGTCGCGCTTGCGCAGCTCCACCTCGATCTCGCTCACGAGCTTGGGCTCGCTGCGCACGGCCTGCAGCACCTCATCGAGCCCAAGGCTACCCGCAGCACCCGCGGGCCCCGTCCGGCAAACGCAGAGGCTGCCGATGATCGCCGCCATCAGCGCCTGCGAAAATCGTGATCCCATCGCTCTCTCCCCGGTCCGAGCCGATGCCAAGCAGTGCAGGATCGGGAGCGAGATTTCCAGTCGCCAGCGGAGTGGCGCTCATGGTGCCGGCGTGACACATCGTGCGCCGCAAAACCAACTGTGGCACAGAAACCCGCAGCCGGGCCTGGCTCAATTCCTCTTCGGTCTCAGCGCCTTGCCCTCTTGATGGCGGCATGCAACAAGCGAAGCCGACACGCAGCGCGACACCGGGACAACTTGGGGGAAACATGGGGATGCTGAGAGCGGCCGTCCTCGCCTGTTTGGCAGTGGTATGCGGTGTCGCAACGGCGGTCGCGCAGGAGGCCTGCACCCCCGGCCCCGGCATGCTCGGCGTATCGCGGGTGCTCGAGATCGACACCAGCGCCGGCCCGCGCTTCGGCTTCCAATACAAGGAGCTCGACCTCCTCGCCGACGGCGAGGTGGTCCTGACGTTCGACGACGGACCACTGCGCCCCTACACCAAGCCCATCCTCGACGCGCTCGATGCGCACTGCACCAAGGCGACCTTCTTCTCCGTCGGACGCATGGCGCTGGCCGACCCCGAGATGGTGCAGGAGACCGCCCGCCGGGGCCACACGGTCGGCACGCACACCTGGTCGCATGCCAACCTGCGCTCGCTCACCCCGCTCAGGGCGCGCACCGAGATCGAGCTCGGCTTCAGCGCCGTCCAGCAGGCCGTAGGCAAGCCGCTCGCCCCGTTCTTCCGCTTCCCCTACCTGAGCGACACCAACTCCATGACGACACATCTCAGGGAGCGGCACATCGCGATCTTCTCGATCGACGAGGACAGCAAGGACTATCGCACCCGCGACCCTCAGAGCGTGCATCGCCGCGTGATGGGCGAGCTGGCGCGTATGAAGAAGGGCATCATCCTGTTCCACGACATCCAGCCCTCCACCGCCCGGGCGCTGCCCGGTCTGCTGGCGGACCTCAAGGCCAAGGGCTACCGCGTCGTCCACCTGCAGCCCAAGGAGCAGGTGACGACGCTGCCGGACTTCGACGCCCAGGCGCAGCGCGAGCTGGAGCGGCGCCGGACCAGGGTCGCGGCCGAGCCGCTCGCCAAGCGTGCGCTCACCTGGCCGATGGCGGAAGGCGTTCCCACCCAGCAGGCCTCCACGAGACCGCGCGCGAGCCAGCGCTACCCCAAGAACGACTGGTTCTTCAACCCGCTGAAGTGGTAGGCGCCAGGCGCGCGAGCCGGTGTCCGGCAGGCCCGCCCAGGGCTTGCCGTGAGTGCATTTGAGGAGCACTCTCGGGCAGGACATCCCCGCCTTAATGTGTTTCGGTCGTAACAGATAATTCCCGCGGTCATCCTCGGGCTTGTCCCGAGGATCCAGCCATCCGCGAACGCCGGAGCAAGCGGTTGGATGGATGGTCGGGACAAGCCCGACCATGACAACCAGGTACCGAGTGAAGGGGTCACAACACCAGGAGGAACCGCCATGGCCGTCCAGTCGCAGCGCAAAGTCGTGCACGCGGACATCAAGCTCAACACCGATCCCAAGCTCGCGTCCCGCTTCCTCGACGTGCCCAGCATGCCCTGGGAGAAGACCAAGTTCCCGGGCATCGAGATCAAGGTGCTCTATTCGGACGACAGCGGCGCCACCACCGCCCTCTTCAAGCTGGCGCCGGGAGCGGTGGTGCCGCTGCACGAGCACACCGCCCTCGAGCAGACCTACGTGCTCGAAGGCACGCTGGAGGATCACGAAGGCGTGTGCGGCCCCGGCCAGTTCGTCTGGCGTCCCGCCGGCAACCAGCACGAGGCCGTCGCCCCCAACGGCGCCCTCATCCTCGGCTTCTTCCTCAAGCCCAACCGCTTCGCCTACGGGGAGAAGTTCTTCACCGAGGCGGGGGAGCGGTAGGGCGCAATAGGCGGAGCCGTATTGCGCCGAAGGACGCGCTGATCCGCGTAATACGGCTGACGCCTATTACACCCTCCGCCGGCGCGATTGCGCAATCGCCTCGGCTGTGGCGTAATCCAGAGCTAGACCAATCAATAACTACCAAGATCGCGGCGATTGCCGACCGCGAGAGGAGGAGGCGCCATGTTTTCCCTATTTCGCAAGGGACAGAGCCCGTCACCCGCGAGGCCGGCATCGCCCCAGGCATTGCGCGAGGCCCCACCTAGATCCGCGGAGAGCAGCATGACGAGCGTCTCCATGACGGTGAACGGCAAGGCCGCCACCGCCGACATCGATCCCAGAACCCTGCTGGTCCACTTCCTGCGCGAGAACCTCAGGCTCACCGGCACGCACGTCGGCTGCGACACCAGCCAGTGCGGCGCCTGCGTGGTGCACGTCGACGGGCGCGCGGTGAAGTCGTGCACGGTGCTGGCCGCGTCCTGCGACGGGTCCAAGGTCACGACCATCGAGGGCCTGGCCAAGGACGGATCGCTGCATCCCATGCAGGAGGCCTTCCGCCAGAACCACGGCCTGCAGTGCGGCTTCTGCACGCCCGGCATGATCATGGCCGCCGTGGACCTCGTGTCGAGGAAGGGCGGCAACCTCGACGAGCACGCGATCCGCGAGGGGCTCGAGGGCAACCTCTGCCGCTGCACGGGCTATCACAACATCGTCGCCGCCGTGAAAGCCGGCGCCGCCGGCATGAGCGCCGTGCGGCAGGCCGCGGAGTAGATCCACGCCAACCCCGTGGTGAGCTTGTCGAACCACGGCTGGCACGCTCGGCCCGTCCTTCGACCCTCGGGACAAGCCCGAGGGCAGGCAGGCTCAGAAGGTTGAGCAGAGATACAACTGGAGGAAACCCGTGACCGCAACCGGCATCGGCGCTCCCGTCAAGCGCAAGGAAGACCACAGGTTCATCACCGGCAAGGGCCAGTACACCGACGACATCAACCGTCCGGGACAGGCGTGGGCCGTGTTCGTGCGCTCCCCGCACGCTCATGCAACTCTGAAGCAGATCGATACCGCGGCCGCCATGGCTTCCCCCGGCTGCCTTGCCGTCCTGACCGGCGCCGACATTGCCAAGGACAAGGTCGGCGGCCTGATCTGCGGCTGGATGATCCACTCCAAGGACGGCTCGCCCATGAAGGCGGGTCCGCATCCGGCGCTGGCCCAGGGCAAGGTGCGCTACGTCGGCGATCACGTGGCCGTCGTCATCGCCGACACCTTGGCGCAGGCCAAGGACGCGGCGGAGAAGGTGAGCGTGGCGTACGACGTGCTCCCTGCCGCCGCCGACCTGGCGACGGCGCAGAACTCCGGCCAGCCGCAGGTCCACGCCGAGGCGCCCAACAACACGGTCTACCAGTGGCACCTCGGCGACAAGGCCAAGGTCGATGCCGCCTTCGCGGCCGCCAAGCACGTGACGAAGATCGACCTCGTCAACAACCGGCTGATCCCCAATGCCATCGAGCCGCGCGCGGCCATCGGCGAGTACGACTCCGGCCAGGAGAGCTTCACGCTGTGGACCACGAGCCAGAACCCGCACGTGGCCCGCCTCGTGCTCTCCGCCTTCATCGGCATCGCGCCCGAGCACAAGCTGCGGGTGATCGCGCCCGACGTGGGCGGCGGCTTCGGCTCCAAGATCTTCATTTATGCCGAGGAGACCGTCTGCCTTTGGGCGGCCAAGAAGGTGGGCCGCCCCGTGAAATGGGTGGCGGAGCGCAACGAGTCCTTCCTCGCCGACGCGCACGGGCGCGACCACGTCACGACGGCGGAGCTGGCCGTGGATGCGAACGGCAAGATCCTGGCGCTCAGAGCCAAGACCAAGGCGAACCTCGGCGGCTATCTCTCCACCTTCGCCTCGTCCGTGCCGACCTATCTCTACGCCCCGCTGCTGTCGGGCCAGTACGACATCGGCGCCATCTACTGCGAGGTCGACGGCGTCTACACCAACACGGCGCCCGTCGACGCCTACCGCGGCGCCGGCCGTCCGGAGGCGACGTTCGTGGTGGAGCGGCTGGTGGAGGTGGCGGCGCGCGAGACCGGCCGCGACCCCGCCGAGTTCCGGCGCCTCAACTTCATCAAGAGCTTCCCGCACGCCACGCCCGTCATCATGACCTATGACGCGGGCGACTACGCGGCGTGCCTCGACAAGGCGCTCGAGCTCGCGGATTACAAGGGTCTTGCCGCCCGCAAGGCCGCCAGCGCCAAGAGCGGCAAGAAGCGGGGCGTGGGCTTCTCCGCCTACATCGAGGCCTGCGGCATCGCGCCGAGCCAGGCGGTCGGCTCGCTGGGCGCCGGCGTGGGCCTGTGGGAGTCGGCGGAGGTGCGAGTCAACCCGACGGGCTCGGTGGAGGTGCTCACCGGCTCGCACAGCCACGGCCAGGGCCACGAGACCACCTTTGCCCAGCTCGTCTCGCAGCGGCTCGGCATTCCCATCGAGCAGGTCACGGTGGTGCACGGCGACACCGACAAGGTGCAGTTCGGCATGGGCACCTACGGCTCACGCTCCGGCGCGGTCGGCATGACGGCGATCTACCAGGCCATCGACAAGGTGATCACCAAGGCCAAGAAGGTGGCGGGCTTCGTGCTGGAGGTGCCCGAGCCCACCGTCGATTTCAAGGAGGGCATTTTCTCGAGCACGGCCACCAACAAGACGCTGACCTTCCCCGAGGTGGCACTGCAGGCCTACATCGCCCACAAGTTCTCGGGCGCGCAGCTGGAGCCCGGCCTCAAGGAGGGCGCGTTCTTCGATCCCACCAACTTCACGTTCCCGTCGGGCGTGCACATCTGCGAGGTCGAGATCGATCCCGAGACGGGCGCGACCACCATCGACCGCTGGACGGCGGTGGACGACTTCGGCACGCTCGTCAACCCCATGATCGTCGAGGGCCAGGTGCACGGCGGCATCGCCCAAGGCGTCGGCCAGGCCCTGCTCGAGGGTGCCGTCTACGACAAGGACGGACAGCTGCTCACGGCGAGCTACATGGACTACTGCATGCCGCGCGCGAGCGACCTGCCGTCCTACAACGTTGCCATGCTCGGCACGCCCTGCCCGTCGAACCCGCTGGGCATCAAGGGCTGCGGCGAGGCCGGCGCCATCGCGGCCCCCGCCGCCGTCATCAACGCCGTCACCGACGCCCTGGGCCACGAGCAGATCGCCATGCCGGCAACGCCCAGGGCCGTGTGGCGGGCCGTGCAGAAGGCGCCCGCGAAGATGGCCGCGGAATAGGGAGGACGCCCATGTACGCTTTCCAGTATCACCGTCCGCAATCGCTCGCCGACGCGGCCCGGCTCCTGGCGGGGACCGGCGATGCCAAGCTGCTGGCCGGCGGGCATACCCTCATCCCCACCATGAAGCAGCGCCTCGCCGGTCCGCCGGCGCTGATCGACCTCGCCCGGGTGGCCGAGCTGCGCGGCATCGACAAGAAGGGTTCCGCGCTCCTGATCGGCGCCATGACCACGCACGACGAGGTGGCGAGTTCGGCCGTCGTGCGCGGCGCCATCGCCGGGCTGTGCGATGTGGCCGCGGCAATCGGCGACCCGCACGTGCGGAACCGCGGCACCATCGGCGGCTCCGTCGCCAACAACGACCCGGCGGCCGACTATCCCGCTGCCCTCTTGGCGCTCAACGCCACGGTCGCCACCAACAAGCGCGAGATCAAGGCCGACGACTTCTTCAAGGGCCTGTTCTCGACTGCGCTCGGAGACGGCGAGATCATCACGCGCATCTCCTTCCCGGTGCCCTCCAAGTTCGCCTATGTGAAGTTCGCCAACCCGGCGTCACGCTATGCGCTGGTCGGCGTGGCCGTGGCGCAGACGTCGGGCGGCCCCCGCGTCGCCGTCACCGGTGCCGGCAGCAACGGCGTCTTCCGCCACAAGGCCATGGAGGCCGCGCTCGCCAAGGCGTGGTCGGCGCAGTCGCTGGCCGGCATCGCCACCAGCCCGTCCGACATGATGAGCGACATGCATGCCGACGCCGAGTATCGTGCCCACCTCGTCGGCGTGATGGCCCGCCGCGCCGTGGCGAAGGCGGGTTGAGGTGTGCGACCTGGTTGACATGCGCGACCTCGTGGTGAGCTTGTCGAACCACGACTGACATGCGCGGCCCGTCCTTCGACAAGCTCAGGACGAGGATGTCGGGTGTGGAAAGGCTGGAGCCATGGCTGTCACGATGTCGGGCGAGTTCGTGCTGCCGGCGGACCGGGCCACGGTCTGGGCCAGGCTCAACGATCCGGAGACGCTCAAGGTCTCGATCCCCGGCTGCGAAAGCCTGGAGAAGCTCTCCGACACCGAGATGCAGGCTGTGGCCAAGGTGAAGATCGGGCCGGTCAGCGCGCGCTTCAAGGGCAAGGTCAACCTCACCGACATCGATGCGCCCAACAGCTACCGCATCTCCGGCCAGGGCGAGGGCGGGATTGCCGGCTTCGCCAAGGGTGGCGCCAACGTTCGCCTCGCCGATGCGGAGGGCGGCGGCACCAGGCTCAGCTACGACGTCGACGCCCAGATCGGCGGCAAGATCGCCCAGCTCGGCAGCCGCCTCATCGACAGCACGGCCAAGAAGCTCGCCGACGAGTTCTTCAAGAACTTCGCCAACGCGCTGGGCGGCGCGCCTTCGACATGAGCCGTCACGAGGCAGCCGTGCGGCTTCCCGTCGCCGCCGCTTGACCCGGGTACCTGCGGCGGGCTCATTGTGGCTGCGGACACGGCTGCCGACGTGTCGAATGGTGCTGTGGTCTGGGGGATCCTCGCCCGATGCCGAACGAGCCTGCTGTGAGCGTGGTGATCGTCACCTACAACAGCGCCCACTGCTTGCCGCAGGCCCTGCGCTCGCTCCCCGCCGGCGTCGAGGCGATCGTCGTCGACAACGCAAGCGCCGACCGATCAGCAGAAATCGCCGAGCAGCTGGGGGCTCGTGTGATCCGGAACGCGCGCAACCTGGGATTCGGGCGCGCGTGCAATAGAGGGGCCGCGGTTGCCCGGGGAGAGTTCCTGCTGTTCTTCAACCCGGATGCGGTCATGGCCCCCGGCGCCCTCAAGGCTCTCGTTGCCGCAGCGAAGGACCATCCCGAGGCGGCCGCCTTCCAGGCAAATCTCGTGCGCCCGACAGCGGACCCGGCCGATGAAGCGTGCGAGGGTGTGAGGCCGGCGGAGCACCTGCTCGGGGCCGCCCTGTTCGTGCGCAAGGCGGACTTCGACGCCGTCGGCGGCTTCGACGAGAACATCTTCCTCTATTACGAGGACACCGATCTTTCTGTGCGCCTTGCGGCACGCGGACCCTTGCTGATCGTCCTCGGTGCCCGGGTGCTGCATGTGCCCGGCCACGGCGTCAAGCTCTCGCTCCGCCAGCGGTTCATCAAGTACCGGCACTTCGCGCACAGCCGCATCTATTTCGGCCGCAAGCACGGGCAGAGGCAGGACTTCCGGTTGATGGCGCTGGAGCAGGGCGTCAAGGGTGTGTGGGCGGCGGCACGGCTGCGCCTCGGCTACGCGGCCCAGCATTTCGGCCGAAGCTTCGGCTATCTCGAGGGATACTACTTCAACCGCAACGGTCCGGACGCACACCGACACCGCGATCCGCCCGCGTGACGACCGGCGAACTCCGGGAGGCTTCGTAGGCTGTGCCAAGCGAAGCGCAGACACAACACCTTCATACCGACACGTCTCATCGCGTTGGGTCATCGCTGACGCGAGACCCAACCTAATACCCCCATGAGCGTAGGGCTTGACCTGCCGCCCGCTGTGTCATGTCACGCGCTCTGCCCTCCGTCCTTGAGCTTGTCGAAGGACGGGCCACGCATGCCAATCGTGCTTCGACCCCCGGGACAAGCCCGAGTGCAGGCAAGCTCAGCACGGGGTTGGAGCGTGTGACAAGACACCGAGGGTCGAGCAAATCCGTGCAGATCCAACGCTTATGGCCCGACGCGCCTTAGCGCTCGGGAGATGGGCAGGCGGGGGAGCGGGGCGCGGACGCCTGGCGCTCGGGGTTGGAAACGCGGCGTCCGCGCTCCACTGCTGCAGGGCGGGTCTTCCTGGCACGGCGGACGACGAGGCCATCTTCGTCCCTGTCGTTCTTTCCAGGGGCCGCCCGCGCTACGGGCGCCGCCGCCTTGCAGCTCCCGGCTCCACCATCGGAAAGCGCGTCGCGACAGCGCCCCCTTGTTGAACCGGGATGCGCGATTATGGCCGACGCGGCGTCTGCGGGGATTGGCCGGCTCAGGGTTAACCCGGCCCATGACAGGGCGGCCGGCATCGGCTATTGCCTCGCCCCATGCTGCACATCAACGATCTCACCTACCGCATCGAAGGGCGGACGCTTCTCGATAATGCCACGGCCGGCATCCCGGCGGGGCACAAGGTCGGCCTCGTCGGGCGCAACGGCTCCGGCAAGACCACGCTGCTGCGCCTCATCGCCGGCGAGCTGTCGCCGGACGACGGCACCATTCGCATGCCGCGTGCGACCCGCGTGGGTTCGGTGGCGCAGGAAGCGCCGGGCGGCCCCGAGAGCCTCATCGAGTTCGTGCTCGCCGCCGACAAGGAGCGCGAGCGGCTGATGGCGGAGGCGGCCACCGCCCACGATCCCCTGCGCATCGCCGAGATCCACGAGCGGCTCGGCGACATCCGCGCCCACGCGGCCCCCTCGCGCGCCGCGCGCATCCTGGCCGGTCTCGGCTTCGACGAGGCGGCCCAGCAGCGGCCCTGCGCGGAGTTCTCCGGCGGCTGGCGCATGCGCGTGGCCCTGGCGGCCATGCTGTTCGCCGAGCCCGACCTGCTGCTGCTCGACGAGCCGACCAACTACCTCGACCTCGAGGGCGCGCTGTGGCTGGAGGACTATCTCGCCGACTATCCCCACACCGTGCTCATCGTCAGCCACGATCGTGAGCTCTTGAACCGCGCCGTGGGCTCGATCCTGCACCTCGCACGGGGCAAGCTCACGCTCTACACCGGCGGCTACGACCGCTTCGAGGAGGCCCGGCGCGAGAAGCAGCGGCTCGACCTCAAGCTCAAGAAGAAGCAGGACGACGAGCGCCGGCACATCGAGGCGTTCATAGCCCGGTTCAGGGCCAAGGCGTCGAAAGCCACCCAGGCGCAGAGCCGCATGAAGACGCTGGCGCGCATGCAACCCATTGCCGAGCAGATCGAGGAGCGGGTGGCACCCTTCAGCATTCCCAGTCCGGCCAAGGCCTTCGCCAGCCCGCTGGTCCGCCTCGAAGCCGCGGCCGCAGGCTACGTGCCGGGTCAGCCGGTGCTGCAGGGGCTCGACCTGCGCCTCGACGCCGACGACCGGGTCGGCCTGCTCGGCGCCAACGGCAACGGCAAGAGCACGTTCGCCAGGCTGATCTCCGGGCGCATGGAGGCAGTTGCCGGCAGGCGCTACGCCTCGACCAAGATCACGGTGGGCTACTTCGCGCAGCACCAGATGGACGATCTGCCCCCGGCCAAGACGCCCTACGAGCACATGCTGGACTTGATGCCCGACGCCACCGAGGCCCAGCGCCGCGCCAGGCTCGGCACGCTCGGCTTCGGCGTCGGCAAGGCCGACACCAGGGCCGAGAGCCTGTCGGGCGGGGAGAAGGCCCGGCTCCTGCTGGCGCTCGCGACCTTCCACGCGCCGCACCTGCTGATCCTGGACGAGCCGACCAACCATCTCGACGTCGACGCGCGCGAGGCGCTGGTGCGGGCGCTCGCCGACTACGAGGGCGCGGTGATCCTCATCAGCCACGACCGGCACCTGATGGATGCCTGCGTCGACCGCCTCTGGATCGTCCGCGACGGCACGGTGCAGGTCTACGACGGCGACATGGACCAGTACCGCGCCGAGTGCCTGGCCGAGCGCGGCACGGACCCCGACGCGCCGCAGCCGAAGGCGAGGCCGAACGGCTCGGCGCGGCCCTCGCCGCAGGACGCGCGCCGGCAGGCTGCCGAGGCGCGAGCCGCCCTGGCGCCGCTGAAGAAGAACGTCTCCAGGGCGGAGGCCGAGGTCGAGCTGCTGTCCAAGCGCATCGCCGCCATCGATCGCGACCTCGGCGACGGCGGCCTCTACCAGCGCGATCCCCGGCGCGCGCAAGCCCTGGCGCGGGAGCGCGGCGGGCTCATCCGCGCCCGCGAGGACGCCGAGGCCGCCTGGCTCAGCGCCAGCGAAGCCTACGAGCAGGCCGCGGCGCGCGCGAGGGGAAGTCAATAGTCCAGCGTGTCATGCCCATGAGGCTCGACCAGCCGCCCCGTGTGTATGTCACACGCTCCACCCCCGTGCTGAGCCTGTTGTATTGTACGGAGACATGGTGGACAGGCGTACGAGGACATGGTGGACGGGTTGATGGCAAGCCTTTTTGCCTCCACTGCCTGCAGCGGATCGCGTCGAGCCA